>VFQS010000496.1_pt1 | contig 43445 bp, 47 predicted proteins | sample 3512361 | NCBI WGS metagenome assembly VFQS01 (sample SAMN10412375, study PRJNA504923) | tailings metagenome | isolation source: Relicate 1 Philex TSF3 active mining | place: Philippines
AACCGCTGACCTCTTGCATGCCATGCAAGCGCTCTCCCAGCTGAGCTATACCCCCTTTGGTAAAACGTCGAGCATTGCTGCTTTTTCGTTATGCCTCGTTGGTGTCGAGACTTGAATTATAGACAGAATTTCAGGCGTTTTTCAAGCGCTCCAGAATTTTTTCTCTCTGGCTCAAAGCGAGCACCGCATCGAGCGATGGAGTCTGGGCCGTGCCCATCACCAACACCCGAACAGGCATGGCGATTTGAGGCATCTTGAGGCCGGTTTCGACCAAGGTTTCCTTGATCGCCGCCGCAATGGATGCCTTGTCCCACGCACAGCTGGACAGCTTGCCCGCCAACACAGCCAAAGCAGGCTTGACCGCATCGGTCACATGCTGGGCTTTCTCTTCGGCATTGGGCACCACGTCCAAATAAAACGCCGAAATCCATTGGGCCAAAACCACCAGCGTGTCGCAGCGGTCCTTGAACAGGCCGCAAATGTTGGCCAGGCGCTCATCGGCCACCACACCCAGTTTGGCCAGGAAGGGCTGAACATGCTGGGCCAGCGCATCATCAGGCATGGCCTTGAGGTGCTGGGCATTGACCCACTTGAGCTTGGCTTCGTCAAATTGTGCGGCGCTGCGGCCCAGATGGTCCAGGTTGAACCACTCGAGGAACTGTGCACGGCTGAAGATTTCGTCGTCGCCGTGGCTCCAGCCCAGACGCGCCAGGTAGTTGACCATGGCATCGGGCAAATAGCCTTCGTCACGGTAAGCCGTGACCGCCTTGGCCCCGTTGCGCTTGCTCATCTTCTCGCCCTGCTCATTCAGCACGGTGGGCAAGTGGGCATACACCGGAGGCTCTTTGCCCAAGGCTTGGAAGATGTTGATCTGGCGCGGCGTGTTGTTCACATGGTCGTCGCCACGGATCACATGGGTGATCTGCATGTCGATGTCGTCCACCACCACGCAAAAGTTGTAGGTGGGCGTGCCGTCAGGGCGGGCGATCACCAGGTCATCGAGCTCGTCGTTGCTGATCTCGATGCGGCCTTTGACCTTGTCGTCCCAGGCCACCACACCGCCGATCGGGTTCTTGAAGCGCAGCACGGGCTTCACACCCTCGGGAATCGCGGGCAGGGTTTTGCCCTCTGCCGGACGCCAGGTGCCGTCGTAACGGGGCTTTTCCTTGTTGGCCATCTGGCGTTCGCGCAAGGCGTCGAGTTCTGCCATGCTCATGTAGCAAGGGTAGACATGGCCCGCGGCAATCAAGTCGGCCAGCACCGCCTTGTAGCGGTCCATGCGTTGCATTTGGTAGAACGGACCTTCGTCGTGGTCCAGCCCCAACCAGGCCATGCCTTCGATGATCACGTCGACCGACGCTTGCGTAGAGCGGTCCAGGTCGGTGTCTTCGATGCGCAAGATGAAGTCGCCGCACGTGGCGCGGGCAAAGGCCCAGGGGTACAAAGCCGAGCGGATGTTGCCCAGATGAATGAAGCCCGTGGGCGATGGGGCAAAGCGGGTGCGCGTGCGTACAGAAAGGGTCATATCAGAGGGTGTCGAGACCACGGGAGAGGTCTTTTTGAATGTCTTGCGGGTATTCGAGGCCGACGGCCACGCGGATCAGGCCCTGGCCAATGCCAGCAGCTTGGCGCTGGGCCTCGGTCAGGCGGCCGTGCGAGGTGCTGGCCGGGTGGGCCACCAGGGTTTTGGTGTCCCCCAGGTTGGTCGATAAGGACAACATTTGCATCGAATCGAGCACATGGAATGCCCGTGCGCGGGCTTGCTCGGGGCCATCGGCTTTCACGTCGAAAGACAAAACCGCACCGCCCAAACCGGACATCTGGCGCATCGCCAAGTCGTGCTGCGGGTGACTGGCCAAGCCAGGGTAATACACGCGGGCCACCGAGGGATGCTTTTCGAGCCACTCGGCCAGGATTTGCGCACGGGCGCTCTGCGCCCGCATGCGCAGGTCCAGCGTTTCCAGGCCTTTGAGTACCACCCAGGCGTTGAAGGGCGCGAGCGTCATGCCGCCGCTTTTGAGCACCGGTAAAAACTTCTCGGTGATCATTTGCTGCGGCGCGCACAAGGCACCCGCCATCACGCGGCCCTGGCCGTCCAGGTACTTGGTGCCCGAATGCATGATGATGTCGGCCCCCATGGCCACAGGGCGTTGCAGGGCGGGCGTGGCAAAGCAATTGTCCACGGCAAACAACGCGCCTGCGTTGTGCGCCATGTCGGCCAGCGCCTGGATGTCGCACACCTCGGTCAAGGGGTTGGTGGGCGTTTCGGCAAACAACAAGCGTGTGTTCGGGCGAATGGCGGCTTGCCACTCCTTCAAGTAGGTCTGCGACACAAAGCTGGACTCCACACCGAACTTGGCCAGGTCCGAGCCGATCAGCTTAATCGTTGAGCCAAACATGGAGCGCGAGCACAGCACATGGTCGCCTGCTTTGAGCAGCCCCAGGCACATCATCAAGATGGCAGACATGCCCGAGGCCGTGCCCATGGCCGCTTCAGTGCCCTCGAGCGCGGCCAGGCGCATCTCCATGCTGGCCACGGTGGGGTTGCCGTAGCGGCCATAGGTGTAGCCTTCCTCATCGCCCGCAAATCGGGCGGCGGCGGCGGCGGCCGTGGGCTGCACATAACCGCTGGTCAGGAACAGGGCCTCGGAGTTTTCACCGTACTGGCTGCGTTCCACGGCGGCACGCACCGCCAGGGTTTCAATGTGCAGATCGTCAAATTGCTTGGCTTGCGTCATGGCTGGGCTCACTCGCTGGCGTTGGGCAAAGCCAAACGCGAATGGTCGTCATCGCCCTCTTCCACCTGGGGGCGGGTTTGGTTCAAGCGGGTGATGTCGTCGATGGAAATGTCGCCTGTCACGTACACACCGTCGAAACAGGACGCATCAAAGTTGGACAGCGCCCCGGCAGCGTTGACACGCGCTTGGGCCACGGCGGTTTTCATGGCGTCCACGTCCTGGTAAATCAGGGCGTCGCAACCAATGATCTCGCGGATTTCTTCGATGCTGCGGCCGTGGGCCACCAACTCTTCTTTGGTGGGCATGTCAATGCCGTACACGTTGGGGTAGCGCACGGGCGGCGCGGCGCTGGCCATGTAGACCTTGCGGGCACCGGCATCACGTGCCATCTGCACGATCTCGCGGCTGGTGGTGCCGCGCACGATGGAATCGTCCACCAGCAGCACATTGCGACCCTTGAATTCGCTCACGATGACGTTGAGCTTTTGACGAACCGACTTCTTGCGGACCGCCTGACCCGGCATGATGAAGGTGCGGCCCACATAACGGTTTTTCACAAAACCTTCGCGGTAGGGGATACCCAGCAGGTGTGCGAGTTGCGTGGCGCTGGGGCGGCTGGACTCGGGGATTGGAATGACCACATCGATGTCGCTCGGCGGCACCGTGGAGATGACACGTTTGGCCAGGGTCTCACCCAGGTTCAGGCGGGCCTGGTAAACCGAGATGCCGTCCATGGTGGAGTCGGGTCGGGCCAGGTAGACGTATTCAAAAATGCAGGGGCTCAGCTGCGCCTTGTCGGCGCATGGCTGGGTGTGCATCTGCCCCTGCAGGTCGACAAAAATCGCCTCACCCGGGGCCACGTCGCGTTCAAACTGGTGGCCTGTGCCGTCCAGGGCCACCGACTCGCTGGCGAGCATGACGGTACCGTCGGCACTGCGGCCCATGCACAGGGGACGAATGCCGTGCGGGTCTCGGAAAGCCACCAGACCATGGCCCGCGATCAGCGCGATCACCGCGTAAGAGCCTTTGACACGGCGGTTCACGCCACGCACAGCCTCGAACACATCCACCGGCTTCAGTGGCAAGCCGCGTGTGGTTTTTTCCAGCTCGTGGGCCAGCACGTTGAGCAGCACCTCGGAGTCGCTTTCGGTGTTGATGTGGCGGTGGTCGTTGGAAAACAATTCGGCCTTGAGGGCATGCGCATTGGTCAGGTTGCCGTTGTGCACCAGCACCAGGCCAAAGGGGGCGTTCACATAAAACGGCTGCGCCTCTTCTTCGCTGAAGGCGTTGCCGGCCGTGGGGTAACGCACCTGGCCCAGACCGCAGTTGCCGGGCAAGCTGCGCATGTTGCGGGTGCGAAACACGTCGCGCACCATGCCCTTGGCCTTGTGCATGAAAAACTTGCGGTCCAGTTGCGTGACGATGCCTGCGGCATCCTGGCCCCGGTGCTGCAGGAGCAACAAGGCGTCGTAAATCAACTGATTGACCGGTGCGCTGCTGACAACGCCGACAATTCCACACATACTTTTAATCCGTTCAAAAATCGAACTGTCCCGAAAAACTCAGGGCAAATATTCCACAAAGGTCTGGGGCAAAAGGGGTTTCAGGCCCGTCAGGATGAGGTCCAGCCAAACCGGGCCTTGGGCCGACGTCCACCAGGTGTCACGCGCCATGCCCGTCAATTGCAGGATGACGGTCAAAGCCAACAACAGCACCAGTCCACGCGCCAAGCCGAACACACCGCCCAGCGTGCGATCGACCGGACGCAAACCGACCGTTTCCACCAACTTCTTGATCAACCAGGACAACAGGCCAGCGGCAAAGACCGTGGCCATGAAAACCACCGCAAAAGCCACTGCGTACTGCACCGATTGGGGTGCGCCCTGAATCATGGGCAGCCACCCGACCACATCGGCTGCCAGCCACTGCGCCACCACAAAAGCAGCCACCCAGCCCGCCAGGGACAACACCTCGTAGACCAGTCCGCGCCAAAGCCCCACCAGCATGGAGGCGAACAACACCCCCAACAAAACCCAATCGGTGAGGCTGACCGCCATGTCAGATCTTCAAGAAAGACACAGGCAAGTCGAGCTTGCGAATGCGGGCGGCCACCTTGTCGGCCTCTTCACGCGTTTCGAAAGGGCCCACACGGATGCGGGTCGTGCTCTTGCCGTCGCGCTCCACCACCTGGGTGTAGGTTTTCACGCCCGCTTGCTCCAGCTTGCTGCGAACTTCACGCACTTTGGCAGGATCGCTGAACGCGCCCACCTGGATCACGACGCGCCCAGCGGATGCCTTGACAGGTTGCTTACCCTCCAGCAGTGCCTGGGCCTTGTCGCCATCGTCCTTGGGCTTCACGGGTGCGGGCTTGTCGGCCTTTACAGGGGCCGCGGCAGGGGCATCCTGCTTAACCACGGGTTCTTTGTCTGGGGCTTTTGCAACAGGTGGAGCCACTTTGGCAGGCTCTGCCTGGGGGGCTGGCGCGGTGGGCGCGGGCGCAGGAACCACCTCTTCACGGGCATCCAGACTGGCTTGGGCCGTCACAGGCTCGGAGGCAGGCAACAATGGTTTGGCTGGGGCCTGGCTTGCGGGCACCGGGGTGCCGCTCGACAAGGGGGGTGTGCTTTGCCGGTCAGGGATCACGATGGGCGTGTCCACCGCGACAGGTCGGGGCTGGGTATCGAACAGCAGGGGAAATCCCACCACGGCCACCAGCACCAGCACCACAGCCCCCATCAAACGGTGCCGCGCGCGGCGGCGAACCACTTCGATGTTTTCGTTGGGGCCGGCTGTCACCGCTTCACCCGAAGCGGTTTGACCAGGAAATCGGAACTTGAAAAAGGCCATGGCGTGGTGCTCACGGGCTCAGGTGTTTGGCTTGCAGACGCGGGATGCCGTCTTTCAAAACACCGCCCACGGTATAGAAGGAGCCAAAGACCACGATTCTATCAGCCGGGTCTGCCGAATCGATGGCCGCCTGCAGGGCCTGCATGGGGTCGGCATGCACGCTCGAGGCGGTGTCGGTGCGGGTGTTTTGCGTTTGCCAGGCCTGCTGCAAATCGGCCGCTTTGGCAGCCCTGGGCAAGGGCAAATCGGTGAAATACCACTTGTCCACCATCGGGTTGACCTTTTGCAGCATGGGCAAGAGGTCCTTGTCGGCCATGGCCCCCAGCACCGCGTGGGTGGTGGGGTAAAAGCCCATGGCATCCAGGTTGGCCGCCAGCGCCGCCACCGAATGCGGGTTGTGCGCCACGTCCAGCACCAAAACCGGCTGGCCCGGCACGATCTGGAAGCGCCCGGGCAACTCCACCATGGCCAGACCGTTGCGCACCGCCTGGGCCGTGACGGGAATGCGCTGGCGCAAGGCGTCCAGCGCAGCCAGCACACCCGAGGCGTTGATCAACTGGTTGGCCCCGCGCAAGGCCGGGTAGGCCATGCCGCTGTAGCGGCGGTCGCGCCCTGCCCAGGCCCACTGCTGCTTGTCGCCCGAAAAATTGAAATCGCGGCCAAACTGCCAGAGGTCGGCGCCGACGGCAGACGCATGGTCGATCACGCTTTGCGGCGGCACCGGGTCGCTCACGATCACAGGCCGACCGGCCCGCATGATGCCCGCCTTCTCAAAGCCAATGCTTTCGCGGTCTTTGCCCAAAATGGCCGTGTGGTCGATGTCGATGCTGGTGATCACCGCGCAATCGGCGTCGATGATGTTCACCGCGTCCAGACGCCCGCCCAAACCGACCTCCAAAATCACCACATCCAGGTTGGCGCGGGCCATCAGATGCAGGATAGCCAGTGTGCTGAACTCGAAATAAGTCAGGCTCACGTCGCCCCGCACCGCTTCCACGGCCGCAAAAGCCCCGGCAAACACTTCGGCCGAAGCCGATTCGCCATGCAGGCGGCAGCGCTCTTCAAAATGCACCAGGTGCGGCGAGGTGTAGACGCCTGTGCGGTAACCGGCTTGCAGCAAAACGGCTTCGAGCATGGCGCAGGTCGAGCCCTTGCCGTTGGTGCCCGCCACGGTGATGACCGGGCATTCAAAACGCAGCTGCATGCGGTCGGCCACGGTTTTCACACGGTCCAGCCCCATGTCGATGGCCACGGGGTGTAACTGCTCGCACCAGTCGAGCCATTCCTGTAGAGTCTTCATAGGCGGCGATTGTCGCCCAGTCTTGTCACTTTCCCTTGGATCAAATCCCCATGGACCCCATTGTTTACGGCATTCCCAACTGCGACACCGTCAAAAAAGCCCGCACCTGGCTGACCGACCAGGGCTTGAACGCGGCATTTCACGATTTCAAAAAACAAGGCGTGCCCGAGGCGCAGCTGGACACCTGGCTGGCGGCGTTGGGCTGGGAAACCCTGCTCAACCGCAAAGGCACCACCTGGCGCAAGCTGGACGCCGCGGTGCAAGCCAGCGTGACCGACAGCGCCAGCGCCAAAAAAGTCATGCTCGAACATGCCAGCACCATCAAGCGGCCGGTCATTGCCTGGCCTTCGGGGCAAGTCACCGTCGGGTTTACACCCGAGCAGTGGCCTGCCTGAACCGCGAACCGGTGAATCGGTGCTCGGCTAATGTGCCCGCTCCTGTGTACCGCAGCTACCCACCCGTCTACAGCCACGTAACCATGGGCTGGGGATGGCCCCCTGCGCACCGACATGGGCACTGGCGCTGAGCAGGCCCTTCCCCATCCGCCTGCGGTCAGACCCGGCGTCTGGCCTAAAATGCCGGGTTGATTTGCCGCAAAGGGCGTCTCAAGACGCCCTTTTGCATTGACGCGGCAACCACCGCCCCAGAAAGCACACTCCATGACCACCGAAAAAATCGACGGCGTCTCCGTCAACACCCAAGCCAATGTTTACTTTGACGGCAAATGCGTCAGCCACGGCCTGACCCTGCCCGACGGCACCAAACTGTCGGTGGGCGTGATCCTGCCGTCTACCCTGACCTTCAACACCGGCGCGCCTGAGATCATGGAGTGCGTGGGCGGCTCCTGCGAATACAAACTCGACGGCAGCAGCGAATGGGTCAAGTCCAGCGCGGGCGAAGAGTTCAGCATCCCCGGTAACTCCAAGTTCGAGATCCGTGTGACCGAGCCCTACCACTACATCTGCCACTTTGGTTGATCGGATTCAGAACATGAGCACCATCCTGCAAAACCTGCCCAAAGGGCAAAAAGTCGGTATCGCTTTCTCGGGCGGCCTGGACACGTCTGCCGCCCTGCTGTGGATGAAGCAAAAGGGCGCCCTGCCCTACGCCTACACCGCCAACCTGGGCCAGCCCGACGAGAGCGACTACGAAGAGATCCCGCGCAAGGCCATGGCCTATGGCGCCGAAAAAGCCCGCCTGGTCGACTGCCGCACGCAGCTGGCCCACGAAGGCATTGCCGCCATCCAGTGCGGCGCTTTTCACATCTCTACCGGTGGCATCACCTACTTCAACACCACCCCGCTGGGCCGCGCCGTGACCGGCACCATGCTGGTGGCCGCCATGAAGGAAGACGACGTCAACATCTGGGGCGACGGCAGCACCTTCAAGGGCAATGACATCGAGCGCTTTTACCGCTACGGTCTGCTGACCAACCCGAGCCTCAAAATCTACAAGCCCTGGCTGGACCAGCTGTTCATCGACGAATTGGGTGGCCGCGCCGAAATGAGCGCCTTCATGACCGCCAACGGCTTCGGCTACAAGATGAGCGCCGAAAAGGCCTACTCCACCGACAGCAACATGCTGGGCGCGACGCACGAAGCCAAGGACCTGGAGCACCTGAACAGTGGTATCCGCATCGTCAACCCCATCATGGGCGTGGCGTTCTGGAAGCCCGAAGTCGAAGTGAAGGCCGAAGAAGTGAGCGTGCGCTTTGAAGAAGGCATGCCCGTGGCGCTGAACGGCGTGGAATATGCTGACCCGGTCGAGCTGTTCCTCAAGGCCAACGAAATCGGCGGTCGCCACGGCCTGGGCATGAGCGACCAGATCGAAAACCGCATCATCGAAGCCAAGAGCCGCGGCATCTACGAAGCCCCCGGCATGGCGCTGCTGCACATCGCCTACGAGCGCCTGGTCACCGGCATCCACAACGAAGACACCATCGAGCAGTACCGCATCAACGGCCTGCGCCTGGGTCGCCTTTTGTACCAAGGCCGCTGGTTCGACCCGCAGTCCATCATGCTGCGCGAAACCGCCCAGCGCTGGGTGGCCCGCGCCGTGACCGGCACCGTGACAGTGGAACTGCGCCGCGGCAACGACTACTCGATCCTCAACACCGAGTCCCCCAACCTGACCTACGCGCCCGAGCGTTTGAGCATGGAGAAAGTGGAAGACGCCCCGTTCAGCCCGCTGGACCGCATCGGCCAATTGACCATGCGCAACCTCGACATCACTGACACCCGCGCCAAACTGGGTATTTATGCCCACACAGGTTTGTTGTCGGTGGGCGAAGGTCCGCACATCTACAAGCTGGATGGCAACGGCAAGAAGTGATTTTTTGCTGCTCCAATAAAAAACGGCCTTCGGGCCGTTTTTTGTTGTCTTTTCTTGCATTGTGGGTATTTTCCGCCTGAGCACGGGTGCCTGCCGGCTCGCCTCATCACTCGCTTCGCTCGCCAAATCGGCGAGTCCGGCAGGCACCCGCAACAAGGCTGCGTCCGTTGAAACACAAGCAGTTTTTGAGGTCTTTGGCTTCGCAGCGCCGGGTTATGGCCTGAGCGGATCGGCCGATTTGGCGAGCGAAGCGAGTGATGAGGCCGACCGCTCAGGCCATAACCCGGCGCGGAACAGCACCACAGAAGCAAAAATCAAATCACCACAGGCTCAGGCTCCAGCCGAATCCCAAACCGCTCGTACACACTGGTTTGAATCGCCCGGGCCAAGGTCATCACCTCGCCCCCCGTGCAAGGGTTCTCGCGCCCACCCCGGTTCACCAGCACCAGCGCCTGCTTTTCATAGACACCCGCGTGGCCCACGGTCTTGCCTTTCCAGCCGCAGGCGTCGATCAGCCAACCTGCTGCCAGCTTGATCGTGCCGTCGGGCATGGGGTAATGCACCACCTTGGGGTCGCGGGCGATGATGTCGGCGCATTGCTCCTGCGTCACGGTGGGGTTCTTGAAAAAGCTGCCCGCGTTGCCGATCACGGCCGGGTCGGGCAGTTTGGCACGGCGGATCGCCACGACCCAATCAAAAATCTGCCGGGCATCGGGGTTGTGGATGCCGGTTTCGGCCATCTTGCGTTCCAGATCCAGGTAGCCCAGCTCGGGCTTCCAGCGCTTGGGCAGCGCGAACCTCACCCGCAAAATCACCGCACGGCCCGCCAGGCCCAGGCCATCTACGCCGCCCGATGCGTGTTTGAACACCGAATCGCGGTAACTGAAGCCGCACTGCGCCGCATTCAGGCTGAACAGCTCGCCCGTGAGCATGTCCATGGCGTCGAGGGCGTCAAAGCGGTCCTGCAGCTCCACGCCATAGGCGCCAATGTTCTGCACGGGCGATGCGCCCACGGTGCCTGGGATCAGGGCCATGTTTTCCAGGCCCGGATAGCCGTTGTCCAGGGTCCAGGCCACCAATGCGTGCCAGTCCACACCAGCACCTGCTTCAATGATCCAGTGTTTGTCGGTCTCGTAAGCCAGGCGAATGCCCGGCACCTCCATCTTGAGCACCAGCGCCTTGACGTCCCCGGTCAGAACGATGTTGCTGCCGCCGCCCAGCACCTGCCGGGGCAAGGTGGCCAGTTGCGGGTCGGCTAAAACAGCCAAGAGGTCGGCTTCGGAGCGTACCCGCACCAAAGCCTGGGCCTTGGCGGCGATGCCGAACGTGTTGTACGGCTGCAGGGGGACATTTTTCTCCAGGTTCATGGGAGAATTGTCGCATTCTCAACCTCGGATTTTTTCTGCCATGCCCTCGTTTGATACCGTTTGCGAACCCAATATGGTCGAAGTGCGCAACGCCGTTGACACCTCTGCCAAAGAAATCGGCACCCGTTTCGACTTCAAAGGCACCTCTGCTGCCATCGAGCTCAAGGACAAAGAGATCACGATGTTCGGCGATGCCGAGTTTCAGCTCACGCAGGTCGAAGACATCCTGCGCAACAAGCTGACCAAGCGCAACGTGGACGTGCGCTTTCTGGACATTGGCAAAGTCGAGAAAATCGGCGGCGACAAGGTCAAGCAGGTGATCAAGGTGAAAAATGGCATCGAGACCGAAGACGCCAAGAAGATCACCAAAGTGATCAAGGAAAGCAAGCTGAAGGTGCAGGCGTCCATCCAGGGCGATGCGGTGCGCGTGACCGGTGCCAAGCGCGACGACCTACAGGCTGCCATGGCCCTGCTGCGCAAGGACATGACCGAGTTGCCGCTGTCGTTTGACAACTTCCGTGACTGATCGGGGTTGAGCCCGCCCTGATTCAGCGCTTGGGCTCGTCCAAAAAACCACCCGCGCGGAGCGTGACCACCAGGGTGTCGCGCCAGCCGCCTGCTTGCTCGGGCTGGATCGGCGTGGTTTCGTGAATCACCCGGCTGTCGTCCAGCAGGAGCAATGACCAAGGCTCGGTCAGGGTAAAGCGCTGGCCCCGTGGGCTGTCCATGTCGAACACCCGGGTTTCACCGCCTTTGATGCCGTGGCGGCCCACCAAAAACACCGCCACCCAGTTCACGCCATCGCGGTGCGCCCCCTCGGGCGTAGGGCGGCCAATGCCGTCGGTCGTGTCAATGCGGAACTGGTGGGCTTCGGTGAACCAGGTCTGGTCGCCTTGGGCATCGGAAGCCACCTTCGCCAACCAGCACAAAAGTTTCTGCCAAGCATCTTGTTGAACAACCGCAGGGGCCATCGGCTCAAACCAGCGCTGCATGCCGCCATGCAAAGCGTTGTAAGACAGGGGTTGCCAATGGGCACGGTGCGCCACGGCCATGGCCCGGTCAGCCGTGACTTCAAAGCTGGCATGGCGGCGGCGGCGGTAGCGTCCACCGTCCTTGAGGTACTGGTCCGGTGGCAAATCGCTCCAGCTGGGCTCCAGTGCCTGCAAGTCCTCAATCTGCACACCTGCCAAAGCGCAGACAGTGGCGGCCCCAAGCACCGCAAAGCCCTGTGTCGCCAAAGTGGCATTGAGCTGGTCGGCTGAGGTCAAAGGCGGCTGCAGGGTTTGTTGGGGCATGAAAACGTCCGAGAAATCAGGCAAAGGATGCAAGCATAACGCGCCCCCAGACTGGACACCTTCAGGCGTAGCGCTGGCTGGCCAGCTTGGCCCCTTCGGCCAGGGCCTTGAGCTTGGCTTCCGCCACCGCGCGACTCATCGGGGCCAAGCCGCAGTTGGTGCAGGCAATCAGGTGTTGCTTGGGCACAAACTGCAGCGCGCGGCCAATCGTGTCGGCGATTTCCTCGGGCGTTTCGATGGCCGGGTTGGCCACGTCGATCACGCCGACCATCACGTCCTTGCCTTCGAGCAACTTCATCAGCTCCATCGGCACATGCGAGTGCATGCACTCCAGACTCACTTGCTGGATGCTGCTCTTGGCCAGGGCCGGAAACACCTTTTCATACTGGCGCCATTCCTCGCCCAGTGTCTCTTTCCATTTGTTGTTGGCTTCGATGCCGTAGCCGTAGCAAATGTGGACGGCCGTGGTGCAAGTCAGGCCACGCGCGGCCACCTCCAGGGCCTTGACACCCCAGTCGGCCGCTTCGTCCATGTAGACGTTGAAGGCCGGTTCGTCGAACTGGATGATGTCCACGCCATCGGCTTGCAACGCCAGCGCTTCCTGGTTCAACAACTCGGCAAAGGCCATGGCCATCTTGACCTTGTCGCCATAAAAGCGGTCGGCCACGGTGTCCACGATGGTCATCGGGCCGGGCAAGGTGAATTTCAGTTTCTTTTTCGTATGGGCGCGGGCCAGCTGGGCCTCAAAAGCATGCACACGGCCCTTGAGGCGCAGCGGCGCGATGACTTGTGGCACCTGCGCGTCGTAGCGGTTGTTGCGGATGCCCATGGTGACCTTGTTCACGAAGTCAATGCCCTCGACCTGCTCGACGAAGCCGTGCACAAAGTGCTGGCGGGCCTGCTCGCCGTCACCGATCACGTCCAGACCTGCGTCTTCCTGCTGCTTGATCCACAGCAGCGTGGCGTCGGCCTTGGCTTGTTGCAACTCGGGGCCTTGGGTTTTCCACTGGGGCCAGAGTTTTTCGGTCTCGGCCAACCAGGCGGGTTTGGGCAAGCTGCCAGCGATTGCGGTGGTGAACATGTCAAAAATCCTTGGGGTTAAAAATCAAAGCGCAGAGTTTGCCGCCAATGCAAATTCTTGGGCGAGCAACTCGTAAGAACGCATTTGGGCTGCAGGGTCATGTGTCCAGGTGATGACCACCAGTTCATCAACCTCCAGCTGCGCCGCCAGTTGGCGCAACTTGCGGCCCACGGTGGCGGCCGAGCCGATCAGGGCCGATTCGCGCAGGCGCTGCAGGGCGAACTGCTCAGCCGGGCTGTAATCACGCGCCGCTTCTTCGGGTGGCAAAAGAGGCCCGATGCGGCCCAAATTCCGGTCCATCTTCCAGCGGGCACGGCTTTCGAACAGGCGCAGCGCCTCTTCGTCGGTGTCGGCCGCCAGGGCCCAGACGCACAGCGCGGCGGAGGGTTTGGCCAAGCCCGCGCTGGGGCGGAAGGTTTCGCGGTAAATCTGCAGCGCCTCGTCTGCGCCCTGCCCGTCGGTGATGAAGTAGGCAAACGCATAGGGCAGACCCAAATGCGCCGCCAATTGGGCGCCGTAGTCCGAGCTGCCCAGCATCCACACCGTGGGCGCGGTGCCCGATTGCGGGTAGGCGTAGACGTTGTGCCCCGGGTGACCCGGTGGCAGGTTCTGCCCGCTCACCCAGGCTTGCAGCTCCATGACCTGCTGCGGAAAGCGCTCCGAGGCGCTGCGGTCGGGGTTGAGCAGTTGTGCGGTGCGACCGTCGCTGCCGGGGGCGCGGCCTACCCCCAAATCAATGCGACCCGGGGCCAGCGCGTCCAGCACGCGAAACTGCTCAGCCACCTTCAGCGGCGCGTAGTGCGGCAACATCACCCCCGCGCTGCCGATGCGGATGCGCTGGGTGCGAGCGGCAATGGCGGCCATCAAAACCTCGGGGGCACTGCCCACGATGCTGGGGTGGCTGTGGTGCTCGCTCACCCAGAAACGGTCATAACCCCAGGCCTCGGCCTTTTGCGCCAGCGCCAGCGTCTGGCGAATGGTCGCGTCCTGACCGCGCCCGGAGGCAGCGGCCGATTGGTCAAGGATGGAAAGTCTCAGGCTCATTCGGTGTTTCAAATAGGAACTCGGGCTTGTGCCCACCGGGCGTTCACGCTTTTGCTGGTGCGCCCAAGGCGGCCATTTCGGCCTCTTGCAGTGCCCGCCACATGACTTTGCCGCTGCCGCTCTTGGGCAAGGCATCGACAAAACTCACAGCGCGGGGCATTTTGTAAACGGCCATGTTCTCACGGCACCAATCGATGATGTCCTGCTCGGACACCTTGCCCTTGTGGTCTTGCCGCAAAACCACCACCGCCTTGACCGATTCGCCCCGGTACGCATCGCGTGTGGCGATGATGCAAGCCTCCTGGATGGCGGGGTGGCGAAACATCAGTGCCTCGACCTCGGCCGGCCAGACCTTGAAACCGCTGGCATTGATCATGCGCTTCAAGCGGTCGGTCATGAAGAAGTAACCCTGCTCATCGACCCGGCCCATGTCGCCCGATCGGAAAAACCGGAACCCATCGCGCTCAAAAAACGCCGCCGCTGTCGCCTCGGGCCGCTTCCAGTAACCCTTGAACACCTGTGGCCCGCTGATCACGATCTCGCCCGACTCGCCGGGCGGCAATTCGGCCAGGGTCTCGGGGTCAACGATGCGCGACTCCACGCTCATGAAGGGGATGCCCAGGCACTGTTTTTTGGGCGCATCGGGCGGGTTGGTGTGCGAAGGCGCGGCGGTCTCGGTCAGGCCATAGCCCTCCACATAACGCAGTCCAAACTGGTCCAGCAAACGCTGGGCCACCGCCTCGGGCATGGCCGCACCGCCACCACCAATGTAGGTCAAGCTGGTCAAGTCATAGCGGTCCATGTGCGGGCTGCCCAGCAGGTCGATCACCATGGTCGGGATGTTGGTCCAGTGCGTGACGCGCCATTTGGAGATCAAATGCCCCGCCACATCGCGGTCCCATCGCGGCATGATGACCAGGCTGGCACCCAGCAAGATGCTGGAGTGCATCACGCTCACCATGCCGGTGATGTGGAACATGGGCACCACGCACAGGGTCACGTTTTCCGGCGTGCCATTGCCCCACAAACCACTGGACATGGCATTGTGCATGATGGTGCCATGTGTGTGCATGCAGCCCTTTGGCAAGCCGGTGGTGCCACTGGTGTAGGGCAAGATGGCCAGGTCGTCAGATTTGGCCTGGGGCGGCGGCAAAGCCACAGCGGACTGCGCCATCACAGCAGCCCAGGCATGCACCTGACCCGAGCTCAAGGCAGGCAATTCCCGCACCGGCAGCAACCAAGGGCGCCAGGCGTCGGGCATGTCTTCTGGACCCACGGCTGCAGGGTCAAACACATCGGTGAATTGCGTCACCACCAGGTGTTTCAGGCGCTGCTCGGGCGGCAAGGCCTCGCTGGCCTGCGCCAAGTCCGGGGCCAAATCGGCCGTGGTCACTGCGACTTTCGTGTCCGGGTCGGCGATGTAATGCTTGAGCTCTTCGGCCCGGTTCATCGGGTTGACCGGCACCACCACCGCGTCGATGCGCAAAATGGCAAAGTGCGTGATCACCAGCTGCGGGCAGTTCTGCATGTCCAACACCACGCGGTCGCCCGCTTGTACGCCCAAGGCCTTGAGCTGCCCCGCCAGCTGCTCGGCGCTGGCCATCAACTCACGGTAAGTCCAGACCCGGCCCATGAAGACCAACGCGGCTTTGTCGGGGTATCGCAAGGCGCTGATGGCCAGGTTCATCCACAGGGACGTGGCAGGCGCAATGATCCGGAAGGGCAGGCGCGCAGGCCAGACAGCAGCGTGTGCGGGCATCAGCAAACTCCTCTATGAAGGTGGTGCTGCATGTTAATCGCCCAACACCTTTGGCGTCGGTCTGACTTTGTCGCGGCGGAGACCAAGCCAAGGTGCTTTGAAATCCATTTCAATTTGGAACTCTTCACGAAAAAGAGCGCCTATTGGGCAGTAAAGTTTCGAAAGAAAATCTTTTAATATTTTTTAAGATTATTCATAGAATGTTTTTTATACTTTTATTACTAAAATAAACCATCATGCAAACAAATACCACTCCTGACACCCCGGAAGACTACTGCGGCACCACCTATGCAGCCAAGCTGCTGGGGCTGTCGGTCGGTACGATTCAAACACTGGTCGAAAAAAATGAGCTGCAAGCTTGGAAGACGCAAGGAGGCCATCGCCGGATATCGATGCCCTCTATCCGCGAATACCAACGCAAGCACAACATGCTGACCATCCCCAACGAGCCACGCGACAACCGTCTTCGCGTATTGCTCGTCGAAGACGATGCGGTCACCCGTGAAATGCTGCGCGGCTACTGCAACCGTTCCAGCATGCCGGTCGACTGCACGGCCATGTCATCCGGCTTGGAGGCCTTGATCGACATCTCCAGCATCAAACCCGATGTGCTGATCACAGATTTGGACATGCCCGGCGTGGACGGCTTTGAATTGCTGCGAACCCTGCGTCAAAACCAGCAATTCAACCGCATGACCACCTTGGTGTTGTCTGCCTTGACTCCAGAAGAAGTTGAAGCCAAAGGCGGCCTGCCAGAAGGCACCATCTTCATGGCCAAGCCCATCAACATGGACTGGTTCAACGGCTTCTTCACCGCCTTCCTGGCCGGCAGGTACATTGAACTGCACACGCAGGACAACAACAAAACTGCGGCTGCTCAAGCCTGATCAGCCCCACCAGGGCAAGCCCAACCACCCAAAAAGAAAAGCCGCTGGATATTAACCCAGCGGCTTTTTGCTTGCATATGGTGGTGCTGAGGCGACCCCGCTAAATAATATACCGCCACCGTAAGCCGTCATGAGCTGCAATCAGCGGTGGGTGTTCTGATTGTCAAAATCCTAATGTGGTCGGAAAAACTGCGTCGGACTTTGATGAGCTACACGGTAGAAGCTTGGCAAGAACAAACTTGACTTCTTCTTTTCGCAGCGCCTTCATAGCAGTCCCGACAACTCCTGTGGAAGGACGCCCATGAAGACCGAACGATGCATGACCCAGACCGAACTGGCCGAGCGCTGGCGAATTAGCGAGGCGACTCTGGAGCGATGGCGGACTGAATCGGCTGGGCCGTTGTTCCTCAAGCTCGGCAACCAGGTGCGCTATCGGGTTCAAGACGTTGAGGCCTTTGAGGAAGTAGCGCTCAGGGGATCGACCAAGATCGATGGCGGGGTTGACCAGACTGCAATTCCGCGACCAGCCTCCCAACGCCCAGTTGCCATCTCGCGCCCGGCGAGGCCGATCACCATCTGGCTGCGCACCATGCCTCGAAAGACCAGCCTTCGCCCCATCGACGCCAATCGTCAACGCTGATGCAGCCAATCTCAACCTGCGATTCCCAGCGCCACCGCCTCGGCCTCTTGCTCCAGGTACACCCAGTCCACGATGTCGTCGCTGGGGGTGTAGCCCGCCACCAGTTGCTGCATCATCAGGCGGATCACGCCCACGTCGTTCACGTTCAGGGCCAATTCCAGGGCTTTGAGCTTGGCCTCGAACTCGGCCCAGGGGATGAACTCCTCATGGGCTTTCATGATGCGGGGGTGCACGGTGGGTTTGGGGTTGTCGCCAATCAGCAATTCTTCATACAGCTTTTCGCCGGGGCGCAAGCCGGTGACGGCGATCTCGATATCGCCCTCAGGGTGTTCCTCGTCCTTCACCGTCAGGCCGGAGAGCTCGACCATGCTCGGCTTTCAAGACCATCTTGCGCTGCCGCTCTACTTCGCGCTGATAGGTGCGCACCAAGCTGTAGCTGGAGGTGGGCGGTTTGATCTGCGCAGGATCGGGGGAGCCGGGGCCGTAGGCCTGGCGCTTTTCGACGAGGCGCTTGGTCTCGATGATCTGGCGGCGGTTGAGCTGGCCGTTCTCGTAGGCCTCTTGCAGCATTTCGCCCAGGCTTTCGTCGTCGTCCTTGGCGCGGGCGATCTCCAGGGCAGTGGTGAGCGGGATCGCGCCACGCTGTACGCCTTCGATCAGACGCTCTTCCCCCTGGTCGAGCAGGAAGACGATGTCCTTGACGTACTTGGGTGACAGGCCGGTTTTGTGGATGATGGTGTCGGCGTCGTAGCCGCGTTTGCGCAGGATTTCGATGTCGGCCAGGATTTCCAGGGGCCGGTGGCCACGCCGGGCGATGTTCTCGGCCAGGCTCATGATGAAGGCGTCTTCATCGCTGACATCGACCACCAGGGCGGGGATGTGCGTCTCGCCCAAGATGCGGAAGGCGTTCAATCGCCCCTCGCCGCAGACCAGCAGGTACTTTGGGTTTCCATCATCGCCGGGGCGTTCGGTGACGGTGATGGGTTTTTTGAGGCCGATCGATTTGATGTTCTCGACGATCTCCTCGAAGATTTTCATGTTGCGTTCGCGGGAGTTGAGGATCTCCACCCGCGCGATCGGAATCAGGGTGACGGTTTCGGGGGTGTCGGTCAGCATGGGGGACTCCGTTTGAATGGGTTGGTTGGCGTGGGTGTCATGGGGCTTCCTTTCTTGGGGTGGTTTGATCAATGGGTCAGATGCGCCGCTGCAGGCGCTCGCGCTCGGACATGCCGTAGAAGAAGGTCAGGTCGTCAAAGCGGAAGCATTCGAAGTCGGCGCTGTTTTTGTTGCTGACGCGGATTTCCTGCTCGGGCAGATCGAGCCGGGGCAGCAGGTAGTAGTCGAGCTCCTGGGTGTTGGCGGCATCGAGCCGGATGGCGACCGTGATGTCGGGGTGGCCGGTGTCAAACAGCCGCGCCGGATCGAACCGGATGCGCCAGCGCAGGTGGCCGGTCGGGGTGGTCTGGCAGCGGGCCAGCACCAGGCTGATGACCAGCTCGTCATTGAGGGTCAGGAGATCGGTCTTGGGGTCGCGCCGGATGTGGCCGCCCAGCTCGGCAATGGTGTGCTCGGTGCGGGCGATGATTTCCGGGTGGAGCTGGCGCAGGCGGCGGTTGATTTCCAGGTGCTCGGTGCCGCCCGGTGGGCGGTAGCCGATCAGCTCGTAGGCGCGCATCAGGCTGCCAAAGCGCGAGGTGTACAGGCTGGCGGAAGGGCCGTTGGCCACCTGGTCGATGATGAAACCGGAGAGGCGCCCGCACTCGGCGTAGAGCGCCTTGAGGTGATTGAGCAACTCCTCGTCCGTCAGCCGTTTGCTGCGCTCGGTCAGCACCTCTTGGGCGGCCAGAAAGGTGTCCAGCGGCACGATGCCTTCGAACGCCCCCTCCTTGCGGATCCACATCTCGGGCGGGTTGTCGACGTGCTTTTTCTTGAGCTTGAAGGAGTGGCGGTTGTAGACGTTGTTGCCGATGTACTTCTCGTTGGTCAGCACCTGACGCACCGTGCTGTAGGTCCAGGGGCAATCGCGATCGGTCAGGATGAATGCGTCATTCAGTCGTTGTGCGACTTCCGAGATCGGCAGATCGTCATCAACCAGCCAGCGGTAGATCTGATTGACGGTGGCCACTTCGGACTCAGGGCCCGGGACCAGGATCACTCGGTCAGTTTGCAGGCTTTTGTGCTCGCCAGGTTTCAGGGTGGTCTTGATGGCGCCGGTCTGGTCGACGAGCACGCGGCGCAGACCAAACCCGGCCGGGCCACCCTGGCGGAAACCCAGTTCGATCAAGCGGCACTGCCCGGCAAAGACCTTGGCCGAGAGCTCGCGGCTGTACTCGCCGGCCATGGCGCGCTTGACGCCCTTGACGATGGTTGAAACAGGTGAGCCATCGTTTTCAAACTGCTCGGCGACGTAGGCGACGTGGATATTCTTGCGTTTGCAGATGTACTCGTAATAGGCCGACTCGTCCGCATCCTGAAACCGACCCCAGCGACTGACGTCGTAGACCAGGATCAGGTTGAAATCGGTGTTGCCGGATTCGACATCGGCGATCAGCCGTTGCAGGGAGGCGCGACCGCCGATCGACAAGCCGCTTTTGCCATCGTCGGCATAGGTGCGCACGATCTCAATGCCGCGCTTGTCGGCGTACTCGCGAATCTTGTCGGCCTGATTGAGCGTCGAGTACTGCTGATGCTCGGTGGACATGCGCACGTACTGCGCGGCGCGGAAGGTTTTGGTGTTGGGTTGCGCGTCGTTGGTGGTGTCAGTCAATGCCATGGTCGGTTCGTCTTTTTGGTGTGAGGCCATGTTGGCTTCGAAGGCCAAGCCGTATCAAGGTCATGCAGGGGATGCCGCCGAGATAAAGGGGCGCAGGCAAGCGGTGTGTGGTCATGCATCACCCCACCCTGTGCAGACTGGCTGCGTCGATGGCCATGGCCACGGGTTTGCTCAGGAGGTCCAGCAGCACCATGGCGCGGCCTTCAGCGTCGTTCATCTGGTAGATCGCCTCCAACCCGGCAAACGCCCCTTCGGTGATGCGCACGCTGTCGCCAGACGAGAACAAGCCGATGAAGACGGGGTCTATGGTTTGCGTTTGCAGCAGCCGCTGCCGAGGCCTATCTGGGCACGCCGCGCCATTTGTCGAAACTGCGAGCGCCGGTGTAGCCGAGGTAGCCGGCACCGAAGAGCCACCACAGGCTTTCTGGCACGGCATTGAGCAGCTTGGACAGGTTTTCAGCGGCCTGGAACACTTCGGCGGGCCACCAGATGCCGATGATGCTGCCGATCACAGAGAGCAGGATCACGCCGTAGATCACATACAGGAAGGTGGGGCGTGCCCGGCTGGTCCACGGGTCGGCCGAGTTGGCCTCCGCGAGGATGGCCGACAGGCTTACCTGCATTTCGTGCAGAGCTTGCTGGCCTTCGGCCTGGAACAAGGCAAGCTTGGCCTGCTCGCGCTGGGCCGGATCGGGAATCAGGCGGTCGATCAGTTTGGCTCCAGCTTCAAAGAGGCCGGGCGCCAGTGTGGTCAGGATCGGTGTCATTGGCCACCTCCCATCACTTTGAACTTGATGGCCGCGCCCAGCACGATCACTGTCAGCAGTCCCGTGGTGATTACCTTCACCATCGTTTGCCAGGCTGTGTGGCGCGCCTCGCGCCAGGCTTCGAGCAAGTCGCGCAGCTCGCGGATGTCGCGCGCCGCATGGCCGTTTTCCAGACCAAGGTGAGCAAGGCAACGCTCTGCACCGCGTTCGGCAGCTCGGGTGAGCAGGTCATCCAGATCTTCGGCCCGCAGGCTCAGTACAGGCTCGGCAGGCAATTCAGGGGGATGGGATTGCAGTTCTTCAGACATACGGGGACTCCTCAAACACGAATACCCGCGCTGTCAAGCCAGGCGGGTGGAACAAAAATCGGGGCAACGGGAAACCGACGGGTCGTCGACGATCAGGCGCTGGCAACAAGATCAGCGCTGTGCACGGCAGGGTGTTCGGCCACACAGGTGATTTCCACCTGCTCGCCACGCGGGCGCACGGCAATCACCCGGGCCAACAGGCTCCATCGCTCAGCAACACCAAAGGCGAAATGGGTGCGCTCGGCCGACAGGCCGGTCTCCATTGGGATTTCCGGCAGATTGGCAAAGACCGCCTGCTGAGGATCGGGGCCCGGTGTCACGGTATGCGGACCACTGACCCCGCCGTCACGACGGCGCAGGGCCATCACATGCGGCAACCCTTCCGTGAAATGAATCGGCTCGGACAGCGTGGCGGTTTGGCTGGTCGCATCCCAGGCGACGATCTCGCCACCCGCGCCCCAACTGGGCATGTCGTGGGCAATGGCGATCAGGTCGCCGTAGGTGGGAATCAGACCTTCCAGCTCGGTGCGCAAGGTGATGATGCGCCGCCGGTAACGATTGGCCGCCGCCAGGTACAGCCCTTCACGCACCGCATGGGCTTCGGTGGTGCAACCGAAGAGCCGCAGCTTGGCCGGATTGGCGCTGCTGGAGCCCGGGAGGCTCACCGTGACTTCGTCCGGCTTCCAAGTGCGACTGCTGAAGAACTCCACCGTGACCGCATCGGCCGTTTCCTCGCCCGGCATCACGTACTGGATCTTGAGGCTGTTCTTGACGATGTTGCGGGGACTGAAGAGTGCTACCGGCAGCAAGCGCGCTTCGTCGCGCACGATGCGCACAATGCCGCCTTGCAGGAAGGGCACGGCCCGACCACAACGGGCGACGCGGGTCAGTGCTTCCCAGACGGTGACTTGCTGGTCAAACACACCATCGAACCGATCTCCCCGACTGCTCCAGATCTGATCGAGTTGAACCAGGGCGGCGAGATCGATCCGGGCATCCGGCAGTTTGGCTCCATAGCTGGCGCGCAGAATGTCGGCAAAGGCCCAGGCGATCGAGCGCGTCGGTACTGGCGTTGACCACCCCGATTCGGAAGACCAGACCGGCAGCTTGCGCGTGACGATGCAGTTGATCAGGCGGCTCGAGCGCTGCGACAGGTTGTCGGTGGCACGCATGCGGACCGCGAGCAGCGTCACGGTGTCAGGGAAGGTGATGCCACCAGCCAGGTAGCCACGGGCCTCGCCCCAGCGCACTTCGTGGCCGGCGCGTGAGTTGGTGTCCTTGCCATCCAGGCGCGTGGCGCGGACTTCGTAGCGCCCGGCAGCAACTGGATATTTGTAGGACAGGCGCTGCGGCGTGGTGGTCGCGGCCGTCAGGCTTTCACTGCCCAGCGTGAACCAGTCATTCAGCGGATCACCCTCCGCGTCAATCGCCCGGGCTTCGACTCGCCAGCTGGCACTGCGGCTGTCCAGACCACCGGCGTCGTTGGCGTAATACAGCCCACGTGGCAGCAGGATGTCGATGCCAATGTTTGTCACCTCGCTGTCGGCCGGGTTGATGGCAAATCCCCCAGTCCAGGTGCCGGCCAGCAGCTCCTGTCCGGCCACCTCAGGCGCAGTCACCACATCCGGGTTGAACAGCGTGACCGGACTGCCTGGCGGGACGATCTGGTAGGTGACTTCCTCGAATGAGGCGATGGGCGTGTCTTCGATGCGCAGCTGCTCGATGTCGTATTCGCCCAAGCCGATGCAATGCAGTTGGTGCAGGTATTGTTCGTTACCCTGGTATTCGCCATAGGGCGTGGCAGCCAGGTCCGGATAGACCAGGTGGCGGCCGTAGATAACCGGGATGGGCTGCGCGAGCCGCGCGTAGTTGCCCTGACCTTGCAGGCTGTAGGTGGGAGACGGCTGCGCCAAGTTGCCCCCACCGGCGGCAAAGGACGGCATGTTGGGTGTTGGCAACGGCACCAGCGCACTGACCAAGGCGGAGCCCGCCGTCATGATGATGGCCGAACCGACAGCCGTGGCCAAGTTGCCACTGAAACCCAGGCTCGCACCCAAGGGGCCGCCATAGACGGTGGCCACGACCATCACGGCAATCATCAGAACGGTGCGCAATGGGTTCTTGCCACCGCCCCCACCTCCCCCTCCGCCCTGCGGCAAGGCGATGAAAAGCACAACGCCATCGATGGGCGTGACCGCCCAATCGGCGCGCAGCACCGGCGTGCCGTTCTTGATGCAGACGGTCGGCTGCTCGAACTCGGCAATGCCCTGGGTGCCGAGCCACTGGCGGATAGTCTGGCTCGGGTGGGCCACCATCACTTCGCGCTGGCTGGGCTGGAAAGGGTTGCGCAGCAGAATCACCGCGCTCTGATTGACTTCGCTCACGACGACCCTACAAATCGATAGAAACCCTCCACCCGCCAGCCGTGGAGCAGGAGTTCGGGCAGTTTTTGGAAGACGACGCCCGCATCCTTGATCGCGTGCAGCACGCCGCCGCTATCGACGGCCAGCCAGACGCCGACGTGCACCGGGTGGCGGGATTGGCGCAGCAGCACGGCATCACCCTCAAGGGGATAGGCAACCAGGGACCACCGTTGCCGCTCCGGATGGTCGCGAAAGGTGCTCATGACAGTGCGCAGATCGTTGGCGTCCACCGGAATTTCCGGCAGGTCTCGGCCGAAGTGCTCACGCTGGATCGCCAGAAACAAGCCCCAGCAGTCAAACGCATCCGGCCCACGCGCACCGCCGAACCAGGGCCGACCGATGTAGTGGGCTGCCCAGTGAGCGGACGAACACGTGTTGATCTTTATATGATTTGACATAGAATCACTATTGCACTAATATCGACGCATGCAGACCAACTTCAAACGGCCCTTCGCCCTGTACATCAAGAAGGCGCACAAGCCCTTACGACTGGCCATCGAGGACGAGGTGGAGGTGGTGTGCGAGGCGCCGGAGGTCGGCGAACTCAAGGTGGGCGACTTGGCCGGGATTCGAGTTCACAAGTTCCGGTTCAGCCGACAGGAGTACCTGATGGCCTACCGACCGCCGGCCAAGAACGCGCCCGTGGAGTTTTTGATCATCGACTTCTACCAAGTCGGCGTTCACGAGAACTTCTACGACGAACTGAAACAGTATTTGCGACACGAGAAGCAAACGGGAGAAACACGATGAACCAAGCGCTCACTGCCGAGGACCTCTACACCGAGATGAAGCGGATGCCGACCACCGAGCGGGTTCGGTTTTTTTCTCTGTTGGCCACCAACGCGTTTCGGGAAGATGACTTCACCCATGACCAGGTGTTTGGCGAAACGCATCAGGAGCCGTTTTCTGCCTGGGAAGCCGCCGAGTACCTGGAGATTTCCGTGCCGACGCTGCGCCGCTATGTGCAATCGGGCAAGCTCGTGCCCAGCCACATCGTGGGCCGCAACCAGATGTTTTCTGCACAAACCCTGCGTGCGTTCAAACGCAGTCGCGGGTCGCGCGGATAAGCACGGCGACTTTGCCGATTTCCTCTATCAACGGGTCAACCCCGGGAAGGTCTTGGCGGTGTAGCTGATGCCAGGAAACGCCTTGTTGCCCACATCGAGCATGCGCGCCCGCCCCGTCACCCGGAAGATGTCGGCTTCCACTTCGGTCAGGACCAGGTGGATGGGTGGGTCCATCTGCGGACCTTCCAGATCGGTGGACAGATAGGGCCGATAGGTCACTTCGATCACCGATTGCGACTCGGCCGCCGCATCCAGATGCCGCACGATTTCACGCGAAACGTTGTCGAGCGTCACGGTGATTTCCGGCACCGGCATGGTATCGACCGGCGGCAGGTCCAGCTCAAACCCCATCGCGACGAACTGCACGCGCTCACCGGCTTGCAGCGGCGCTTGCGATTCCAGCCGGGCCCACAGGTCGCCGGTGTCACGCACTACCCGGATGGCGACCGTCGCACCCGCATCATCGACGAAGGCCGGATGGCGCAATTCGAGCGTGTGCATGATGATCTGCTCGGATGGGGCGCTGGCGTAGGCTTCCTTGATCGCTTCAGACAAAGCGGCGTTGGGCATCAAGTCACCGTTTACAGAATGACGGGGTACGGGACGTAGCTGGTTTCGCTGTCGTCCTCGGGCAATTGCGCCTCGCCCGCATAGCCACTGGCCAGCACCTGACCATCGTCCAGCAGAAACACCAGGCCCTGCTCGGAGCTCGACCCGTAAGACGAGATGTCCACCACGCGGCGTTGCGCAATGCGCACCAGTTCGACGCTGCTGCGGTTGGTGGCATCGCCCAGGCCTAGCGCGCCATTACCGTTGTAACCCCAGGCATAGACGGTGCCGTTTTCCAATAAGGCCGCACCGTAGTTGTAGGACCCGGTGCCACCGTGCACGGCCTTTACCACAGTGTTGCCCACCGGGACTTGCACGAAGTTGCCGCTGTTGCTGCCGTTGGCATTGCCCCAGTAGGCGCCAGCGCCGCAGGCCCACAGCGTCTTGTCGGTTTTCCTGAGGTAAGTGAGCGGGTAGTCGTAGCTGCCGGCGTAGACATCGACCACGTTGGTCGCCACTTGCACCGGGGTGAACTGGTTGGCCGTGTTGCCATTACCCAGTTGGCCGTAGTCATTGGTGCCCCAGGCATGCAGGGCACCGGTGCTGTCCAGCGCGAAGGCGTGTACGTAGCCGCCAAAGACCTTGACGACGGTTTTGCCGGCGAGGCTACCACCGGCACGCGGCATGGCAACGTTGGCCTGGTTGGCGGTGCCATCGCCCAACTGCCCGTTGGCGTTGTAACCCCATGAATACAGGGTGCCGTCGTTCTTGACCGCAAAACAGGCGGTGTAGCGCTCGCGGCCTGCGGCAATCTGCGTGATGCCCGAGAGCACAGGCAACTGCACGAAGTTGTTGCGCTGGGTCACATCGCCCAGACCCAATTGACCGTGGGCGTTGTAGCCGCAGGCGTGCACCGTGCCGTCGCTGCACAGCACGAGCGTGCTGTTGAACCCCTCGACGCCACAGTTCTGTGCCACCTGGACCACGGTTTTGCCAGCAATGGAATTGCTGGCGTTGGCGCTCATGTTGTAGGGCACCGGCTGGTTGGCGGTGTTGCCGGTGCCGAGTTGCCCGTAGCCGTTGAAACCCCAACCCCAGAGTTGGCCATTCTTGTCGATGCAGTAGCCGTTGGTGTCATGGCTGTAATAAAGCTTGACCGCGCCCGGAAACCCGGGCGGAAACGCCGTGCGTGCCGGGTAGGAACGGGCGAAGGTGGTGCCGTCCCCCAGCTTGAAGTTGACGTTGCGCCCCCAGGCCCGGATGCTGCCATCGTTCATGATGAGCCCGAACTGGCGGTAGCTGTTGGGCTGCGTGTTGCTGGCGTTCTCGGGCAACTTTAATGCCTTGGTGCCCGAGCGCACATCCGGGCTAGCCCAGACCGGCACGCCATGCGCGCCGATGGTCAGCACCTGCCCGGCTTGGCCCACGGGCAAGGCGACGAGCTGATTGCCGTCAAAGTAGATGACCTCGCCGGGTAGGCTCGACACCCCTTGGGCGCCTTGGGCAAACAGGTCCCAGACCGGGGAATTCAGGTGCGGCGCCACGCCCGACGTGGCATCTGCCAGGCAGACAAAGCTGTCGCCGTTATGCCCCACCACGTCCTGGCGGGCATAGGTGGCGCTGGCGTCATACGCGCCGCGCCAGGTAAAGGCAATCTTGCCCAGAGTAACGGTTCCCATGAACAGTCCTTGAAGAGTGGAATTTGGAAGGTGTCAGAACAGGATCGGCGACGGGGCATAGCGGTGGTCGTGATCGTCGTCGCCCGTCTGCGCATGGCTGCCGTTGCCGGTGCTCATGACCTGGCCGTCGATCGTGAGGAAGTGGTAAGCGCCGTTGTGATACTCCCCGCCTTCGCCGCAGCCCATGGTCCCGGAGCGGGAGAAGTCCACGATGGGCCGGTCGATCAGCACGAAGCGTGACGGCGCGTTGGAAGTGTCCGCATAGCCGTTTCCACACTGCCCGGCCGCGCCCATGCCCCAGCCCACGGCCTTGCCGTCGGATCGCAGCGCCATGGCCGATGACCCATAGCTGCTGCCATACACGCGCAACTTGGTGACTTGCGTGAGGAACTCGCCGCCGATGGTGGCCCAGGTGGTGCGGTCGCTGCCGCCACCGATGCTGTAGCCGTTGTATCCGGTGTGGCGCACCGTGCCGTCCTGCATGAGCGCGAGCGTCCTGCCGTAACCGCCGGCGATGGCGTAGGCGTCGACCACCCCATCGAGCACCTTGTACGGAAACAACGCGTGCCCGGTCCAGATGTCGCCCGTGAACCCCGTGCCCCAGCTGCCGCCGACCTGGCCGCTGTCATGCCCCCAGCGGTAGAGCGATCCGTCTTCGAGCACCACGCCATAAGCGCGGTAGTACTGGGCGCCGGCCACCCAATGGCCATCGGACTCGGAGCAGAAGACTTTTTTGACGCGCTTCTCGGTGCCCCAGGGCATGAGCAGGCGGTGGGTGAATTGGTCACTGCCATAGCCAGAGGCATTCACTTCGCCGGCCACCCACAGCTTGCCCTGGGTGTCCACCAGGTAACTGGCCGCATGAAAGCCCCCAGACAGAAACACCTCCCGAATGGGTGTGTCGGCCGTGAACGGCACCAGGGTGGGTGTGGACACATTGGTGCTGTGCCCCAGCCCCAGGCTGCCGTAACGGTTGTTGCCCCAGACATAGACCCGGCCAGCATCATCGAGGCAGGCGAACATGCGATAGCCGTACCAATCGTGGCCCGTGAAGACGCGTTTGACCACCGAGCTGGCGGGCAACTGGCCGACGCCATTGACCCGCCGAGGCACCGGGTTGGCGGTGGCCGTGGGCGAGCCCCCGTCGCTGTTGGCCCCGGCGTGCCACAGGCCGCCGCTGGCATCGATGAAGAAGGTCTCGTCCCACATGCAGGTGATGGACACGATGCGCGGCGTACCGGGCGGAAAGGCGACCCGCGCCGGGAAGGTGCGGCTGATATCCCCCGTGCTGCCGGTGCCTTGCTGCCCGGTGAGCGCACGGCCCCAGGCGCGCACCGAGCCGTCGTTCATGAGCGCGGCCATGAAGAAGTTGGCACTGTGGTAGTCCGCCGCTGCGCGGTCGGTGTTCATCAACGCCGTGGCCACCGTGCCGTTGCGATCGGCCATGAAGCGAAATTCCACGCCATCCGTACCGTTGGAGTGCAGCACCATGCTGCCGATGCCGCCCACCGAGACACCGCCGGTGAGCAGATGGCCTTTGAGCACGGCGTCCTGCTGGCCCAGGGCAAAGGGCTGCCGCTGGCCATGACGGATGACCCAGGCCCCGCCCTCTTTGAAGACCACGTCGCCGTCGCGGTAGGAGAGATACGGTGAGTAGATGCCCTGCCAACGGTAGCCTAGGGTCGAGATGTCCAGATTCATGGCTGCGCCTCCAGTGCCGTACCTATCCCCAGCTTCATCACCAGGGCGTTGTTCTCAAGGGCGAAGTGCACGCCCTCGGTGACGGTCCAAGCATCGAACGCGTCGGCCTCGAAGGTTTGATCGCGCTCTTCGGTCAGCAGGAGCTCGGAACCATCGGCGGACAGTGCGAAGCCATAGAACCGTGGCGAGGCCACAGTGGGCACGAGTTCGTAACCCGACTCATCGGCCTTGACCCTGAGCAGCATGCCTTGCGCACCAGCGAGCGCATCGGGCAGGCCCACGGCGAGCAGCCGGGCGATGACTTGCTGCAGCACGGCCTCCGCGTCCACCAGGATCTGGTTGCCGCTCGTCTGCACCTGGTTGAGCACCGCCGTGGTGTCGGCCACGCCTTGATCGGCCGTGGTTTGCGCCCGTTCGGCTTCGCTGGAGGCGAGTTCGGCCGAGGTCAGCGCGTCCTGGGCGGCAGCCTGGCTTTGGGCCAAGATGCCATCGGCGGCGAGGTTGATGCGGGCATCGGCATCAGCCAGCAGCTTGGCGACGGTGGCGACATCGCCGCCCTCGGTGGTCACGGTTTGCAGCGCCGTGCCGTGCACGACGGTGTGCAGCAGCGCGCTGTCGGCCGTGACCTGCGCGACCGCCTGGTGCAGATCGGTTTGCAGACTCATGGGGATGATTCCGAAATGGGATGAATGGGTGAATCAGGTAAGGCTCAAGCCGGCCAGCGAACCGGCAAGGTACCGTGCACCAGTAGGTGCAAGTCGCGGCCCATGGCGAAGAGGTCGTCCGCCGAGAGTTCCAGCATCAGGTTGAGCGCGCCCTCGTCGAGCGTGGGCCGCTCGCGGATTTCCAGCTCGCCCTTGACGTCCCAGCGCCGGGCCGAACGCAACTGGGCTTCGAACTGACGTGTAAAACGGGCTTCGTGCGGCAGCAAACCGAGACCGCCGAGCAAGGTGATCTCGAACCACTGACCACCCTCGTCAGCGTGGTACTTGTACCAAGCCTCGAACAGGGCAAACTCAAACTCGCTGAACAGCCAGCGCACGGTGATGCGCGTGGGCGTTTGCCGAAACCGGCGACGCTGGCGCGCCGGGCCCGACTCCATGTCGGTGCGCAGCACGGCTTCCTGGGGTGTAAGGCCATAGCCTTCGACCGAGGGCAGCGGCAGCGTGGTGGGCCAGGTGATGTTCATCGCATCGCTCCGGCCGCCGGGTTCAGCCCGTAGCGGCGCTCCAGGGTCGGCGCCAATCCAGAGCCTTGGGAGATGGAACGGGCCATGCGTGCTTCCATCTGCTCGACGATCACATCCAGCCGGGTGCTGCCATCGGGCTGCTGTTGCGGCTCGACCCGGGTCTCCACGCCACTGGCGCGGTTGATGACATTCACTTCGACATTCACTTGGGGCTTGGTGCCGACCGCGCCGCCCAGAGCTCGCAACTGCCCCGGCGTGAACACCGCTTCACCTTGGCGGGCGATGATGGGTACCTCGCCCGAGACCAGGCCGCCCGTGTGGAAGCGTCGAGCACCGGCAAAGAGAGCGGGATCCACATAGCGAGATGGCAGGCCATCGGCACCCAGCAGACCACCGCTGTGCGCGATGTTGGCATTCACGCCCATCAGATCACCGAATCCCAGGGGCAACGCGGCACTGGCCGCCGGCGCGAACAGGCTCATCGCAAAGTTGGCAAGCGGCAAGGTGATCGCGCGTTGGATCTGGATGCGGATCAGGTCGCTGATGATGGAATTGGCCAGGCTGTTGAAGTCCAGCTTGCCCGTCATCACGAACTGGGTCAGCGCATCCTCCATGGACTTGAACGCCCCGGTCACCGCGCGTTCGGCCTGCTTGGCCGCGTTGGTGGCGTCCTCGATGTAGGTGCGCAGCGCCGCCTTGGCCCCGAACTCGGTGCTGCGTTGGTACTCGGCATTGGCGCGGATGAGGTTTTCCACGATAGGAAGCTGCCGGGCCAGGGCTTCGTTGATGGCCTCGATGGTCTGGGCCCGCAGGTCGGCGTCCTGGAGTTGGCTGGCTTCCTTGCGCGCGGCGGTGGCGGACTTTTCCAGCTCGGTGCGGGCTTGCAGGACAGCTCGCTCGCTGGCTGAGAGATCCAGCATCTCGCGCTGCAGCTGCAGGGCTTCGATGCGCTGACGGTTGCCACCGATCAGGCCTTCGGTGATCTTGCGACCGGCCGCTTCTTCTTTCTCGTAGGCGTCAAAGGCCTTGTCGGCTTCCTTTTGGCGTTCGATGGCTTCGAGCACCTGGATGTAGCGCTCGGCTTGCGCGGCCACCCCTTGGTAGCCCTTGGCCTCGATCTGCAAGGCGCGGGCCCGCAACTCGGCCGCTTCGCCCTCCTGCGTGCGCAAGAGCCGCGTGCGCAATTGATTCAGAAAGGCTTCGCCCTCGTCAGGCTTGGCGGCTGCTGGCCTGGCAAACGCTCCCAGGTCGAGATTGGCCGGTGGGCGTGGCGGCCGGGGTACGGTCGGTAGGAATCGGTCGTAGATGGCCTGCACTTCCCGGGCTTGTGCCTCGGTGTCCAGCACAAAGCGCTGGCCCATGACGCGCACGGTGCGGCGCTGCTCATCGAAGAACCGGGCCACGCGATCGGCATAGCCCGGGTTCTGGTTGATGTTGAAGAGCCGGTCGTTGGCCGCGCGCACATACTCGTCGCGTGCGCCCTGCAGCTTGGCGATTTCGGCATCGATCGCCTGCGCGTCGAACCCGTAGTTCTTGTAGAAGGTCAGGAGCTCGGTCTTGAACCAGGTCTCAATGTCCTTGCCCACCACCGACAAGCTGTCAAAGGGTTGGGCGATGACCCGCTTCAACAGCACCGCCGACTCGGCGATGAAGGCCAGGCCCGAGGCGACCGACTCCAGGAACGTGAGCGTGGCCTCACGGTTGGCCGTGATGCGCTGCAGCTCGTTGCTGAAGCTGCCCGTCTCGGTCTGCGCCAGGATGACCTGCTCGGTGAAGTCGGCCAGCACCGGGATGACGGCTGCGCCGATCTGGCGCTGCACGCCTTCGAAGAGGGCCGACAAACGCGTGAGGTTGTCGTTGAAGACTTCCGAGGCCCGCGCCACGTCTTCGGACATGACCAGGCCCAGGCGCTGGGCTTCTTCCATCAGCGCCGTGATGCCGTCTCGTCCCTGGTTCAGAAACGGGATCAGGCTCAAGCCCTCACGGCCAAAGAGCTTGATGGCCAGCGCCGCCTTGTCCGCGCCATCCGGCATGTCGGCGAACTTCTCGGCCAGGTCCAGCAAGATCTGCTCGGTGGGACGGATCTGCCCATGGGCATCGGTCGCGGCCACGCCCAGCGCCTGCAGGGCTTTGCTGCCTTCGGCGCCTTCAAAGCGCGAGTCAAACAGGGCGATGGACAGGCGCTGCAGACCCTTGGTGAGTCCTTCGGTGCTGACATCCGAGAGCTTGGCGGCATAGTCGAGCGCGGTCAGGGCTTCGACCGAGACACCGGTCTTTTGTGAGAGCTTGAAGAATTCGTCGCCGACCCGCGCCACTGGCATGACCAGGGCGGTGATACCCACGCCCAAGGCAGCGATGCTCGCGCCAGCAATCAGACCAGCGGGGCCCAACTTGCCGAGAACCGAGCCCAGCATCCCAAGCCGATCGGTGGCCGCTTGCAACTGAAACTTGGCGTCGTTGGCGGCGGACGACAGAAACTTCAGGCCGTTGCCTGCAGGTTGGGCGGCGGCCTCGATTTTTTTGAGCGAACGCTCCCCCTTCTCACCGATCTCGGACAGCTCGGCTTTGACCTTGCCGCCGTCGACCACGGACAGGCGGATGGAGAGGTTGCGTTCAGCCATGGAAAGAAATCAGTTGTCGCGGTTATTCGTCTTGTTGCAAAGTGCTCATCAGGCCCGCCTCGACCGCCGGGAACAGATCGATCGCGGTGGCTTTATCCAGCCCGGTGCTCTCGCAGGCCAGCATCCAGGCATTCAGATCCAGCCCGACCACCCGACCTTGGGCCATGCGCAACTGGCTGGCACAGATGTCAATCGCGCTGGCCGCTTGCCAGCCCTCCAGACTCTCGGGTGCATTCATGGTGTACGGGCACTCGGGGCACAGCTCAGGGCAGGCGCTGCAATAGCTCGGACCGCCACCGAAGTGCCAGGCGGTGCGGGCCTTCAGGCGTTTTTTTCTGAATCGAGGGCGTAAAGGCCGGCGAGGTATTCACGCTCGAAGGCGTCCGCCAGCAGCCAGTGCTCCATCAGGGCAGACACACCCTCGGGGGTGACTGCGGCGGGTTTACCTTTGTCGTCGGCCACGCCCTCCCAGGCCAAAACTGCCAGCTTGGCGAGTTCGGTAATCAGCGTGGCGGTGCGCTCGCCGGCCGCAGCGGTGTCGGTTCCAGCCACTTTGGACGCGGCATGGCGCGCGGCCATCACCAAGGCAGTGGTGGCAGGACGGACCTGCAGGCGCACGCCGGCGGCCAGCGTGATCCAGTGCGGCTCACGCGGGAGATTGAGTTTGATCATGAGAAACCTCGGTCAGGTGATCAGTAGGAAGAGACGTCGTTCACCAATTCGACGGTGAACATGCGCGCCACGCTGGTGGCCTTGGCGGCTTGCCATTCGAAAGTGGCCTGGATGCCACCAGGGCCGGATATGGAGAGCTTGGGCTTCGGTAAATAGACCTCGTGGGCGATGAAGGTCAGGCGCCGGTCGGCATCGATGGCGTAGCCGAAGGTCAGCTCTAGCGGCGTGTTGTTGGTGGCCGCATCGATGAGCGTGGTGTCGGCAAAGCGCACCTCGAGGTTGCCGGTGAGGCTGGCCACCGTCGGATCCGCGCCGTCGATCTTGCCGTCCGACCGGATGGTTTCGATCCGCTCGAGGTTGTTGGTATACGTCAGCTGAGCCGAGACCACATTGCCCAGCGCCTGGCCATCACGCAGGATCTGCCCCTGGAACTGGTTGAAGCGCTGCAGCTCCCGAGTACCCGGGGTGTCATCCAGTGTGACGGTGTATCGCACCTCGCCCTGCGCGATCAGTCCGACCGTGGCATTCGCTGCGCCGGAGCGCGCAAAGCCCACCTGCAGGCTGTTGACCATGACACCCGAGGCGACGAACCAGGCCGGGATATCGGGCAGACCGGTTTCCAACGTGAGACTCGGCAGACTCGGTTTGCCGGATCCAAAGGTGTGGGTCACGACATCTGTGCCGGTCGATACCGGCTCACCCAGCAAGGCCTTGAGCCACAGACCGATGTGACGCACATCCAGCGGTACGACCATATCCCCCTCGACCTTGATCACGTCGCGGATCGGCGCGCTGGGGTCACGCCCCAAACCGATCAGGTCGTTGGCGATCAGTCCTTGCTCGGAGCCGAGGGTGGTGGATACAAAGGGCAGCTTCCAGTAGTCGCCCACTGGATTGCTGCCATAGGTGGGTTCGAACGCGGCCAACAGGCTGGCGTTTGCGCCATAGGCACGGGCCATAGGATTCTCCTTGTGGGATAGATTTCAATTCAGGGGGCCGGAGCTGCTGTAGTGCAGAACCACAGGCAGCAGGCAGGCCTTGATGCCGCTGCTGCCGTCGGGCGCCAGCTCGTCGAATTTGGGTGCGCCGATTTCCGCGTACTCAATGACACCACCCAACGTGCGGTCGGCTTCTATCAGGCCAGCCAACTCGGTGAGCAAACCATCCATGCAGACATCGCGTGCGCTGGCATCCGCATCTGCCACGAACAGTTCGATCGCTACCTGGTGCTGCCAGTGGTAGGTCAGGGGTGAGAGCGACACCTCGGGCTCGCCCATCTCGCCGTCGCGCAGGATGGCCATGGCCTGGTCCGCCACGCGCTCGGGCAAGGCAGCGTTGCGTTTGACCGTCGTTCCGGATGTGCCCAACGACAATTGGCCGAGCACGGCAAACAGCGCACCAATGGCGCTCTCACGTTGACTGGGTCGTTGGCTCATGTATTGGCTCCAGACCGGCGCTCCGCTTCGTCAAAGTGATTCGCGATGCGATGGGCCAGGGTGCTGACCCAGCGGCGTGAAGCACTGTCGATGTCGAATTTCTTCTTCAAGGTGACTTGCGGCACCAGCAGGAACATTGGCACGGTGACCAGCCCTCGGCCGGTGGCTTGGGCCTTCTGCGAGGCTGCGGAGAATCCGCCGCGCTGGCCTTGGCGGGCACGTTGGTTTTCTGCGACGAGGAGCGACGGCTTGCCTCGGCGGTAGATAAAGCGCAGGCGCTGGCCACGGAGCTTTTCCCAAAGGCCAGGGGTCATGCGTTTGCCGCGCGGGCCTTTTCCGGCCGATGGCAACGGTATCGCCAGCCAGAAACCATCCTTAGAGCGAATGGTCGCGCCACGGTCATGGGCACCGACCACTTCAGGAGTGCGGCTGTAGACCAGGCCCGCTGCCTTGATGCTCAGTTTTCCCTTGGGGTACACCTCGCCGCGCCAGGTGTTGGCCAGGCGCTGACCGAGGCCGGCACCGGTGATCTGGTTACGTAACTCGGTTTTGAGCCCGTCGGTGGCTTCGCGGATCGATTGCGTCACCGCCTGTTCGGCAATGCGCACCTCATCGGCCAGCATCTGGTTGAGTTCTCCGGAAAGCGCAGCCAGCAGCCTCATACCGGCGCTCCGGTCAAGGTCCAGATCAGCCGATCGCGATCGGCCAGCGGTTCCCCCACCACCTGGTAGGTCTTGCCTGCGACGGTGAAGCGTTCCCCTTCGCGGGGGGACGCCACATCGCGAGCCATCACATCAATACGGTGCGTGGCCAGTGCCAACCGGGTATCGCCAAAAGATTCGACAACGTCGGCCTGCTTGGCGATGAACCGGGTGGCGATTTCTCGGCCATCGGCCAGTCGGTAGGTGCCAGGCACCCCCAACCGGACGAACAGACGCGAGACCGCTCGCTCAAAAGTGGTTTGCATGCATCAAGCCGTCAGCTTGATCAACACACCTGGGCGGTGGCACATGGGCAGCGGGTTGCTCTGCGTGTGCAGGTCGGTACCCCGGTCGAACTGGCGCGGTGCCTGCTTCGCATAGACCGGCTGGCCCAGGGTGTTGACCGTCTCGTTGAAGTCGGCCGGCGCGAAGTAGGTGCCAAAGGTGTCCACCGTGCCCACCGGGAAGCAATGGGCCTCACCGTCGGCGATGAACTTGCGCACCGTGCCGTCGGCCGAGCTGGCTTGGCCCCGGTATTCCTCAAACGTGATGCCGCCGTAGGTGAAGCCGGTGCGCACGTCTTCGCGCAGCCAGGCACCTTCCTGGAACCGGGAGTAGGACTCCACCACATTGGCGTGGCTGGTCAGGGCCTCGAAGAAGGACGGCGAGCACAGGCAACGCACGCCGGTCATGAATTCGCCCTGCAGAGCTTTTTCCATTTCGCCGAGGACCTTGACGCACTTGTTGCGCACATTGGTCTTGGCGTCCGCCAGGCCCAGTGACAGGGTGGTCGCGTCAATGCCGAATTCGTCGTAGAGGTTGTAGATGGTCGAGCCATCGGCGTCCAGGATCTCGCCTTTCAAGGCGCCCATGCGCAGGTGCTCCAGCGTGATTGCGTGCTTGTTGCGCATGGTCTCCAAGTGCCGGGCCAGCACCCCAGCCAGGGTTTCCAACTCGGTTTCCGAGCCAAAGGCACGGATGCCCTGGACCTCTTCGGGCAGGACCACGTCGTCGTGCGGGATATGGGGAATGACGAAGGAGCGGACCTTGCGCTTGCCACGCGTGCCGACGGTGCCCGGCGAACCCGGCGGCATGGTGGGCAGCAGGTTCAGGATACCGTTGCGCTCTTCGATGATGATTTGCCGAAAGCGCGTGGGCTTGGCCGGAAACAGGTTCAGGTCTTCCAGCCGGCCGTAGCGATTGGGCACGAGGTTGATGGCGGCCGTGAGGTTGGCCATGCTGAAGGCCGGGTTGGCAAAGAGGTTCTGCATGTGGGGCTCCAAGAATGACGAAACCCGCGCAAGCCAAGCGGCCAGGCGGGTTCGAGGGGATGAATGGGTTGAGTAACAGGCGGATCAGGTGCAGGCTTTACGCGCTCTCACGCACTTTCGCGAACCAGCACGCCACGCTCGGCCAGTTGCTGCTCGTAGGCGGTGCGCTGTGCACCGGTGAGGGCAATCGGCCAGACCAGCGCGGTCTTGGCGACGATGGCGTGGCGGGCGATCAAGATGGCGTCCGACCTGTCGGCGTTGGTGGCATCGATGTCGTTGGCCAAGACACCAATGGCCGCCTCTGTACCGTCGGTGGCAGCCGGGTCGATGGCGTAGTGCTTGCCGTCGCTGGCGTTGCGACCGAGCACCGTGCCTAGGGGCAGGTGCTGGCCAGCGGCGATGGTGGCAATGTCACGCGAGTAGCGGTTAGGGGCTTCGTACTTCAAGAGGTCGCCGAGGTTGTTTGATTCGGTGATGACGGGCATGGCTGATTCCTTTTTCAGGCTTGGGCAGTGAGTTTCTTGACGGCCGCCACGATGGGCGAGGTTTCAGGGCGATCAAGTGATTGCGTGCCCGCATCCACCGTGATCGTCGAGCGGATGTCGGCCGCATCGGATTGCGCGGCACGCGCATCGATCAGTGCGCGTCGCACATCGGCTTGGGATTTGCCGGCGGCGATGAACTCGGCGGCACGGTCGGGGCAACCGGCCAGCAGACACAGCTCGGCAATCGCTTGGGCGGTTTGGGTCACTTCGCGCTTGGCGTCTGCGACCCGTTTTTCTGCTTCGGCCAGATCGATGGTGTCGGCCACGGGGTTTTGAAGGATGTCCTGGGAATCAGGCATGGAAAGCTCCTTTTGGGGAAGTGCCGTCTCAGCACGGATGACGCCCCGCACCTGAGACGGCGAATGGGTAAGGGCGTTTTGACGGGCGTTGAGAAACAAGTGGAATTGGCTGAGGGTGGCGTCCAGCGTCTGGACACCGTCGGCAAGCCCCTGGGTCACGGCATTCGTGCCGAAGTACAGCCCAGCCTCGGTGGCGCGCACGGCATCGAGATCCAGGCCGCGCATGGCAGCCACGTGCTCGGTGAAGATGGCGTAGAGTCGATCGACTTCCCCTTGCAGCTCGGTCTTGGCCGCACCCGACAAGGGCTCATGCGGCGAGTAGTCGTTCTTGTGGGCGCCAGCGGTGATCGCGGTGTAGTGGTAGCCATCCTTGGCATCCTTGACCGACTGGTCGACATGAAGGGCGATCACGCCGATGGAGCCGACACCACCCGTCTCGGTCACGAACAGGCGCTGCGCGCTGGCCGCGATGGCATAGGCGGCTGAGTACGCCGCATCATTGGCCACCGCCCAGACGGGTTTGATCGCTGCCACTTCGCGCACACGACGGGCCAGCTCGAAACTGCCCGAGGCCTCGCCACCAGGGGAGTCGATGTCGAGCAGGATGCCGCTGACCTGGGGATCGGCCAGGGCGGCATCGAGCATGGCGGCGATCTCGCCATAAGAAGTCAGGCCCGAGGCCGCCTCCATGCCGAGTGATCTCTTGACCAGTGACCCGTGAATGGGGATCACCGCAACGCCTTCGGGGGCAGCAACTGACGGCGGCCGTTGGAAGGCGGCCATGTCCATCATGGGCATCGCAGGCACATCGGCCATGCCAATGCGCTGGCCTACCACGGACAAGATCACGTCCAGCTTGGGTCGGTGGATGAGTAAGGGCGTCCCGAACAAGCGGGAGGCAAGGTAAGTCATGGTTGAGGGTCCTGGTTGTCAGTGGCCGTATCGCTTGGATTGGTTTGATCGGCGGACTGCTCGTCTGCAGGTTGCAGGTTTGGGGTGTCACTGGATGCCGATACGGGCGCCTGGTCATGCCGGGCATCGGAGTCAAAGACCAGGCCCAGTGCATCAGCCCGGGCGTTGTCGGCGGCAATCTCGCGGTCCACGTCCTCAGCGTCGTAGCCATTGCCGGAGATCGCCTCCGACCGGCTCATCAAGCCCGCCCGAATGGCGAGCTTCATGGCGTTGAATTCCTTTTGCGGATCCACCCAACTCCAGCCTTGCGGGATCCACTTGGCGGCTTGGTAGGTGCGGCGGCCTTTTCGGTAGCCAGGCAAGTCAATAGCACCTTCGAGCACCGCCTGGTCCATCCAGGCGCGCCAGATGGGTCGGCACAGCTGGTGCACGATCACCCCGTGCTGCAAGGCTTCGCAGCGACGGCGGAATTCGAGCAACCCTGCACGGATGGAGGAGTAGTTCACCTGCGTCAGATCGCCGGTGAGCATCTCGTAAGTGATGCCCATGGCAGCGGCCACCGCGCGGAATTGCTGGCGCATGAATTCGGCATAAGAACTGCCCACGTCCGCCGGGGCCGAGAACTTGATGTCCTCGCCTGGCTCCAGGATCTGCAGCGTGCCGGGCTCCATACCAGCCATTGCCACGCCATTCGCATCCGCCGCCGACTCGCCCATCAGGTTGTCTTCTGGGGCCATGCGGGTGATGAAACCGGCGAACATGGCCGCCGTCTTCTTGCGGACCAGCTCAGCGTCGTCGTACTGGTCGAGTTCGTTGAGTTTCACCAGCGCCCGGGTGAGCCATGGCTCACCTCGGATCTGACCAGGGCGCAAGGGTCGGAACAGGTGGATCACTTCACTGGCATCCACCCGCACGGCGTCCATTCCGCCGCCTGCGTTGCTGGACATCGGTGCCAACAGCCCGTCGTTGGGGTGCGAGCGGTACAGGTGGTAGGCCACTCGGCGCCCCAAGCGGTCGAACTCGATGCCGGCACGGATCGCATTTCCGCCGGACAGATCCCGGTTCAATGTGGTGGGCAAGTGTTCCGCCTCCAGCACCTGGATCTGCAGCGCCACTGGCAAGCCATCCTGGACACGTCGGTAACGCAGACGGATCAGGGCTTCGCCACCCTCGAGCATGGCCCGTGTGGCCAAGGCCTGCAGACCGTAGAAGTCGGTCAGCCCTGCGGCATCGGCCTGCTCACACCAGTCCCACCACAGGCTGTGAATGGCTTCACGGGTTGCCTGGTCTTGCACCATGCTCTGCGGCTTGATGCCGGTGCCGATGGCGTTCGCCACAAAGGCCTCAATCCCGGCAGCGGCCCAGGCGTTACGCCGCACCAGATCCCGGCTCTTGGCGCGCAGCTCGTCCTGAGCCAACGACAAGGCGGCCACGGCACCTGGGTTGCCCGGCATCCAGGCCAGTGCCCGGCGACCGCCACCGGTACCGTCATAGACCGGCGTGCCGCCGAACATCCGACGACGAAGGTTTTTGAGCCAGGCCATCAGAGCGCCTTGCCCGTGTTCACACGGATCTGGCGTGACTTCGGTGCGCCGGATTCACGTGCAAGGGTGGCTTCGACTTCGGCAATCGCAGCCTTGAGATCGGCCACGCTGCGGTATTCGATGCTCTTGCCTTCGTAGGTCACGCGGTGCTCGCCACTGGCCAAGGCTTCACGCAGGGCCTGAAGGTGTTCAGGGGTGTAAGTGGTCATTAGGTCATCCATCGGCTGCGCACCACACGCCGCGCAGGCGCTGAGGTGTTGCCAGAAGAGCTGAGGCCACCATCGAATCGCTGTTCTCGGGTGGCCTCGGGGGTGTCAGTCGGGACAGCATCGGTCGGTGGACCGACGCCGAGTTGTTTTTCTAGTTCTTGCCAGTGACGGTCTTCGAACCGGTCCAGTCCCGCAGCCGCAGCCGCCGCGCGGGCGTAGACGTAGCAGTCGAGCGCTTCATTGCGCTCACGCATCTTTTGCCACTCGCGGTGGGCAAAGCCGTTGCGGTCACGCCGGGTGATCAGTTGCTCGGCACACAGCTGCTGCAGGTATTCGGCATCGACCTTGGGCAGGTGAACGTAGCCGGCGGGGTAGATGGTCGTCACGCCGTCTTCGGCCACCTCGGCGCTCTTGCGCAGGTTGTTGTAGAACTCGAGCTTGGCAATGCCGCCAGCCACCGGGAACACCTTGATCCCACGGCGCAGCTTCTTGCCGCTGGCCGTCGCATCGACTGCCGTCGGCGTGCCGATCAGCGCCGCGCCACCGGCAATCCCCTTGATCGGCATGAGCCGGGCATCGCGCACGCTGCGCACGAAGGCATAGGCCTCCTGGGTGGCGTAGCCGGTGTCCAGAGCGATCCTTGCCAGGCTCAGCTGACAGCCACTGCTGTGCGTCCATGTTTCGCCCATGAGCTTGGCCAAGGCTGACCACACATCGGTTCTGGCGGTGTCGCCCATCAGCACCCGGTGCTCCACCAACCACGCCGCTTTTCCTCGCCCAAAAGCCCAGACCGAGACTTCGATCCGATCCTTCTGCACATCAGCACCGGCGGTGAGCAGCAAGCCGCCCGCGGGCACGGTGCCGATGCGGTAGTCCTCGCGGCGCTCGAGCAGGCGCTGCCAATCGGGCGCTTCGCCTTCCTCGACCCAGGTCTCACCCAGCTCGGTGTTCTTGAAGGTCTTGATCGCCGAGGCCGATCGAGTGTCGGACATCGCTGCCGACTCCCACGCCCGGGCAATCTCGATCCAGCTGCGCCAACCGATTGGGCTGTACAGGCTGGAGAGATGGAATCCGGCGGTGCGCCCAGCGTTTTCTGGAGCGCAAGCATGCCACTGGCCGTTTTCCAGCATCCAGGTCTTGTGATGCTCGGCGATGGGTTCACCACAACTTTCACAGATGTAGGTGGCGGTCTCGGGCTGTCCGCGCTCCCATCTAAACTGTTCAAACCGCAGCCACTGGCGGTGCGTGCAGTGCGGGCACGGCACGAAGTAGCGGCGCTGGTCCGATGCCTCGAACTCTCGGTCAACTGCACTGGCCCCGGCAATGGTCGGCGTCGAGACGATCAGGATCTTGCGTCGGGCAAAGGTGCGGGTGCGGGCCTCGGCCAGAGAGATTGCGTCACCTTCACCCTCAACATCGAGCGGGTAACCATCGACCTCATCCAGGAACAAGTAGCGCACCGGCATCGAGCGCAAGCCCACCGCGCTGTTGGCACCGGTCATCACCAGCACCCCGCCATGGAATTCCTTGGCCAGGATGGTGTTGCCCGAGTCCCGGCTGCGCGCAGGCGCAATCCGCTCCTGGATGGCGGGGCTTTCTTCGATCAGCGCGTCGATGCGCTGCTTGGATGCCCGCTTGGCCATCTCGACCGTCGGCCACACCGCCATCATTGGGCCGGGAGCGTGGTGGATCACGTAGCCGACCCAGTTCAGGCCCAGCTCCGTCCCGCCGACCTGGGCCCCTTTCATGAACACCACCCGCTCAATCGGCGACATGGGCGACAAGCAATCCATGATCTCGCGCAGGTAAGGCGTGCGGCTGGTGCGCCAACGGCCAGGCTCTGAAGCCGCCTTGCTGGAGAGCACCCGGTGCTTGTCGGCCCACTCGGACACGGTGAGCAGTGGATCGGGCGTCAGGCCCTCGCGCCAGGCGCGCTCGATCGCGTCCCAGCCTTCGTAATAAAGCTCATCCATGATCAATCCACCTTGGGCTGCAAGTCGCCCAGGTCCTGCAATTGCTGGCGCACAGCGGCGTCCAGCGCGACGTGCAGCACATGTGGATCGACGTTCAGGCTGGCAGCCATCTGCGCCGATATCCGTGCCGGCCAGTTGAGCCAGGCATCCCGCTCGGCACGAGCCAGCTTGAATACGTGGGCCACGGCCTGCGAGCGGTCGACCAACTCACCCTTGAGGCGGGCCAGGCGGACTTTGTTGGTCTGCGCCTTGACCACCTCATTGACCGTGCGTGCCTGCAGCAGTGAGGTGCCGCCAGTGGACAACGTTGGTGTCGGCGGATCGGCCGCGTCACGCTGCGAACGGGTGCTGGCAGATGCGGCCGCTTGCGGAATCGTGCGGACTGGGGCTGTGGCAGGCTGCGGCGCCTCTTGGGGCTCTGCAGCTACTGACCGCCGGGTCGGCGTGGTGTTGGCCGCCCACTGGGCATCGGCCGCCACCGGATCAATCGTGCCGTCCGGCAAGGGCGTGATGCGCCCCGTGTCGATGGCCTTCTTGACGGCCACGTGCGACACGCCTCGGTGGCGCGCGTAGGCGCGAATGGACAGTCCCATGGTGAAGATCTACTCAGTGCAAGTGGGTGGCCTCCTGGATGCGGTTGGTCATGCAAAGGCGAGTGAATCACCCTGGATTAGAAAGAGCTTGGCTTCTGTGGCGCACAGCGCGTGAATGCGGATGTCGATTGACAAGCAACCCACCACCAAGGAGCCCCCAATGGCCAAGAAAGCGTCCCCCACCGCCCTGTCCCCCGACGAGATCGAACTGCTGTTCGAATCAATCGCCCTGGACCACCTGTTCATCGAAACCCTGCAAACCCGCCACCGCGATAGCCTCGACTTCCATGACGTCAGCGTCTGGGGTGTGAAGAGCGCCTTGCAAGCTGCGTTTGACGCTGGCCTGCGGGCAGCAGGAGGTGCTCCCAAGCAGCCAGTGCATCGCAGCCGCAAGTCCAACAGAGCAATTTCCGCCAACGGCAGTGCCGCCGCCCTGCAAGCGTGAGGCAGCCATGACCACCACACTCAACTCCAACCAGCAGGCTATCTTGGAGCGCGCCGTGCAGGACAGCGCCGGCAAGATCGCCTGGTTCCCCGAGCACATCAAGGGCGGTGCCCGCGCCAAGGTGCTCGAAGGCCTGTTCAAACGCGCCCTGATCACGCCCGACGGCGACGACTGGGTGGTTGCTGCCGAGGGTTATGACGCCCTGGGCTTGCCCCGACCGGGAGCCTTACCGCCGACCATCACACTGGACGATCCTGAGCTGGAGGCCGCCGTCGAGAGCGCTGAGGCGACTTGGCAGGCACCGGCCAAGCAGAAGCCAGTTCGTACCCGCGCCGACAGCAAGCAGGCCCTGGTCATTGGCCTGCTGCAACGCCCCGAGGGCGCCACGATCGCGCAGATCATGGAGGCCACGGGCTGGCAACAGCATTACGCCGATGTCTTGGTTATGCCGACCAACGTCGGCAACCCGGCCTGTGTGG
>VFQS010000497.1_pt1 | contig 43343 bp, 36 predicted proteins | sample 3512361 | NCBI WGS metagenome assembly VFQS01 (sample SAMN10412375, study PRJNA504923) | tailings metagenome | isolation source: Relicate 1 Philex TSF3 active mining | place: Philippines
ACTTTACGCTCATTAAATAACGACGCTTATGTGGGTCGTTTGAACGATCTGCAACAAGCACTTGGCTTGATCAAAACCGCACAAGCAGATCCTGAAGCGCGCGGTGGTTTTCTACCGCCGCTGGCAATTGACATGGCATCTTGGCAGGTCGGCACCATCAATTTTAATCATGATCGCGGCATCGGTCGCAGCTACGATTTATATAGCAATTTATCGGGCTGGTTAATGCCTTCTTTGCCGGCGAAAGTGATGCAAAGCCTAGGTTATCCAGTACCGCAACGAGCTGAGATCTTGTTATCGTGGCGTGGCAGCAAGTATCCATACAAGCGGATTTCTTATAGCGAACTATATGCAGATATTGACCGCGCTAAGCCCTTACGCCCAGCCAATGAATTCCACAATAAGATCGTGATCATTGGTGCTGATGCTTCATCTTTGCACGATATTCGTCCAACGCCGATTGATAACGAATACTCCGGCCTCGATATTCTGGCAACCGCGATGGACAATCTAAAGAATCAGCGCGCCATGCAGATGCCTTCGCAATGGCCATTCTTGTTAGTCACTTTGATGGCGATTGCTGCCATTTATATTTGCTTTGTGAAACGCATCAATGCACTCATTCCCGCGGTGGCACTCAGCTTTATCACACCGCTAAGTATCGTGCTTGCCTATCTAGCCTTATCGCAATTATGGATCATTCACATCATCACACCACTGTTGATCGTATGGGCGTATTACTTCAGTTTAGCCTTGCGTGAATATTGGATAGTTCATCGTTCTTATCAAGCAACCATCAAAGAATTTGGACGTTATGTCAATCCCCATGTAGTCAAAGATTGGATCGCAAAAGAAGGCTCGGAACATGTCGGCGAGAAAGCCGAAAGTCGCAACATCACCGTCCTGTTTTCAGATATCCGCGGTTTCACTAGTCTGTCGGAAAATCGCAGCCCTGAAGAAGTGGTGGCATTACTCAATCGCTATTTCACGCTACAAGTTGAGGTGATTTTCCGCTTTAACGGCACCGTTGATAAATTCATAGGCGATTGCATTATGGCATTTTGGGGTGCGCCACTCGATAACCCGCAGCATGCGCGCGATGCGGTGATGGCGGCAATTGAAATGTCTAAAGTATTGGAGAAATTTAAAGCAGAGCTTGAAGATACCAACCTCGATTTTGATGTCGGCATCGGTCTGCACTCGGGACCTGCAGTGGTCGGCTCGATTGGTTCTGCTGAGCGAAAAGAATTTACCGCGATTGGCGACACCGTTAATCTCGCTAGTCGAATCGAAGGCTTAACCAAAGGCGTGTCGCGTATCTTGGTATCCGCCGAAACAATGCAACTATGTGGTGACGCGCTTGACTTTCACCCAGTTGGCTCCTATAAGGTAAAAGGACGTGAACAAGAAGTCATTTTGTTTTCACCACTCGCTCCAATTTGTCCTCCCTCGCCACAAAACGACAAGGATGCAATATGAATCATCAGCAAAAAGTCTTAGCACTTGCTTGCGTAATTGGCTTATCCAACAGTCCATTACATGCAAATGCACAAAATACTGGACAAGCTACAGTAGCCCGTAGCGCCGAACTCAAAGCCCAACCTTTTAGTGATGCCGCGACGGTAAAAATGCTGGCAGAAAATCAAAAACTGGACGTACTTTCACGCAAAGCAAGCTGGATGGAAGTGCGAGATCAAGCGCAGACGGGTTGGGTCAAGATGCTTAGTTTGCGTTTTGAAAGTAAGGGCGCAGAAACCAGCAGCAAAACCGGTGATACCGTCAAAAGCCTTCTAAGCTTTGTAAAAACAGGTTCTAGCGGCAGTACCACTACCACTGGCGCAAAAGGCTGGAGTAAAGAAAGTTTTGCGAACCTTACACCAAACCCTGATGCGTTCGAAAAAATGAAGTTATTGTCTAGCGATAAATCTGATGCGATTAATTTTGCAAAACAAGAGAACTTAAAAGAGCAAGAACAAGCCTATCTAAAAACCAAGGGAGAGCAACCATGAAGCCAATCATGCGTTCATCTTTGGGTTCAGCTGTGCGTTCACCGGTACGTTCCCCGATTCATATTAGTATCCTGTTAGCCAGTCTGCTATTTGCTACGCAAATTTCAGCGGAGCCACAATTTAAATTGGACATAGGCAAAGCTTTTTCTGCACTAAAAAACACCAAGAGCGCCATCGTGCCTTTAACCGAACAAGAAGAGATCGCTTTGGGTCAAGGTGTGGCCAGCAATTTGATGAGTCTAGCGCCTTTAGTCGCGGATAAGGAAGTCCAACAATACGTGAATCGTGTTGGGCGTTGGATCAGTTTACATAGCGAACGCCCCGACTTACCTTGGACATTTGCCGTACTCGATCACGACGATGTCAATGCATTCGCCGCACCTGGTGGTTATGTGGTACTCACCAAAGGGATGCTGCTTAAGTTACGAAACGAAGCGGAGTTGGCCGGTGTGTTAGCGCATGAGATTGCCCACATTGTACGCAAACATCATTTAAATGCGATTCAAAGTAGCAGTGGCAAACTTGCACTTAAAGAAGGTGCGAGCTTACTCATGGATGCAAAAGGCAAGACGGATCAACGTTTGCTGACTGCAATCAGTGCGGGTACGGAAATTTACGGCAAGGGTTTGGATAAAGAAGATGAATTTGATTCTGACCGTGTTGGTATAGTGCTAGCGGCCAGAGCTGGTTATGATCCATACGGTTTACCTGCGGCACTACAGACCTTGCAAAGTATCACCTCAGACAGCTCTAGCTTGCAATTGATGCTGGAAACACATCCAAAACCGAATGATCGTTTGGCGCAACTCGATCAAATCATGGGTAAAGATTTTGATCGCTACGACAATTTGCCTGCGCTACCAGGGCGCTTTGAAAAAATGATTGGTCGCTTAAAAGTATCACCGAAATAAACAAACCAAATAAATACGCTCTTAAATCGGTACAAAAAAACCTGCAAGATGGAGCTTGCAGGTTTTTTTATCATGATCAATACATTTGATCAACGCTCAATCGCCAGCGCAACGCCCATACCACCACCGATACACAAACTCGCCAAACCTTTTTTGGCATCGCGGCGTATCATTTCGTGAATCAAGCTCACCAGAATACGGCAACCTGATGCGCCGATAGGGTGGCCAATCGCAATCGCACCGCCATTTACGTTGATCTTATTGGTATCCCAGCCCATTTCACGATTGACACCGATTGCTTGTGCAGCAAAGGCTTCATTGATTTCCATCAGATCGACTTCTTCGTGCGTCCAACCAGCTTTTTTCAAACACAATTGTGCTGCTGGCACGGGGCCTAAACCCATGATCGTTGGATCGATACCCGCGGATGAATATGCCTTGATTTTTGCTAACACTGGCAAACCCAATTCAGCCGCTTTTTTTGCCGACATCATAATTACCGCTGCTGCACCGTCATTCAAACCAGAGGCATTTCCTGCGGTGACTGTACCCGCTTTATCAAAGGCTGGGCGTAATGCCGCCAAGGATTCTAAGGTGCAACCGTGTTTGATAAATTCGTCCGTATCGAACACTGTCGTGCCTTTTTTGCTGACGATTTCGTAAGGAATAATTTCATCGACAAATTTACCCGCCTTTTGTGCGGCCTCAGCTTTGTTTTGTGAAGCTAAAGCAAAAGCATCTTGCTCTTCACGCGTAATGCCATGTTTTTTTGCGACGTTCTCTGCCGTGATACCCATGTGATATTGGTTATACACATCCCACAAGCCGTCAACGATCATCGTGTCGACGAGTTTTGCATCGCCCATACGGAAACCATCGCGCGAACCCGCTAACACGTGTGGAGAGGCACTCATGTTTTCTTGACCACCTGCAATCACGATATCTGCATCGCCCGCCATAATTGCCTGTGCTGCTAAGTGCGTTGCTTTCAAACCGCTACCACACACTTTATTAATCGTCATGGCTGGGACCATGTTCGGCAAACCGGCACGAATCACCGCTTGGCGTGCCGCATTTTGTCCCACACCAGCAGTCAATACTTGCCCCAAAATCACTTCACTGATGGCTTCTCCGCTCAAGCCAGTTTTTGCTAATAAGGCTTTAATCACATGCGCGCCTAAATCAGATGCGGCAACTTTAGCCAAGGAACCACCGAATTTACCAACCGCGGTACGTCCAGCGGCAACGATTACGACTTCTTGCATGTGTAACTCCCTAAAGAATTAAGTCAAAGTTGGGGTGAATTCATAAGAGTACACCAGTCTGTTCGGCTTCGTACGCAATTGGCTAGGAAAATATTGCATTGCGTCAGAATTGCTGATTTTTTATGCAACTAATCTGGTTTTTCTAAAAATTGCGGACGAAAAAAAAGCCTTCTTTTCAGAAAGCTTTTTTTGCGCTGCCACTTCTAGGATTCAAACAAGTTCAATTGCACTTGTGGTCGAGCGTGGCGACTTCTTAGTCGTTTAGGGCGTGGTTTAAGCACACCCTGATCGGCTAAATTACTTCTTTTTTGCAGTTGTGGTTGCTTTTTCAGCAGCTTGTGTGAATTGCTTGGTTGCATTCGCCAAGTTGTCTTCCAAAGTTGCCACAGCTTGTTTGGTTGTTTTAGACAATTGTTCGTAGCCTGCGTTGATGTTACCAACCACTGTTTTCAATGCTGTTACTGCTTGCTCGGAACCTGCTGGTGCATTTTTTGTTACTTCGTCGATCAAAGAAACAACTTTTGCATTAGTGTCAGCGATATGAGATTCCACTGCTTTAGTGAATTCTTGTTGTGTTGCTGAAGTGATGCTTGCCAAGTGACGGCCATATGCCAATGCTTTTTCTGCATTTGGTTTTGCTTGTGCAGAAGCCAAAGCGATCAATTCTTGTGCGTCTTTTGCTTTCAACAACTGTTGTGTTGCTGCTGTGCCTTCTTCGAAAGTTGCTTTAGCAGCGTTCACGTTCAAGGACACGAATTGTTCCAAACCTTCAAATGCTTTTTGGTTCAATGCTGTGATTGCAGCGAATTGCGCTTCTAAGTTAGTCTTAGTAGCAGCGATAAATTGTTCTGGTGTTGTGTACATGGAATTCTCCGATAAGTTGAGGATTTAGTTTGAATCAAAACGGCAGTGAGTCCAAAAAATCTTAAACATGGTGCACCGCAACAATTCGCATTCTACTGACTATTTTTTAAGCGTCAAGCTTTTTTTGTGCATTGCATCAAAATTGTTATCGGAGAGGGTGTTTTTATTTGCTTTACGATAATTTTCTTTTGTTTTTCAAGGATTTAGCCGATTGTTTCAAAGTATGGCTGGTCGTATTAAGTGAGTAAAAATTAATCATTATTTGAGGATTGAATGCCCAACTCTGGTGCTGATTTTTATTGACGACTTTCTAGTAATAATAAGCGCCGTTTATTTTCTAAACCGCCTGCATAGCCTTGTAAATCACCATTGGCGGCAATGACTCGATGACAAGGAATCACGATCGATAAGGGATTACGCCCGTTTGCCGCACCTAAGGCACGAATTGCTTTAGGCCTGCCTATCTGCTGCGCCAATGCAGAATAACTACGCACTTCGCCATAAGGTATCGTTTGCAAGGCTCGCCAAACCTCTTGCTGAAATGGCGTACCTTGTGTGCAATCCAAAGGCAAATCAAACTCACGTAACTGACCGGCAAAATACGCATCTAACTGTTGTGCAGCATCTTTTAGCAAAGCATCATTCGAATCTGCTTGCCAGGCACTGTCTGGCTGCAAATGCTTGTGTTCAGAAAAATAGATACCCGCCAAGCCTAGCTCACTCGCCAGCAAACGTAGCGGTCCATATGGTGATGGATAAATCAGATATTTTTTAAGCATAATTTATTCGCTAAAACAATGTTATAGGGATTGCCAAAGTAACAGAGCAGCATAACTACGCCACGGTGACCATGCTTCAGCACGTTGAAGTAATTGCTTTTCGGTGCAGCGCAAGGCCGTCTGCGATGGATCGTGACTGACCGCCTTTTGTAATCCGAGATCGCCCGCTGGAAAAGCATTGGAAAAACGCAAGGCGCGCATGGCGATGTATTGGGCCGTCCATTCACCAATCCCTGGCAATCCCTTTAATGTTCGAATTACCTCGTCTAAGCTGATACCAGGCTTAAATTGCAAACCACCCACTGCGGTAAATGCAGCGAACTGCTGTATCGTCGCAGCGCGTGTCTTCGGTACCCCTATGGTCGCGATCTGTTCTACGCTCAATTGCGCTAAACAATCGGGACTGGGAAAGTGATGCGAAATGCCCTGCCAAGGACTCTGCATAGACACACCAAACTTCTGCACCAAACGTCCCGCAACCGTGGTTGCGCCGGCGACACTGACTTGTTGCCCAAGAATTGCGCGAATGGCTAATTCGAATGCATCAAAACTTCCGGGTACCCGCAAACCCGGGGTACGACTCATCTGCTGCGCCAGTACTGGATCTTGTTGCAAATGCTGTGCAATCACAATCGGGTTTGCTTCGACATCAAATTGTTGACGAATCCTTGCAAGCAAAGGCAATAGAACCGAACTCAAACCAGGTGCAATGTGCAAAAGCAATTGCTGTTTATCTGCTGCATGGCTAACCTCAACCCAGCCAGTTTTTCCATCTAACTGCACGCTACGACGATAACAAGCTTGTTGCAGATCGACCAGTTCTAAACCTAACATCGCGCGCCCACGCAAATAGGCTAATAGCTGATCCCATGCATACGGTGGCCGATATGCCAGACGCAAGCTGATTCCTAGCTGATTTTCAGTAGGCGTCTGCGTGCGCCGGATGGAAGCGGGCGGCATTTTGTAACGTGCCTCAAATAAGGCATTAAACCGACGCACACTGCCAAAGCCAGAAGCAAATGCGATTTCCGTCATGCTTAGCTTGGTCTCTTGTATCAGTTTTTTAGCAAATAACAAGCGCTGGGTCTGTGCTAATTCAACTGGACTGACACCAAACTCTTGCAACATGACACGCCGCAATTGACGTGAAGATAAACCGACTTGCTCAGCCAAAGTTTCAACACTTGAATCGTTTAAAGCGCCCGCACTAATTTTTTGCCATATCGCGTGCGCTAGATTTTGTTGCAAGTTATACGGCGCTAACTCCGGCCGACAACGCAAACAAGGACGAAAACCTGCCGCTTCTGCCGCTGCTTGTGAACTAAAAAAGACACAAGAAGTCTGACGAGGTGTTTTGACGCGGCAAATTGGGCGACAATAAATTCCCGTGGTCGTGATACCTGCAAAGAAGACACCATCAAAGCGTGCATCTTTTGCGGCAAGCGCGCGGTAAAAATCTTGATCTTGTGCGGAAATGTGCGGCTGCATTTTTTCTATTATCAAGTGAAACAAAATTAGTAAAACGAATAAGAACCCAAATTGCAGACAATTCGTCAAATCAACAACAAGGTCGCACAATCATTAGGTAGACAAGTACAGTTGCTTGTTAGCTTAACCCCGAATATCCTAAGCGACTAGCCTTTTTCGGACAAACAAATGTTGGACTAGCCAAATAAAAAAGCAGCACATGAACGATCTTATCCAGCGCATAGATGAATGCTCACGACGCCATCCGCAATTGGCGATTTCGCTATTTCTAAAATTAGAACAACGCGCCTACCAAGAAAAACGTTTGTCTCAGGCATTGAATGCTTTGGTTCGCCGTTTTTTTATTTGCGAACGTTTAGGTAGTGGAGACACACTCAATGATGCGCTGTATTCAGGTCTACAAAGCGCAGAGCACCAAGGTTTAACCTATCAAGCGGGTCGTATCATGCTTTGCCTTGGTCGCATTCGCTATACACAGGGCATTTATAAAGAGGCGATTTATTTTTGGACGCGTTGTATCGATCTTTGCAAAATTACCCACGATACCGAGGTCGCGATTGAAGCCCGTATCGGGCTTGGGCAGATTTATGATGCGATGGGCGATTGGGAAACCGGCGCCAGTTTCCACCGACAAGCAGGCTCCCAACTAGAAACCTTTGATCGCCCTTATCTCAAAAGTAAGCAAGCGATTAATTTGGGCGTCAATTGCATGCAGTTGGGCCAGATCGAACAAGCGACAGAACTATTTCATCAAGCGCTCGCACATGCAGAGTGTGGCAATATTGCAGAGTATGTGGCTGAGGCGCATTGGTATTTAGGCGTATTAGCGCAACGCCAAGGGCAAACCCAAGTTGCCTACGATGAAGTGCAATTGTCGATTCAATTAGCACAGGCATGTAAATATCAATGGTTACTGAGTGCGGCATTCAATACCTTGGGCGAAATTTTCATTGAACGGCAACAAACTGCACAGGCAATCGAGATCTATCTTCAAGCTTTACAGTACGCAGAACAAACTGGCTCTCGCAAACAAAGTGCGCAATGTTGTCAGGCACTTTCCGCACTCTATGAGGCAAACGGTGAACCTGCATGCGCGCTGAAGTACGCGCGTCTTCATCATCAGATCTCAACTGAAATTGCCGAAGTCAACGTGATTGATCAATTCAGTGCGCTACGTGAATATGATTTATCAAAAAAGCCGCCAGTTGAACTATTGCTTGATTTATCGTCGAATAGCCAATTAGAAAACAAAAGCTTATCCGAGGCATTGAATTATGTCGGCAGTGAAGCAATCAATATTTTGGAAATTGATACCGTCTGCTTATGGCTGAAAGATGGGCAGAAATTACGCTGCGAAATGTTGGCGAATAGCTCTGCGAATGAACATCCTGAAGAACTCACCAAGCAAACTTGTTTGGGTTTCGGGGTTGGAAAGATTCTTGAGCCGCAAGAATTTCTCAAATATTTTCAAGTAGTACAAAACTTGCACACGCCGATTGCCATACATGATTTGCGCATCCACCCAGCGGCTGCTGAACTGAGCACTCTATATCAGCCATTAGCGCTGTGTTCACTACTAGAGATTTCCGTGCGTTTGCATGGCAATCAAATTGGCGTGATTAGTTTTGGCAAGGCAGGTCAAAGAAAAAATTGGTCGCGCGAAGATCTTTTATTCGGCAGCCATATCGCCAATTTAATTCAACAAATTTTAAGCCTAGACGAACATCGAAAAGCGCAAAGTCGCCTAGAAAATCGGGTGGCAGAACGCACCCAAGAGTTACAAGAACGAACCGAGCTGCTTCGAACCGCGCACCAAAATATCTTTATTCTCAGTGAAATCGGTAGAGAAATTACTTCTCAACTTGACCGCGAAGGCATCATTCGCACCTTGTATCAACATGTGCATAAACTGATGCCTGCAGAATTTTTATCGGTCGGTGTGTACAAGGCAGAACAAGGCTTGATCGACTTTCCTTGCAATATTTTGCACGGCAAAGATCTATTGCCCTATCACCGCGATTTGCAAGATCCTGACTTATTATCGGTATGGTGTATTCAACATAAAAAAGCAATCTACATCAATGATGTGCATGAAGACTACTTACATTACATCGGCATCGATGGCTTAGATAAACTGTTTGCCGAAGAATCTCTCGATAATAAAGACATCCATTTTGCGCCGCTCTCTTTGATCTATGTGCCTTTGATTGTTAAAGACCGATTGCTTGGCTTACTTTCGATGCAAAGCTCGCAGCGTAACGCTTTTGAACGCATGCACGTTGATATGTTGACGACGCTCGCTGCTTACACCGCGGTCGCATTCGATAATGCCGATACCTATCAACAACTATCTTCGGCACAACAGCTACTAATGTCGAAAGAAAAATTAGCGGCTTTAGGCGCTCTGGTTGCTGGGATAGCGCATGAAATCAATACGCCACTAGGAAACTGCTTGCTCACGGCAACGACCTTAAAGGAAAGCTCAAACAAATTTATTCGTCTTTATACGGAGAACCAATTAAAGCGTTCGGACTTTAATCATTTCACCAGTGTTTTACATGAAGCCAACGAAATGTTGATGCGAAACTTATTAAATGCAAGTGATTTGGTCAGTAGCTTTAAACAAGTGTCGGTCGATCAAACTAGCCAGCAACGTCGCTCGTTTAATTTGCTAAAAACTAGTCAAGAAATCGTGCGCACCATGCAAAGTCGGATCAATAAACAGAATCACCAATTGTTGATTGATATCCCAGAACAAATCGAAATTGATAGTTATCCAGGCCCATATGGTCAGGTGATTACCAATTTCATCAACAATGCACTTTTACATGGCTTTGAAGGTCGCGATGCTGGCATCATGCAACTAAGTGCTAAACTGACCGATCGCAAACATATCAAGATATGCTTTAGCGATAATGGTAATGGCATTCGCCCTGAACACTTGCGACGCGTGTTCGATCCGTTTTTCACTACTAAATTAGGGCACGGCGGCAGCGGCTTAGGTTTAAATATCGTGCATAACATCGTCACAGATTTGCTACGCGGTACGATCAAGGTGGATAGTAAGCTTGGCGAAGGAACAAAAATCACCCTGCAATTACCAGTATGTGTGGATTGAAATAAAAAAAACGCCTCCCAAGCTACTGAGAGGCGCGAAGTCCCACCAAGAAACGGTACAAATCAAATTGTTATTGTGTATGAGCGGTAGCAATGAATTTGAGTTCAGAACCTCATCCAAAAGGTCTTTCAAGGCGGATTTCAAAACTCACTGCGCAACGCATTTTAAAACTCTGTTCGAGATAGGATTCAGAGTCGGTTACTTCACCCAACTCTGAATCACACTCGCATCACCTCATTAAGAGTGATAAGCGGATTCACCATGACTAGTGATATCCAAACCCTCACGTTCTTCATCTTCCGCCACACGCAAACCAATCACCAAATCGACCAATTTGTAAGCGATAACAGAAACCACGGCTGACCAAATGATTGTCACACCAACAGCAGTTGCCTGAGTCGTTACTTGACCAACGATGCTATAAGCGTCTGCGGACATTTTATTGGCAACGTAATCAAAAATCCCTTGGCCGCCCAATGCAGGTGACGCAAACACGCCTGTCAGTAAAGCACCTAAGATACCACCGACACCGTGAACACCGAATACGTCTAGAGAATCGTCCGCGCCCAACATACGTTTGAGCCCATTCACACCCCACAAACAAACGATACCCGAAGCCAAACCGATCAATAAACCACCCATAGGGCCAACAAAACCACATGCTGGGGTAATCGCGACTAAACCAGCGACAGCACCAGAAGCAGCACCCAACATCGAAGGCTTACCTTTGCTCATCCATTCGCCAAAAACCCAAGATACTGTTGCAGCGGCAGTCGCCAATAAAGTATTCACAAAAGCTAAAGCCGCAATATCATTGGCCTCGTAAGCAGAACCTGCGTTGAAACCAAACCAACCTACCCACAACAATGATGCACCAATCATGGTCATAGTCAAAGAGTGTGGTGCCATTGCTTCTTTACCGTAACCGACGCGCTTACCGATCATGAAAGCACCAACCAAACCCGCAACCGCTGCATTAATATGAACCACAGTACCACCAGCGAAATCTAAAGCGCCCATTTGGAACAAGAAGCCCGCTTTTGCGGTTTCTGTCGCTAATGTCGCAGCGTCTTTGATCGCATCCGGACCTGTCCAGAACCATACCATGTGTGCGATTGGTAAGTAGCTGAAAGTGAACCAAATCACGACAAATGCCAATACCGCTTTGAACTTTGCACGTTCCGCAAACGCACCAATAATTAAGGCACAAGTGATCGCTGCGAAAGTCGCTTGGAATGCGACGAAAACAAACTCTGGTATCACTACGCCTTTAGAGAAAGTCGCTGCACTCGTGAAACTTGCTTGTACAGGATCCCAAATTCCTTGCAGTAAGACGCGATCGAATTTTCCAATAAAACGACTGCCTTCAGTGAACGCAAGTGAGTAACCGTAAATACACCAAAGCACAACGATCACTGAAAAAATCATGAACACCTGTAATAAAACAGAAAGCATATTTTTGGCACGCACTAAGCCGCCGTAAAACAGCGCCAAGCCTGGGATCGCCATCATTGTCACTAATAAAGTAGCCACCAGCATCCATGCGGTATCGCCTTTATTTGCGGTTGGCGCAGGTGCAGCGGCAGCTGGTGCAGCTTCTGCTACGGCAGGAGCTACGCTTGCAACATTTGCGCCACTTGCAGCAACAGACTCACTGCTCGTAGTCGCACTTGCTGTCGATGCAGCTGCGACTTCAGCAACTGCAGATGTCACACTCGCAGCAGCACTCGCGCTGGCCGCTAAATCTTCGGTATTTGCCCAAACAGTTTGCGCCATCGCCAGCACACAAACAAAGGCGGCAAGAGATTTCAATAGTTTTTTCATTTTCTACTCTCGTCGATTAAAGTGCTTCATTGCCAGTTTCGCCAGTACGAATACGGACGACTTGCTCTAAGGAATAGACAAAAATTTTGCCATCGCCAATCTTGCCTGTACGTGCCGCTGTTTCGATCGCTTCAATCGCACGATCAACGATGTTATCTTCCACCGCAGCTTCGATTTTTGTCTTAGGCAAAAAATCGACGACGTATTCGGCACCGCGATAAAGTTCGGTATGCCCTTTTTGACGACCAAAGCCCTTGACTTCAGTCACAGTAATACCTTGTACGCCTAATTCAGAAAGTGCTTCACGCACTTCGTCTAACTTGAATGGTTTAATGATTGCCGTTATCAGTTTCATGATGGTCTCGGTAATGTTTTAGTTTGGTCTTCGATTTGAACTAGAACTTAAAATGCTTTTACTGCCGACAGGACTAAACTGGTTTTGCCAGTGAACTTGCCTGCGGGTGTGTAGTAGTACTTAACATCAGTGTTGGTACCAATGACTGCTAAGCTAAAATTGACGCCGACCAATTCTTTGGTCACGCCGAGTTTCCAATCGTTGTACGAGTAGGAGGAATTGTTTTTGATGGTTTGACGACCGTAGTGCAAGTTCAGGGTATAACCTTCACCCATGTCCAAGTTCGCGCCTAAGTCCAAGTAGCCACTATTTTTGCTATCAACAAAGCCGAACAAATTCGTCACAGAGTGAGAATATTTTGCATAGACTGGACCTGTGCTGATTTGGCCGTAAATTTCCGTCGTATTGGCATCGACAAATCCAGCCACATTTTTTAATCCATTACTGGGATAAACATAAGACAAAACGCCGACGTCATAGCTCACATCATTGGTGATCGAACCACGTTTGCCCGCATACAAATCCATTTCGATTTCGCCGCTACCACCTGCGTCTTTAGTCCATTTAATCGTTGATAACCACGTTCCGGCATACAAACCGTGGGTGTTGTTAACGTAATCAGCACCGCCTTGTAATGCAGGTTTCAAACGAGATTGCGAAATACCGCGATAGCGATAATCGCTAACCGCACCCAAATTGAAACTCACTTCGTGTTCAGGCTTTGCTTCTTGAGCTGAGACATTGCTCGCAAATAAACCACTAGCAAAACAACTACTCATTGCTGCACAGAATAAAATCTTTTTCATGGCGCTTCCCTCAGTTAGTTAAATATCAGTTCGTGTTAGTTCGAAAATTGGTGGCGCGAAGTTGAACGCTTTCTTGCTTACTAGCAGATCTCGTGCCAGTTTTATTGCAGTGCGCAAATTCAGATTGATTTTCAGTGGGAAAGGTGAGCGTCAACCATTAGAGAGGCGTGAATTCGCCTGTTTTGGCCTATTACGCCTGAGGTGCGTGAAGAAAATTGCGGATTTCCATGAACAAACAAACTTCTTAACTAGAGTAATTTATTTGCATTTATTTATACTAATTTTTTATTTCTCGCACTAAAATGACGCAAATTCATGTTGAGAAAAATCTATAATGCACCGGAAAAGCACTTTTCTATTTTCCATCCACTGGTAGTCATGCACTAAGGCCTACCAATTCACATTAGGACAGCTCTCATGGAACCGAATCAATTTTTTAATGATATGCAAGCCAAGATGCAACAGGCTTTAGAAAATTCACCTGCCAGAGATATTGAAAAAAACCTGAAGGCAATGATGTCGCAAGGTTTTGCCAAACTCGATTTGGTCACACGTGAAGAATTTGATATTCAGGCGCAGGTGTTAGCAAAAACGCGCAGCAAACTCGAAGCTTTGGAGCTACGAATTGCTGAATTGGAAGCACAATTACGAGACGAATAGCAGCACGCTCGTCTCTATTATGGGATAAGCAAACAGGATGGCACTCGCAGTTCTTAAAAGTCGCGCCTTAAATGGCATGGATGCACCAGAAGTCACTGTCGAAGTCCATCTTGCAAATGGTCTCCCCGCATTTACGATTGTTGGCTTACCTGAAACCGAAGTTAAAGAATCCAAAGATCGGGTTCGAGCCGCGTTACAAAACGCCCGTTTTGATTTTCCAGCGCAGCGTATTACCGTCAACTTAGCGCCTGCCGATTTACCCAAAGAATCGGGACGCTTTGACCTACCAATCGCCTTAGGAATTTTGGCAGCATCAGGTCAAATTCCAGACGATGCTTTAGATCAGTATGAGTTTGCTGGCGAATTATCACTCTCTGGCGAACTAAGGCCTATCCGCGGTGCGCTTGCGATGACTTTCGCGATTTGCAAAAGTGCGCAGCGCAATCAAACCGCAGCACGCGCATTTATGCTTCCAAAACAAAATGCTGAGGAAGCCGCATTAGTCAGTGATGCGAAAATCTATCCCGCCGAATCACTGCTACAAGTCTGCGCCCATTTTGCAGCACGTGATTCAGATTCGAAAATTTCACCGCATCAAAGTCAGCCACATAAAAATACAATTTGCTATCCTGATTTCAGCGATGTGAAAGCGCAAACCCAAGCCAAACGCGCCCTAGAAGTAGCGGCAGCAGGGCGGCACAGTATCTTGCTAATGGGGCCACCAGGAACAGGCAAATCCATGCTGGCAAGTCGTTTTCCCGGAATCTTACCTGGCATGACAGACCAAGAAGCGCTTGAGTCTGCCGCAGTGCAATCACTCAGTAATGGCTTTAGCTTGGCAAGGTGGAAGCAACGCCCCTACCGCAACCCGCACCATACTGCTTCTGCGGTCGCTTTGGTCGGTGGTTGTAAAGATCGGAGCTAAATGAGAAAGTTGGAGCTAAGTGAGAACAATCGGAGGTAAATGAGAACATTTTATGGCTCAAAGTTCACTTCATTTTCTCGGCGGCTCAGTTCATTTCTTTGAGAGTATATCAATTCCACGTTCAATAACAATTGCAAATCTAGCTAGTTCCTTGGATATCCTGGACAAGCTCTGAAGTCTCCCTTCTAATCCGTCGTTTGAATGCTCGAGTGACCTGAATATCAGTCATCGTTGCGACGCCATCCATTCCATACATTTCCAGAATTCCTCGTTGCTTCGCTATGGAGGTGGTATCAAAATTGGGGATGTATCGGTGGGACAGATTGCTACGTTTGGATTCGTGGAAAGCCCTAGCGAAGGACTTTAGCTCGCCTCGCTTGAAAGTGACTCCGAATCTGCGCGCTAGAACGTAAATTGTTTTGTCTAAATGATGCAATTGAGCCAATGCTTCGTCGTCAATCTGTGAAAAGTAAAACACCCATCCGCGGCGCACACTATCGAATATACAGCCAGTAATTCGGAGGTTGAGGCGCCACATACAGATTTTCTTTGCCTTTGCAAGCGAGAAGTCTCGCTCCACAGGGTTCAGATTTGCAAAAGCTGCGGCGTATCGATACTTGTAGGTAGTGAGAATTTTTGCTAGCGATGCTTCGAGTCTCCGAATAGACTCAATCTTAATACCAGCCTTGCCGTGCTTGAACTCATATCCAAGGAAATGGAACTCTTCTGCAATGCTTCCCGCCACCGATTTCCCAGAATTGTCCAGTTCATGTGCTTTCAGGTGGTATTCATCCAACAAATGTACTTTCACTGTATCAAACAGTTGTTTGGGATTAATTTTCGTCAGGATAAGTATGTCATCGACATACCGAAAATAGGCTGTGTCGGGAATCTCACTTGCCCATTTATCAAAATTCGTCAGGTAGATCTCGGCCAAAATGTTGGAAATTGCCAAGCCTTGGGGAACTCCTTTGTTTGCCTTAGCTTTGGTGCGATCAGGAAACGCCACAGTCTGCGTCTCGATTGCTGAAGTAATCAGTTGTCGGATCTGAGGTTCATATATCTTGTGATTCAGCGTTACCTGCAAGGCGGAGTGATTGATGCTCGGATAGAAATTAGTTACATCGAGCTTGACGAAGTAGGCATATCCGCCGTTAGCCAGACTTTTCCGCAGTTCAGCAACTGTGTGTTGCGGTAGTTTGGCATCAAGGTCCGCAACAAAAGTCTGCTTGAGAACATTGCAAAGTGCGCGCAAAGTTATCCTATCCCGAAAAGTCGGAATCGAAATTACCCTTGGATACTTGCCTGCGCCTTTCGAAATCAATTTCTCTTTATATTGCGAGAATTTGTATATGCCAGCCGCAACTTTGGAAGCTATCAGTATGATCTCTTCATTCAGCCTTTGCTCGAATGCATTGCGGCTTAACCGATCAATACCAACAGCACTTGTAATCGAGATGTACTCATCGTAAAGATCACGCAAGTGCGCGGGTTCAAATTCATTTGCAAAGAACTTTGCCGCAGTCATTTATAAATGAACCAGACGACGGCAGCGGCGGGCGTACTGTAAGCCAAGACTAACGCAACAAATCGCCATACTCTCCACCAGTAATATCGGCAGACCTCAATTTTAGTGAGGCGCCTGGACGTCAGCCCTAACCCCGCAACAATCCTACTGCGGATATCATCCAGTTCAGCATGATTCTCGATATCCCGAAGCGCTTTGTTATATTGATCAGATAACTCGACATAGCTGGCAGTCCCGCCATTTTCAGGAGACGGTATAGGAAGCGCCTTGAGCCGATTTTCAATATCATGCAAATCATGATAACCGCTCTTGAAACGGGCAGCACGATCCTTAAACGATTTGGTGTTGAGATAAAGGGAAAGAGCCAATAGGATTATAGCCAGGACTGCCATGCTTGTATCAATTAACTTCTTATCGCATGGGTTTGGCTCGTACTGGAGTAAAACTACCGAAAGGCAGGTTGTATAAGCGGCATAGACAACCATCAGCAATTGAGTGTGGAATTCGTTCGTTAGCAAACGCTCTTCCGCATGAATCCATGCCTTTCGGGTGAACCAGACCTTATCTGCGAGGGCGAGTGCCGGATGGGGAGTCGTCAAAATCGTTCCAGAAATTAGGTGGAGAGCGCGATAATTTATGCAAGTTTAATCTCCCTGTTTTCAGGGACTGCCTAAGCCGACGGCGATGCCGCGATTGAATAGAGTCACTCTGTGAAGAGTCCTGGTCGCCCAGCGCGCTCCCCGTTCATTACATTACTGCAATCCCTTCATTTTGGCAACAATTTCTGTGCTTTCTCAAGCAGGGTTTTGATACGGATACACCAACGGATATGCTGGCACTCACCATCTTCACAGCTGTAAAGATTAGAATTAAATAAGAATAAGGAAATCGAAGATTCTCAAGCTTTCAACTTTCCGTCAAAGATAGCTGTGAGAGTGACGTTCATTTTTACGGTTCTTCGGTGGCAAGATCGTCTAGTGCTACTAGCTGAATTTTTGCTTCAACTCGCCCGATCGTACAAGCAACTTCGATCGCTCAGGTCTAGTGACATATAATTCGTGTAGGACATGTTCGACAAGATCATACGCATCCAATAAATCACTGTTTTCTAAATCTGCACCATGAGTCGCCTCATTCCCCAACGCCTTGACAGCACCAAGCATGGCACCGAGCTCTGGATCTGCCTCGGAAAATAGCTTTAGACGATCGCCCAAAGGTAGTTTAATTTGACCACCCTCTTTATTGGTTTGAAATTCACCATCTTTACCGACCCTAAATTTCTGCACGCCTTGTTCATCTAAAAGAAATTCAATGGATGTTCGCACACGGCTTCCTGCTGCTGAAGGATCACTGAAAAATGTTGCAAAGGATTTCTCTAATTCTGATACTACTTGTTTTGGGTAGACTGACTTCAACTCAAACAATTGAAGTGCGGGTGAGAAGCACACAAAACTGAGTAATACCGGCCCCTTGGATTTTTCAATTGTTTTGGTTTTACCTAAGACGCTGACAGGTTCATGACAGTGCTGACAACGCAGAAACGCGACGAATTGGGATCTCACCGCGGTTAATTCAACATAAGATTCTGCGATTTTCACAACCGACTCCAACAATCCAGCGTCAACAGCAGGTTTTTTTATGTATGAGGAATCATATCGCTTGCGTAAACCGCGATATTGGATCGAATCGTCTTCCAAATGTAGACCAATTTTTTGACACGAGGGGCAGGGAAGAGGGGGGATAGTACCTTCCGTCTTGCCGTAGTTGGAGAGTGATAACCAGGTAGCTTTGTTTAGAAACATAACTTATTACTGTGAAATGCGTTAATTTTGGTGAGCACGGTATGTTACCTCAGGTGGCGTGAGCTATAGGCAATTCCTTCCAGCAAGTTGTGTATCGAGGAGATCTTTTTTTCGCACGCATTTCCCAGTGCTACCTTTTTACGCCTGTGGCTGCAGAGTGAATGACGTTTGCCCCTAGTTTTTGGTTCAATGAATCCATCGTTCTCATGAGTGCATTTCTCCGATCAAGTTCGAAGGGGGGAGTCTTCAAATAGCGAGCCCTGCCGAATCTGATCCTTCGATATCTCCATAAGCATTACACCGCCTTTCTTGTACCAGTATCCTGTGTAAAGGTCGGAGCTAAGTGAGAACATTTTTTAGCTCAAATTTGTTTCTCTCTCAATAAAACATTTCATTTCTTTGAAAGCTTATCGATCATCTGTATACCAGCCTCCATTTTTTGCCTGGCAGAGGAATTGGCTGAATGCACCTTGATCTTCGGCGGTGTAAAGTCATGCAGGGCAACTGCTTGCTCGATCCATAACACCACATCGTAACCGGTTCCGCGTTCGTCATTCCCTAGATCGTGGTCCAGACTGATCTCGGCAACGGCTCTGGTCTCTAAGAGATCGATGGCTTCATTCGGCCAATACACCCGCACCCAACCTTCTGGAGTGACACGCTCATCATCGAGAAAGACTCGCAGACCAAACGATGCAGGATCTGCCGATTGCTGAATAGAATAGACCAGATTGTCGTGCTCCATCAGGTGATCATAATCTTTGCTGCCAAATTCCCTGCCAGTAGGGATCATATTGAGCCATTCCCTGTCTATCATTGTCTCGTCGGCCTTTGCTCTCGCGGCAGCGAGTGCATAAAGCATTTTCCTTCTTTGACGATTTTTCATATATGCATGATTAAGTAAGTGTAGGTGCGATCATGCTTCAACGTTCAAGCAGATCAATGATCCAGTTTGGATCGAAAGCTGAATTTTCGGGGACACCCCCTCGCGTTTGGTACCCGCAAGGATTGCAAACAACCCGGCACCGACCGATCTGATAATCGAACTTATCATGCATGTGACCATGTATCCACAAATCCGCCTCCGCGGCCAGATCATCAAGGTTCGATGCGTATGCCGCAGATGCCGCCTGCGTCTCATAGCGTTCAGCAACCGATTTCATCGAAGGAGCCATATGACTAACCACTACAGTCGGACCGACGAATGGTTCATCCATTTTTTGTCTCAACCACGATTTGTGAATTGCATGGTATTTTGCAGTATCGGCGGCACGCAATTTTCTATATCCAGATTTGGCTAGGCGAATGCGTTTGTAGTCCGCCATAACGTCCTCGGCCTCTCGCATGCACGCCTGGCGAGAGTCGTCATCGAACAAACGGAAATCAGTCCAAAGAGTTGCACCTAAAAATCGGACTTTACCAAGAACAAATTCATTACAGTTCAAAAAATGGACATTGTCTGTCTCAGCACAAGCAGCGGCAATATTTTCCTGCACATCTTCCAGTTTTTTTCCATAGGCCTCATGATTACCATGAACATATATCACTGGAATTCCCGTAAAAGTTTTCGCTGCCCATTCCACAGCCTTATTTCCTGTATTGATGTCACCAGCCAGTACAACCACATCTGGTTTAGATACGGCTGGCTTAATCAATGGCGCGAAGTCTCGCCACAGTTCATGGTGCAAATCGGATAGGGGCAAAATACGCATGATGGAATGCAAATGGTCTGATTTTTGAATACTAAAAGTTCTGTTGATGTCTACGAAATTGACAGAAATGAGTACGACTACTGTTTAATCGGGAAAAGGCACTGTACGGGTTTGTACTTACCGTCCGCCGTACTCATTTAAAAACAGGTATTAACATGAGATAGAGTGGTTAAAAAAGTCCAAGGTGACAAAAAAAACGGAATCAAATTCCAATCTTGCGCTATTCTAATTTCACTGAATTTTTCATCAATACGGAATCGCAATGCTCTTGCGAAATTCTTCGAAGTTTATTGGCTGTACGAGCAAGAATTGATAATAACCGAAAACCCATGTATGACGCCATTGCTCGCGATAGAGAAATCAAGAGGTAAACCGATTTTGGTATTAGCGCGCGAATTCGCTGATCTAGGTCTAACTTTAAAAGTCATGGCTACAGAATTAGGCATCAATTATCGTAGTCTCAAACAAGCGCTTGGGATACGTGGTTACACACACCCTCGCGGAATCGAATTAGTGGTAAAGCGCATTCATTCAGAAACAGGAAAAAACCTAGCCGAATACGTTCAAATACTAATTACTCAAGGTCTGTCACGCAATGCAATTGCAACGAAACTTAAGATAGACAATAAGACCTTACAGTCGTTTGCAAATAGAGAATCGATTGTTTTTGCGGTAGTTCCGTCGAGTCCCAAAAATCTTACAAATATCGTGCATGCTTTGTTAAGTCGTATTCCGGAACGCCGAGATTTTGCGATGGATCGAATTCCGAGGAGACCGACTGTACATAGCCCAATGGGCAAATCGTACTGGGATCTCAGCGGCAACACTTCGGAAACGTTTTAAAATGGGATGGAGTGTGGAAGCCACCTTAACTACCAGATGTAAGGCTAAGATTCACAAATCAATTGTTAATTTAGAGGGTAAAAATTAAATGACTCTTTAAACATCTTGTTCTGCTTTTTCTAAAAAGTGGGGGAGGTCCAATAATATAAGGGGAAGTCCATTAGGCATGCGTGACAAGTGCTACCTATTCTGTCAAGATTCCTGATGGAAATAAAACACCCAACACTTGCAATTACCTCCCTATTTCTCGTCTAGCCAAGCTTTGTCCAAAAAAGGGTCTCAATTCATGGATTCACGTACCTTTAACGTTCAACAAATTTTTCAAGACCGGCGCCAATATCGCGTGCCGTTCTATCAGCGTCCATACGTCTGGAACCGGGACGATCAATGGGGTCGACTATGGGAGGATATCCGAGACAAGGCCGACGCTCGCATCGCCGGCGAAAAGGCCGTGCCTCACTTCATGGGGGCTGTAGTTTTAGAACCGCAAAAGAAACAAGGCTTGCTAGGTGTCGAGCGCCATCACATCATCGACGGCCAGCAACGGCTCACTACTTTGCAATATGTGTTGAGAGCGTTGATGCATACACTACGCCATTGGGAACAGCCTACCTTCTTGCCCATTATCGAATCCTGTCTTGTAAATGCAAATCCAGAAACGATGGATGACAAGGTGGTGGAGCCGTTTAAACTTTGGCCTACTTTCCGCGACCGAGACCAATACGTGCAGGCAATGACCGCTAGCTCGATGGATGACCTACGAGAGCGCTTTCCGTCCAGTTTCACTCAGACTGGAGGTGTTCGCAAGATCGGTATTGAACATCCGCCAGCATTGGAGGCCATTGCATTCTTCCGCACTGCTATGACGGAATGGGCACTGGAGCAACCGGAGGTGCCTCTGGCCACAACTGCAATGGCCCTTGCCACAGCCGTGTTAAACGACATCTCTATCGTGTGCATATCGCTTGGCGAAGACGATGATGCGCAAGTGATCTTTGAGACCCTAAACGGACACGGCGCGGCCTTGCATTCTACAGACCTAATTCGTAACTATATTTTTATGCGCGCAGGGGGAAACGCCGACGAGCTTTACTCGACATTATGGTCGCAATTTGAGTCGCCATTATGGTCGGAGTCACAGTCTAGAGGGAGATTGAATCGTCCAAGGCTTGAATGGTTCGTGCAAACAGCGGTGCAAGCAGAGACAGGTGAGGAAATTGATATTGGTCGCCTTTACGCTGGATACCGCCGCTTCGTTGACCGCTCAGCGACGCTACAGACAGCGGATGCCCAGCTTGAGATGTTGAGCGGTCACGCTGAGCATTATCGAGCATTGGTTACAGGCACAGGGGATGTGCCGATTGGCGTATTCGGTCGTCGAATCAGTGTTTGGGATGCATCTCCAGCGCATGCTTTGGCTTTGCGAGTAGCGGCATCAAATTTGTCGCACACTGAGCAAAGCGAGATATTTCGATGCATTGAGTCATACCTTGTACGTCGAGCTATTTGCGGACTTACGCGGAAAAGCTACAACAAGGTATTCGCGCAGCAACTTAAGAAACTACAGTCTGGGAAGTTAACATCGGCGGCATTTAAAGCAAATCTCGCTGACTCCAATGGTGAGGCATCCCGTTGGCCGCGTGACGAAGAGTTTCGACGGCATTGGATACACGGAGACCTGTACCCCGGTCGGCTGGACGCTGCAAAATTGCGCTCGATTTTCCACCGATTGGAAACAGCAATGCGATCCGAGAAAAGCGAGGAGCGCGTACCGCTGGCTTTCGACACGCTAGATATTGATCATATTCTTCCCCAGACCTGGCATACATATTGGGCGTTGACGAATGGGGAGAGCGTGACGGCAACGGAGGTCAGTCAAGCCAGAATCCTTCAGTATGCCCCCGACAGTTTGGACACAAAGTCATCGCTAATAGTCGAGCGCGAGCGTGCGATTCCACGAATTGGCAATCTTACTTTGGTGCACTATGGCGTCAATCGCTCGTTGCAAAACCATGCCTTTGAGCAGAAACGCCAAGCACTTTTCGAACATTCCAATCTTCAGCTTAATCGTGGTTTGATGACTCGACATCATTGGAATGAAGAAGCCATTACCAAGCGGGGGACAGAGTTATTTGAGACTGCACGCTTGATTTGGGCCTGTCCGTGAATATGACGCCTGCTACTGCATATTACTTGTGTGGCTTAGTGATTTGAGTTTACATGTGACTAAGCTCCACACCAACGCATCCCGATGCTTCGTGTGGATTTCTGCATCAAATTAGAGGGTCAAAAATGCATCTACTAATGCTTGATACATGTGTTTGGTTTGAACTATCGTCAAAAAATGAGACTAATTAAAAATAAATGAGAATAAGAAAATTGAAGATACTAAAGCTTTCGACTAATAAGCTGAACAGCTTTTTGGAGGCAAAATTTGTCTACAAGATTAGGGGAAGTCCGCAAGTCCATCTGTCGTGTAATGGCGTTTTTTACCATTCCTATAATAAAACAGAATAATTAACGGTTGGGGTTGAAAATGTTCAACTTGAGGGTCGAATCGCAATATCTCCATCATATCCCGCTCAAGCGTTGACTTATAAGCGCCAAAATCAGGAACACTCACAGTGCCCCCTCTAGCGCTAGGGAGTATCTTACGAACAAGCATGCCATTCGAAATTCGATCAAGATTGTTGATCATAGTCATTTATTTCTGGAAATATTATGTATGTTCTAATATATTTTCAGAAATTACAGTGGTGGCCATTTTCTTTCCAATGCCCAGGTTCAGCGCTGTTCTAAAGGACAGCCGCTATAATACGGATCTATGAACTTATTGAAAACACTCGCCACGATTAGTGGAATGACGATGCTCTCGCGCATCACTGGGTTGATACGCGATATCTTGATCGGCAATTATTTCGGGGCGACCAGTTTTACCGACGCTTATTATGCGGCGATGCGCATACCAAATTTTCTCCGTCGCTTGTTTGCCGAGGGGGCGTTTTCCCAGGCATTTGTGCCGATTTTGGCCGAATACAGAAATCAAAAAGGGGAACAGGCGACCAAGGACTTGGTTGACCACGTTGCGACGGTTTTGGTGTGGGTCTTGGTCTTTACATGCATTGTAGGCGTCGCAGGCGCGCCGATGTTCGTTTATATGTTCGCCTCCGGTTTTACTGAGAACCCGGCTAAGTTTCAATTGACGGTCGTCATGACGCGCATTATGTTTCCGTATATCGGTTTCATTTCTCTCGTGGCACTTGCCAGTGGAATTTTGAACACCTGGCGCGAGTTTAAGATACCGGCGTTTACGCCCGTCTTGTTGAACTTGTCTTCGATTGCCGCGTCACTATTTTTGGCGCAACGCATGGCACAGCCTGTCTATGCACTGGCAATCGCGGTGTTTGTTGGTGGAATTTTGCAATTATTGATTCAAATTCCGGCGTTGATTAAAATAGGCATGTTGCCGCGTTTGCAATTTAATCCCTTGTTTGCTTTGCACGATCCTGGTGTGGTCCGAGTCTTGCGCCAGATGGGCCCGGCGGTATTAGCTGTTTCGGCGACTCAGATTAGCATTTTGATCAACTCGACCTGGGCCTCGCATATGCAAGATGGCAGCATGTCTTGGCTGGCGTCGGCGGATCGTTTGATGGAGTTTCCTACCGCATTATTGGGGGTGGCTCTCGGTACAGTCTTGCTACCCAGCTTGGCCAAGGCTAATTACGATGCCGACACGTCTGAATACTCGTCCTTGCTCGATTGGGGCTTGCGCCTTACATGCCTGTTGGCGATGCCGGCGGCGGTCGCTCTGGTCACTTTACCTGAGGCTTTGACGGCGACCTTGTTTCATAATGGAAAATTTGATGACCGCGCTGTGGCGATGACAGTGCCGGCGGTGACGGCCTATGGGATCGGTCTGGTTGGCTTGATTTTCGTGAAGATTTTGGCCCCTGGTTTTTATGCAAAACAAGATATTCGCACGCCAGTAAAGATTGCCCTTATTGTGCTGCTGGCAACGCAGTTGATGAATTTACCTTTCGTGTTATATTTTAAACATGCTGGCCTCGCTTTATCGGTAGGTTTGGGGGCTTGTATTAATGCAGCCATGTTGTACCGAGGTTTGAGGCTACGCGGTAGCTATGTGCCCCAAAGAGGGTGGTTAGAATTTTTGTTGAAATTGGCTTTCGCGCTCTCATTGATGGCTGGTGTTGCTTTCCTGCTTTCTAAGCAGGTTGATTGGATATCTCTAAAGAGTCATAAACAACTGCGGGTCGCCTTACTTGTCGGGATTATTGCGACCTGCGTCCTAACGTATTTTTCAGCTTTATTTGCCATGGGTTTTCGCGTGCGGGACTTCCGCAAAGCAGCACTCTGACGAAAAAAATGACGCCGGCTATCGAGATTTTGCAGTTGGGTGTGAAGCTCATGGTGACCGGAGCTGCTACGTAGACGTCAACAACATCGCTTGTCATTTAGTTGGTTCAACAGACTAGCTCGGCAACATATATGGCCTTGCCCTGCTGTGCATCCACTACCATTAGAAAGGTTTCACATCAAAACCTGTGGTAGGAGTCGTATGCGTTAGTTCAGCGAGTACGGATCTGACGAGGCAGTTTGGTAACCATCATTCCTACCGCAATTGATGATACGACGTAATTAGCTAATATTAAGGAGACTGCTCCCTAGCCGTGCAGTGGCGCTGCCGCAATTTTAGTACCAAGGTTAAATTGCAACATTGAATCTAAATGACAAAGGACGAGTCATCAAAACGAAGGATTGACTGGCGAGCAAATTTGCCGAATTGCTTGTGCACATACTCGCTGGCGGCATGAAGACGTGTGGTAACGCCCATTTCTGGAGCCACAAGATGCGTGCCGCGGGACTTGATCGTAAGTTGATGACGCCCAATTTCTTTACTCGATTTCGTAAAAGCCGTGGCATCGAGAACGATCATAACGATGCACAGGCCATGGCCATTGCGGTCAGACAGGCGCAAAGGTTCGATAGAAGAACGCACCGTCATAATTAATCACGCAAAACGATTGTCGCTAGAATTTGGCGATAGCGAAGCAGGCGACCTTCTGGGTACCTTGATAACATACCTGACGCGATAAAAACTGTAGCGGTTAATATTAAGGCTCACGCCAGGTTAGTTTCTGGACGCAACAAAGCCGATTATAGAAATGCAGTCTGCTTTTGTGATAGACATCGCGCTTTGCAGTGAAATACTAAGTAAGAACGCATGAATTAAGAAAAACGCCTACAAAAACAAGCCCTCAATTAGATAATAGGCTGACGATGGAACCTATAAAGACTTGTTATGAAGTCGGATAAGTCGCTTGATGGTTACCGGTTGTTTGGGCTGTATTAATTATTGTCGTCAGTGGAATTCAATTAATTTCAAGCACTTTCCGATTATCTCCTGAATTACGGTCTATCATTTTGTTGTAAGGGTCAACCCCAACCTCGAACGGTTTTTTTGTGACCGTAAATTTGATGGTAGAGCGATTGCTCGGCAATAGGCGCTTTTCCATCATTAAGACCGATTCATCTTTTTCCGTACCGAGAAAAGGGCGTGAGAAAATGACGATTTCTATCGGCTCGTCAAAAGCACGTTCAATCTGCTTACCTTTGCTGTCGGCTTCGAATTTGGATAGATTCACTTCCATAACCACATCCCATAGACCATCTGGCCTTTGCTTAGCCTTAGCGACGGTTACGCTATTGTCGTAGATGACAATTTTTTCGAACAAGTCGGTGATTAAATTTTGCTTGTCTCTGGGGGCCTCAGCACGAATATAGTCCAGCAATTCTTGACTAGTAGTATAGGGTGCATCTTGAAAAGCCTTGTCTTGTAAATAACGGCGCAAAGCGCGATTTAGATTGTCTTCGCCGATCTCTTCGCGTAGACGATAGAAGACTAGACTACCCTTGTTATAGTGTAGGTATTGTTGGGACTCGACCTTATATAAAGGCAATTCGACTTTTTGTTCGTGTCCACGCGCACGTAAATATGTATCGAGTTCATAGCGCAAGTAACGGCGCATTCTTTCTCTGCCATATTTTTTTTCCATCACCATCAAGGCGGAATATTCTGCGAGCGATTCACTCAGCATACTTGCGCCTTGCACATTCGCGCCTATCACCTGATGCCCCCACCATTGATGGGCTATTTCGTGCGCGGTAATGAAAGTCACATAATCGATATTGCTACGTTCACGCAAATCTGTGGTGAAACCCATGCCTTCCGAAAACGGTATAGTATTAGCGAAAGATTGAGCAAATTGGCGATAGCGGGGAAATTCTACTATACGTAATTGCTTGTGCTGATAGGAGCCAAATTGTTTAGTGTAATAGTCGAGGGATCGCTTGGCAGTTGACAACATACGATCAATATTGTAACTGTGTTTTTGATCATAATAAATCTCTATCAGTATCCCATCCCACATCTCTTGTTTGACTTTCCATCTACCAGAAAGATAAGCAAAATATGGCATCATAGGGCTAGCAACTCTGTAATGTGCATATTGTCGGCCATTTTCTAGCCAACGCTTTTCCAAAGTGCCTGGTGCAACGGGAAACTGGTCTGAGCTCGTCGAAACAATGGTCTCGAAGCTTATCCAGTCTGCTTCAGCGCCAAAGCTATGATTTTCCCGTGCAGCGACATCTTCCAGTTTCGACATTTTACTAGGTAAACCTAAGCCAGCTTTTTTTCGTTCTAAAGAGCTTTGCAATTCCATGCCTCGGTCATAGCCGAGGTGTGGGAAAAAGTCAGCGTTAGTGAAAAAGGTCCCGTTGAAATTCAAATTATCGGGCTTACCCTCATTGGTGAATCCTTTGTGTTTTACTTGCACCGAAAAAGCCAACTCCATACTATTCCCTGGTGTTAATGCTTGTTTTAATTGCAGGATCTTGAAGCCGAACTCTTTGTTGTCGACCAGCACGCGATGCGGAGGCAAGTCGTGCCAAGTAGTGAGCGCGGAGGTATCCGTTTGAATGCGGATAAGATCGAGTGGCTGATAAGTCAGATTTTTCAGGGTATATGTTGCATCAATATGAATACGTCGCTCCTCAGGATAAATGTCCACGCGAGAAAATACTGAAGTTAATTTTGGCTGGGGTAATCCATCGTATTGACGAAAGAGCTTTTCATAGCGAATCTGCGTCTCTCGGATCACTTCGTTCGATGGAAATTGATTTAACCTGTTCGTATTATAAAATATCCACCCACCACTACCTACAAATACACTAAAGCTCAGTACTAGACCAACACGCGCCACCATACTCAAATTTTGAACCGCTGCCATGCATCGTGTTCGCCCCGATAATGCTATACCACGGGGCCAAAAGGCGTTCGCGATGAGCATAAGCATCAGACAAAACATAGCCCAATACACGCTATGCCAAGCCCACCCGATCAAGAAATGTCCGTAAGCATTGAGATCAGAATAGATAAGCTTGGGTAGGCTCGCAAAAAGATATAAGTTCTGGTTATAACCTAATTGCTGAAGTAATTCTTGTATGCTAATTAGGACTAGCATAGCGAAATAGCCGAGGTATTTATGATTGCAAAATACTTGTAATGCCAAGGAAAACAGTCCGAAAAAGATGAGTGGAATCGATGTAATTGCCACCCCCCCCGCTAGTACACCAAGTTCGATAGGTACCTCGCCATCAACAAGTTGGCGAGCGATGATCGCAATGGCTCCACCAAACAGAAAAACCACGATCATGCTAATCATGGTCATGGTTTTTGCACACAGCACAGGCCAAGTCGCTATCGGAAAAGCGTCGATAATTTCGGCCAGGTTCGACTGTCTTTCTCTGAATACCAATTCACCCGTATAAAATGTCACTAGCATCAACAATATCGGACGAAGAATCTGATTGAGTGCTTCTAATAAAATGCCCGTCGTGGGATACAAATCTGTTCCGTATATCTCACCATGTTTTCCGGCGCTACTATAAAAGGCGATGGTGCTAATGATGAGTACAAACAAGAAGGGCGCACTCAGAAAAACCATTCTGCAATCTAGGCGAAAGATGCTCCACATCTGCAACAGGCTTGTGGGTGAACCAAAGTTCGGGGGACAGTTTAAATGCCCGACATATGGAATCTCTGTAATACTTTGTTCTCTTGGCTTCCACAGTGACAAACGTCGCCAAACTGGCATGCTGACTGTGCCAAGGTGATCTCGATTAAATAGGTGAATCGCGCAATAGACAAGGGCGACTGAAACGCCAAGATAGAGTAGGCGATTCGCTAGTAAGTAACCTGAGATCGAAGGCATTTTGGTATTTAATTCAAGGGCAACGTAATACCTAGTCGCGTGGGCAAAAGCCGCCCCCCCTGTTGGGTCTAAGAGCCACGACAGCCATTGATTTTCCGTCAGCCCTCGGCTATATGCGTTAGCAACAGCACGCACTGCGATAAAGCCGATTTGGGCAACATAAACCATGACGATCGAGCGACTCTTCATGGCGACCAAGATCATGATCGATCCCAAAAAACACCAATTTGGAAATTTGAGTATTACAAAATCCCAAACGTAAGGCCACAGACGCATTGGCCCAAGTCGTGAAGTATCAACCCAAGGCATCGCCAACCCAAGTGCCATGCCGCTTGCAATTGCAAAAAAAAGCAAACTGCAAAGTGCTAGTCCAGATAAAAAATGTCCAAGGAAATAGTCACGATTACGGATTGGGGTCGAAAATAAGATGTCTGCGATACCCACTTCGGTATCGCGTATTATCGATGCAGAAAAAATGTACGGCAATAAGAGCAGCAACGGTAGTGAAAACATTCCCATAAATCGAACGAGCACAATGGGTGCATTGCGATAAATATTCTCGCTCATGAAGGGAAATACATCAACTCTATCACTGCTCATATAGGCGAAGGCCAATGTGAAACTGCCTATGAGTGCAAACAAAAAAAATGTCTGTCTCAATTGGTAACGTAATTGGAATCGTAGAATGGCAAATGACATATCCACTTTCTTACGCTTCAGCGTAAGTAGGTGCGTAAGAGGGGGCAGTAGTACGGACTGAGAGTTTTAAGAAGTAAAGATCTTCAAGATCAGGTTCCACTCGCATAAATCCATCGTCTGGCTGCATATTAGAAAAGATCCTGATCTGAGGAGCTCCAGCGACTAGGCATGTAGATAAGACGTGGTAGCGTTGTTGATAGTCAGGGAGTGCCGCCTTACTAATTCTTTTACACCATACCTGATTGCGTAAGCTATCAATACTGGTTTGTGGATCACCTTGGAATAACACGCGACCTTGAGCGATGATTGCCATACTCGGGCAGAGATCCATAACATCTGCGACAATGTGAGTGGATAAAATTACAACAACATGTTCGCCTACCTCAGACAAGAGGTTTAGGAAACGATTTCGCTCACCTGGATCGAGGCCAGCAGTAGGCTCATCAACAATCACCAATCTAGGCGTACCGAGCAAAGCTTGGGCAATACCAAAACGTTGTCGCATACCACCAGATAATGACCCCAGAGTTCGTTTGCGTACCTCCCAAAGATTTGTCTGTTGCAAAAGCCTATCCACCATTTCATTGCGCTCAGCTTTAATACTCAAACCTTTGAGTATTGCAAAATGATGTAATAGTTCAAGCGCACTGACATTAGGATAGACACCAAAACTTTGCGGTAAATAACCCAGCCGTTGACGCAAATAATCTTTATCTTGCAGAACGTCAATACCATCAAAATGAATGCTACCGATATCTGACGCTTGCAGGCCGGCTATCGTGCGCATCAACGATGACTTGCCCGCACCATTCGGACCGAGCAAACCAAATAACCCATTTGGAATTTTTAAGCTTATGTTGTTAAGAGCATGGATTCCATTATGGTAGGTTTTGTGGAGGTTTTCAATGACTAACAAAACTTAAGCCTTTGGGGTAGATTGATAAATATTAATTTTTAAATGCAATTTTACGAAGCTGTCCATCTACGTTATTGGCAGTAAAAAATGTTCTCTTTTTTGCGATGCTGACCTTGCCCAGGATAACGGATCACTTAACTTAGACTCATGCGGCTTGCTTCAATTGTGTTGCAAGCCATTCTTTTTCAAACTTCATTGGGCTGGTGGAACCCCATGTTAAATGCAATCGTATGTCGTTATAGAAACTAATCCAATCGATCACTTCATCTTTTGCTTCTCTATCAGGACCAAAGATTTTGCCCTGTATTCTAGCAACCATCAGTGAGCTCCAAAAAACTATCTGTTGTTGCATTGCCCACAACAATCACCTTTACGACTCATCAAAGAACGTACGACCTAGGCTTTCAATGCGTCTTGAAACATCAAACTGCAGTACTGACTGCCACTGTCACTTTGTAAGATCAGACTGGCAATAGGGCAACGCTCAAAGTAAGCGATTCTTAACTTGTCGGTCACCATACCGGCTTTCATATACGCTTGCATTGAACAGCGAGCGATTTGTAAAATGAATGAATCAAAGAATACAATCAAGTATTGCTAACCATCTTTGATGTAAAAATAGGTAATATTTATGGTTCATACCTAATTTGGCTTACTCGGCGAGAAATCGCGCTACACTAGATATGGTACGATCGGCAGCACATTCTTAGAATCTGTCGTTGCTCCCTATTTGCGTCTATGCCTGGCACAAACACCATGTTGCCCAATAACGCACGTAACTCAAGCCGTTACGCGTCGTACCGTTTGGTCGCAAACGCTGACGATACGCATGGTAGCCACTTGGACTAACACGACGCAATTCACATTTCAATAAAATAGGCTATAGCCTATTACTATGCTTGATACTACCGCCATACTTTGACCCGTTTTGACCAAACGTAAAACATCTAATTTAAACTCGGATCTATAGCGTGCTTTTTTTATTTGATGATCTCCTAGCGTTATTTAATCCCTCGCTAAGATCTGTTTTTTTAGGGGCAAGCTGATACAACTCAAAACGGCTCCCCTTAAGAAATTGTACAAAATTTAAAATTTATCTCAATAACCATCAAAAGGCCTTGCAAAAGAGCCAGCTTTTATTTGACTCTATTTTCAAGCCAGTAAACCAGAAGTTTAATTTTAATTATTGTACAATTCCATTTCAACTTATTAAGCTTACTGTGTGATCCAGCCATCATCGATTGAAGGTGATCCCATATCCAACCATGCTTCAATATCGTAAACCATTTTTTCCCACCAACTCATTCTCTTACCATGAACTTCAACCACTTGTATATCGTCCCCACCACCAACTTCATCAATCTCCTGCATAGTTAATACTTGCATAAAAACTCCTAAATAGATAAAAAAATGAATATCGAAACAGTATTGTTTCGATACCTACAGTATCATTTTTTTTGTGTTTGCGTCAAGTTTTCTCTTTGTTTTATTTAAATAATTTTTTACTAGTGACTTCCATATTAATAGTAAGCTTACTTATATCAATGTAAAAGGCGTTTTGAAGGTAAGTTGTTAACACCCAATTTCAGGAGTTTGCCTAATACGCAAAGATGCTCCGAAATCGTACATCACAACAAATCGGTGTGTGCCTGCATTATGAAGGCTTTTCCGTAAACGCAAAATACCACCATTCATCTAGCCTGTTCAGATTACACTACTAACGTGCAGTTCTGCGTCGCACAACAATCTTGTTCAAAATTCGCCGATTGATCTTTAATTTCAATCATTTTGAGCAGCACTCAGTTTTCGTTTTCTGGCGGTGGCACGAAGGAAAACAGGTTCGTTCTCGAAAAGAAATCCTTTGTTCTCTGCATACGCAATCGCAACCAAATTCGGATTTGCATTAGGATCACCTTTGATACGTCTAAGACCATCAAAAAGGTTGCCTGTAGGTGCAAAAACTTTTATCGTTTCCATTGGCTCGGCCAAATATGTTACCTTTGTTTTACAAGATCAGGAAATCATCGCTGAACTAGTAAAACTTGGACATTTTTTTAGGACAGATATTGAACATGCGTCATGTCTTATGTCACCTGATAAAGTCGGCGCCGACTCAAATGGCAAGCCAGGAGGTTGCGACAATATGTTGGTAATGGTACCAACTAGTAACTTAATTTCGGCAATTTATCGTCGGCTATCGAATTAAAATGAAAGACTCATTTATTTAGATTGCAGGCAACTTTCTTCTTGATAGTCTGATCAATCTAGTAGGATTATTTTGAAATTACGGAATAGCTTAATGAGAACAGGGTGTTACATAAGTCATGTAAATACCTGTCGTAACCTTGAATGATAAATGATGGCTAAACCTAGCCCACTTTATTCTGGAATTAATTGGCTTGCATGAAGTCTTTTGCGATGCAGCCTTGCTGTAAAACGACCACGCGCTCAGCCATGCTAATGGTTTCAGAACGGTGCGCCACGATTATGCGCGTCAAGGAAATGCTCTTAATTGCTGCATTGACAGCCTTCTCATTCCAGATGTCGAGGTGACTCGTAGCTTCGTCTAGGACAAGTAATTTTGGATTTCTATACAAGGCACGTGCAAGTAGAATGCGCTGTTTTTGCCCTCCTGATAGACCGGTTCCTATGTCGCCGACCAGTGTGTTGTAGGCCATAGGCATGGCCATAATCTCAGAATGAATCGCGGCTAATTCCGCACATGTTTGAATTTGTTCTTGGTTTGGAGACGGATCAAAAAAGCAGATGTTATCGGAAATGGATCCTGCAAATAGACTATCGTCTTGCATCACTGTACCTAATAGTTGCCGATAATTCGTCATGCCCAATTGTTTTAGTGGAATTGCTGCGCGTGTGTCTCCAAGGTCACCGCCGATCAGAATCTCACCTTCTGAGGGCTCCAATAAGCCTAAAAGTAATTTCATTAGGGTGGTTTTGCCACAACCAGATGGGCCCGTCACTGCTAGACATTGACCTGCCGGAATCGTAAGATTTAAGTCCTTAAGTACGTATGGTTCGCTATCAGCATACCTGAATGACAGGTTACGAAATTCAATAGATGGTCGGATATTTTCGGCTGAGATTTCGACATCTTGTTGTTCTTCCTCTGCTTCTGTCATCACGATATCGGCCACACGTTCACCGTGTAACTTCATCATACGCAGTTCAAATAGTTTGTCGACCAAACTTGCCATGCGTTGACTAAATTGGTCTTTATAGCTGATAAACGCAAATAACATTCCTACGGAAAATCTATTGTCGAGCACAGCCAATGCAGCTAGCCAGATAACAATGACACGTTCCACACTAAAAAGCAGGCTATTTGCCGTTTGATAGGACACCGATAATTTGGCGATACGCAATTCTGCATTGAACTGATCGGCCAACGCATTCATCCACCCACTTCGACGTTCCTCCGAACGTGAAAATAAGCGAATACTTTGCACGCCGCGTACCGATTCCATAAAATGTGTTTGTTGTTTCGAAGCGTGGATAATCTGTTCAGCAGTGGCCTCATGTATAGCTCTGAAAATTATCCATCTAAGTAAGATGTACAGCACCACTGCGATGCAAGCAACTGCGGCGAGCATTGGACTATACAGTAGCATCATAATGAAGGTACCAGTAACCAATATGCCGTCAATTATCCCTTCGACAAATTGGGTGGTAAGACTACGTTGTATTGTTTGAATCGACCCAAAGCGTGAGACTATATCGCCAGTGTGGCGCTTTTCAAAATAGGGCAATGGTAGTTTCATTAGATGCGCGAAAGCGTTTCCTAACCACTGAAAATTTAGGTTTGTCGCCAGTACCGTTGTTACCCACGAGCGCACAGCTCCAATCGATGTTTGTACCAATACTAAAAATAAAAAGCCGCTGCCTAAAACCGTGATGAGGTCGCGGTCACTGGCTAGTAAGGCTTCATCAACCAACCACTGCATATAGAATGGCGCAACTAAAGCGCACACCTGTATCGCCAAACCTAGCAGCAAAATTTGTATCAGGCCGCGTTTAAGCCCGACCACTCGCCCCATCAGGGAGAGTAATGGATGGTCTTGCACTTCAACTTTTTTTACAAACTTGGCCGTTGGGGTTAGTTCTAATGCGACACCAGTAAAATGTTTTGCCAGCTCAGCCAAGGGTAACCGTCGCTCACCGACGGCTGGATCATGAATCACAGCGTGGCTATTTGAAACTACTTTAAGTACAACGAAGTGGTTCATATCCCAATGCAAAATACAAGGCAATTTCAAATCTGGTAAATGTTCCATGTCCAATTTTAGTGGACGTGTTTGCAGCGCTAGACCCTGTGCCATCACCATCAGCCCCTTGAGCTTGACACCCTTTATGGAGACAGAGAAGCGTCGGCGCATACTGCCAATATCAGTTTTATGCCCCCAATAACTCGCAATCATACAAAGACAAGCTAAACCACATTCAGCGGCTTCGGTTTGTAGTAAAACGGGTAGACGGTTATTATTCCAGAAGGAAAAAGAAAGGTTTTTATTTGTCATGAATTATTGAAGAAGTTGCCTTGCTTATGGCAGCATGTTAAGTTGTCTTATTTTTTTACGGAAATTGCAACGCTTGATTATGGTGAGCATTCCCATAAGAGTTCGTGTTGCCAACACCGAAATTACATACGGCCAGAAATACTAAAAAGCGGCTCGAGTACCCATTCATATAGGCGACGTTGTTCCAGCAAAATGCTGGCATCAACCAACATGCCAGACTTTAAAGGGAGGCTTTTTCCGTAGGCTAAAATCTCTTGTTTGTCGAGTTTTAGACGGATACGATAGACGGGTTCACTGGCTCCACCCTTTGCGGCACCAGGCAGTGACAGTTCTTCGGGTCGCAATGAAGTGTTTGCTACTTCCCGAACTGTGGCGCTGTATTGACCAAATTTTTGATATGGGTATGCCTGATAACGCAAAAGTACTTTCATTCCTGGTTTAACAAATCCTACGGAACGCGAAGGTGCATATATTTCTGCTTCTAAGACGCTGCCCGCGGGTAGTATCGAGACTACTGTTTGACCTGTGCCAACCGTTTGCCCAAGCTCGGCGGTTATCGCTGTGATTACTCCCTCTTGCGGGGCAATGACTGCAAATTCTCGACGCGTTTCGTTTTCAGTAAAGTCTTGTTCTAACGCTGATACATTTCGCTGTATTCCTGCTTGCTCCCTTTGTCCAGCGATGCGAGCATCATTCATCTCGGCTTGTGTCGTGGATAGCTCGCGTTGACTATTTGCTTTTACTCTTTGTAAGTCGGCCAGGCGCTGTTGCTGGTCGATTAATTCTGCCTGACGATCTTGCAGTTGCGCCGGAGAGATAAAATTTGTCGCTTGTAACTCACGGAAGCGTTTAAGATTTTGTTCTGATAATGTGACTCGTTGCTGCTGTAAGGAAATTTGCGCATCCGCTCTTTGGCTTTCAGCTCTGATATCTAGTACGCGTTTTTGCAGCGCTGCCAAACGCTGTTGTGCCTGGATCGTCGATTGTTTAAGTTCTATGCCAAAACTGTCTCGACGTTCTTGCAAAAGAGTCGAAATGGTCTTTTGCACATCTACTGTTCCTGCGCTTAGATTTGCACTAGTGTTTATACTCGCGCTATTGCGCTCGCTGCGCAATACAAATAGAACATCGCCGGCTTTAACGGTCTGGCCTTCTCTGACCCTTCGTTCAATTACTACACCGCTTTGTGTGGGTATAACTCGAATTACGCCTGAATTTGGTAGCAGTACCCCCGACGTTTGCGCTTTGCGCGTGGTAGAAAATAGGGTAAAGAAAGTGATAATGCCAAGCGCAATAAGGACGAACAAAGTAGTCAAGACACGATGGCTTACCGACCTTGCAAGTATCACAGTACCATATTGTTTAGTGCTGATATGCGTTAAAGCTTGTTGTCGGAATAAGGGGCGCCCTTGAACTTCTTGACTGATGGTGTTCGAGCTTGGCTTAGGTTGCATATGTAAAAAATGCGTTAAGAATAAAAGTGTTGAGAGCTTGACATAATATTTTGTTTTTTGCAATAAATCGTGGCCTAGAAAGCGATTTTGACTTCAGGGTATACGGAACAGCGTGTAATAAAAGAAAAAATTAAGTTCGCTTTTATATAACGTCCGGTATCCGGAACTTATCACGATTGTCACCCATTTTCGACCGAATTTCCTCTATAGTCCAACCAGTTTCTTCGTGAATACGAATCAATAAAGTAGCCCCAATTGGCAATATTCGACGACGAATCTTGCTAATTACTGGTGGTGCTACTTCAAGCCGACGTGACAAAGCTGCATCGTTACGAATACCTAAATGCTTAATGATTGCATCAAGTAGATTTTCTGGTTCATACTTGAATTCAAATGAGTCTGGAATATCGAGAATATTCGGCATAGAGGTTCCTCCAAGGTGACTTTCTTCTCAGCTTATCAATATTGCCAAATATATACTTATTTGATAAAAAGTACAACTATTTATGTGACTGGCTGCACCTGTTATTCCTTTAAAAATTGAAGATTCGAACCAATGAAAAGGTTGGAGATAAGTGAGGGCATTTATTACTTCAAAATTTATGTCTTTTCTCGACAGAATTTTTTAGCTCTCAACATTACTCAGTCGACTCAGTTGTCTCAACTTTCTGTGAAAGTAATTTGTATAGCATCGACACAGGTACAGGCATGCGGAAATGTCTGCATGCAATAAAATCAAATATCCATTTCCCCACCGCCTTAGCGTGCTAATTTGGTCCCAGTCATAGTTTGGATTAAGTAAATCAAGTGCGTCTATCTACGCATTCCTTACTCATCGTCTTCATTACCTTCATCAGCATTAATGGTCGTGCTCACCTCTTGTGATACATCTTTTTTCCAAATCACAGAATCGTCATCGTCACTATCATCAACCATATCATTATTTGGTTCCTGCCAAAATAAAGTTACTTCACACAAAAAACCATTCGGCGAATGCGAATTCGCAAAAGCCGTAAACTCCGTTTCGTGGACAACATCAACATCGTGTTCAATTCTGTTCTGAATTTAGGCAGGTATATTATTTGTGTGCGGTGTTACCTCATAAGAAAATGTCCTAGTTTCATCCCTTCACCGTTCAAATATCGCTCTAAGGGTCGCTCAACGAGCCGATAATGGCTATTGTCATTGAAATTATTGCTAGCAGCAGTACCAGGCAATCCTGCGAATCCATTGTTTGGAAGGCCGTTAACTTCACTCCAATTATCGTTATCATCAACGGCTGTATCAATCACTCGTTGTACTGAAAATTTACCTGACACTGATGAATCAAGCATCGTGCGCGTTTCTCTCAATTATGTGCGATGCCGACCGTTATCAACCATTAGCTGCATCGAGGTAAGGTATTGTAGATTTCGATTTGCATCGATAGATTTGATGGACTGATCACTAGTTTTAGCAGGCGTCACTAACTACGAGTCCGTTGCTTTTCGTGCAGAAATTTTTAATTTAATCCTCACGTGTTCGAACAAGGTCAATTCAATAAATCAAGAATCCTGCATAAGTCGAATTTGCAGAAAAACAGCGATTGATATTCGAGCAATTTATTCTGCTTGGACTTTCTCTAATTACCTCAAGCTGTTGTAGTTAAATCTTGTACAGGCCTGGAATGTCTTAAAAGCCGTCATACAGCTCCAAATCAATTTATTGTCACACCACTGCTCAAAAGCTTTTTACGATTTGCTCAACGCGGGCTTAGGTCGAGAATGCACATCGATATCGTATTTCTTACAATCGCTATCAAACATCTTAGCTAGCTATTGAGTTAGTGTTAGCTCATCTTGGTCTATTGTTTGGGCTTCTGAGAAATTGCTAAATCTAATAGTTCGAGTTGATAAACATAGCGTTGCAATTGAAAATTCATTAGAACTGCACCAAATGCTAATCCTGTCAGAAATGCCATCACATATTGCAACAATCCGTAACCGGTAAAACTTCCTCCAAGAGATAAAATCGGTGATGCATCTTTAGAAAATAGCTCTTTAAGAGCTAGCCAACCTACTCCTGCTAAAGAAAGTAGTGCGATCTTATCCGGGCCACCAACAAACAATCCCATTCTATTTCTGATACGCGTCGCTTTGAGCTGTATAAGTTTTTGTACTTGTTCGAGTGTATCTCGGGATTCGGACATCAGCACATTAATATGTTCATTATCATTTTCAAGTTCTAATAAAAATCGGCGCAACTGGTTTTTACGAAAATTCAAAATAGACCATAGGTCAGCAGCTATAGTTACAAGCCAAGATGCAATAGGTAACAACATGGATGCAATACCAAAAAACAGAGCAATTAGTTTTCCTCTCTCAGATAATTCTCCAATAAATTTATGCCATAGGCTAAACGCGCATAAGATAACAAAGGTTCCAGCACCACACCCCATAATCCAATTTGCGATTCGCTTAACTTTCTTCTCGCTTTGGGATTGACTTGCTGTCGATCCTACTGGAGTCATCGAATCCAGCAACGCAACAACTTCTAAAATTTCAGATTTATTTTTCTTCATATGATCAATTTCAAATTGTTTTAAACTGCACGAAAAAATATTTTACGATTCCATTCGTACAGAAAGACTGCAGGCGATAGCGTGGCGATATATAACTAACAACCACTATAGTTCTTTCTCCCACTACGAGTAATTGTGTATGTCCCTCCGCGAGGTCCCACAAAGCAACCGGATGGGAGCCCACGAGTGGCTTTCGATACACTTTGAAAATTCGATCTCAGTGGTTCACTTTTTGCAATTGGTGATAACTGCGAAACACTACTTTTTTTCCCGTGACAATGATAATCGCCAGTCTTCCTATTGTTATGACATCCTTCTGCGTTAGTTTTACCACTATGTCCATATGCGAATGTACTCATGATCGCAATAATTAAAGCTACTAGTATTTTTTGCGTCGGCATAAATTTCCTTTTTGTTTTCGGGTGTCGGAAGTCGTTGTAAATACATCCTTGCAACATGCTCGGTGATCAACAAACTTATCGCTTCCAATATCCGAGCAATTAGTTATGGTGCAATTAAGATGGGATGAGACTTCAATTTCTCGAACAGTATGAGCAATTTATATACCAAGTGACTGGAGTGAATTCTTAGCGAGGATCAAAATAAGAAAATCGTTCTACTCAACCCAAAAATGACATGTAAATTACATGAAAGAAATCGAAGAAGTCATAAAGTTTGATCGATTCCCCCTAGATTGAACTTAATCTAGGTATCGTGAAAAATAGTCGTAGAACCGCCAAATTAGCGTAAGGACGACAATGAACATCTAGCTAAATCAAAGGGTACGAGGTCACCGTGATATTTATCTTTGTCCATTTTACAATCAAGAAAACACAATAATTTCAGATCGCCAATCACGGCATTAAAATTGCTTAATTCCAAGGCAAGCAAAATCAATTCAAATTGCAAGGAATCGTTATGGCTAAGATTTTTTCCAGCTTATGGACGCTGTTTCAAGAGGAAATAAGACAATTTGCGCGATCAAATTCTAGGTCTGTCATCGCAATAGCATTAGGCTTCATGGTGCATACTCATGCCACAGCTGCTTCGGATTGCATCGCACCATCTGGAAGTACCACAGCCTCCGTAACGTTGCGTACTTCACCTACTGCAAGGAGTACGGCCAACGGCAAACTTGAGCCTAGTCAGACATTACCGCTTATCGCATCAATGCCTGGATGGTACGAAACTCAACTAGCAAACGGTCAAACAGCTTTTGCGTCTAAACGCTCAACAGAAATTACCAATTGCATAGAAAGTTCTCAGTCGATATCGGCCACAGCTGAAGGACAATACGAATTGCACGCAATAGATGTCGGTACCGGGTTATCCGTGTTGGTTCGCGGACCAGACTTTGCACTTCTTTATGATGCTGGTAGCAACGATGATATGGCACGTGGAGACAATAATAGAACGCTGGCTTACCTCAATACGCTGCAACCACCAATACAAAAACTTACTCACATTGTCCTCAGTCACCCACATCGTGATCACGTCGAATTACTACCTGATGTCGTCACTCGATTGAAACCAAGTGAAGTATGGAACTCTGGCGCCTACAACGATATCTGTGGTTACCGGAATTTTCTGTTTGCGATCGCTGCAGACCCCACCATACGGTACCACACCGCGACTCACGATGAAGGTAGTGAATCTATCGAAATGGGGACAAAGAACTGCTATGGCGACAAACAGCCGTCTCAGACATTGACGCTAAATCACGGTAAGAAAATTACCAACGAAAAAATCTCATTGGGTCAGGGCGCATCCATGACATTCTTGTTTGTTGACGGATCACCTAGATCAAGCCTCAACGAGAACAGCTTGGCTGTACGGCTAGATCTTGGTACTCACAAAATACTTCTCATGGGCGATGCAGAAGCAGGTGGTAGAAATTTACCGTCGACAGTACCGAAAGGATCGTCTATCGAAGGAAAGCTCTTAGCTTGCTGTACTGTGGAGTTGAAGGCAGATATTTTGGTAGTGGGACATCACGGAAGTAAAACTTCATCTAGAAAAAAATTCCTTGATGCGGTGGGAGCAAAAACCTTCATTGTTTCAGCTGGGCCGACCAAGTATGCAACCGTCGTGTTACCAGATCAGGAAATCATCGCTGAGCTAGAAAAACTTGGGCAAGTTTTTAGAACAGATATTGAAGACGCTTCATGCCTCATGTCGCCGGATAAGGTAGGGCCGGATTCTGATGGCAAACCAGGTGGTTGCGATAACGTACTTGTGAAAATACTAGCTAATAAATCGATATCGATAAGTTATCGTCGGATGTCGGATTAGAGTGATATCGGCATTCAATTCGTTTCAAATTTTGTGGTTTCTAAGAATTTAAAGAATTTCGCTTGGCATCAAAATTGCTTGGTCTTGTTACTTCAACTTATTCAATATACGAAAGGAAGGAATCTATGACCACAGACTGGAAATACATGCCGATTCTTAAGTGGAAACGCGGAGAGAGAGCTGCACTCAACAAATTAACAGCGGACGAATGGGGCAGCGTTGTTCCATTATTGGAGCTCAGTCCGATCGAGGCTGCGCCTGACACAACTGCGCTAAATGCAGAAATATCAAACTATTTAGACGTCCTAGCAGACCAAATCACAAAATCCGTACCTGGTGATCAACCACTAGCCGTTGATACTCGGTATGTCAGTACTGGCTACACCAAACAGCTTGATCTAATGATCGTGGTTTGTGGTCGGTTGCTTAAACTAATTCCCAACCCAGTTATACCTGTTGTTCAAGCTAGCCAAGTTAGTCTGATTTCAGGTCTAACGGCCAATCGCATAAAGACTCTGAGTGCTTTCGACGAGGTAGTACTTCGACTACCGACCGGTCAATTCGAATCTGGTCAAATCAATCCATCACTCGCTGAGCTTGGTAAAGTCATAAAACGTCAGCATATTCACTTGCTTCTCGACCAATTCTCAATTGTAGACAAGAATCCAACGGACTGCTTCAATGCTATCAAGCCGTACATGACAGTTGCCACCACAACAGCATGTGCAAGCGTTACTTTCGCTGGAGGTTCATTTCCTGTAAATTTGACTGGAAAAAAGCAAGGTATTACAGACCTGTCGCGAGTCGAGTGGAAGGTGTGGGTACAAATTCAGAATGAAGGTAGTCATAAGAAATTTCGATTTGGTGACTACACTGTCAGCAACCCTAATCCGATGGATGAAGATGTCGATCCAAAAAAAGTAAATCCCTCTATCTCGATTCGCTACGCATCTAATGATTTCTGGCGATTATACAAAGGCGCTGGCTTCAAGGGTGCCCCTGCTGGAGTGTTAAAGTCACTTTGCAAACTCCTAACCACTGACCCAATTTACGGCGGTAACGGGTACAGCTTTGGAGATACGAAATACATGGAGTATGCGAATGGTGGAACAAAAAATGGCATCCCTTGGACTTGGCGCCGCGATGCTACAAATCGGCATATCGTTCACACAACTAAGCAGCTGTGAGATGACGCTTCATCAAGGCTTCTGACACTGTCCCCTTGATAGACTCGAGGGGAAAAGAGTTGGCAATATACTCCCACAGCGTATGGGCTGACGCTCTGGTCGATACTTTTTCGGTTTGACCTTCTATCATTGCCAACGCTTCCTCCCTCCATAACATCGAGGCTAGACTGAATGAATCCTGTTTGGCATTAGTTTGAGCTTTGCGAACAAACTTGATACGCACTGAGGCATCGGCGTCCCGTTCCGCCACATAGACTCCCCACCAAGAAGGAACGACCTTGGTTACAGCTTCAAGATGCCGCTGTCCACAGACCAAGTAAATTTCATCGAACACTCTATTATATGAGTGGATTTGATTTGAAAATCGAGCAAACGTATCTGCATCACTTTTAATTTCATAACCAACAAGTAGCTTTCCGATCACAGCTACATCAATCCGTGAAATTCCGCGCTCTAGACGCAACTCCTCTTGGACACAATCCGTGTCCGCAACGGTACCCCGCAAACCGAACAGCAGTGC
>VFQS010000498.1_pt1 | contig 43321 bp, 31 predicted proteins | sample 3512361 | NCBI WGS metagenome assembly VFQS01 (sample SAMN10412375, study PRJNA504923) | tailings metagenome | isolation source: Relicate 1 Philex TSF3 active mining | place: Philippines
TTCGCCTGCAAATGTCATTTCTTCCGGTAAGTCAGGCAGTTTATTTGAATTATTTTTATTTTCTACAACAGGTGAAGCTATGTCTCTATCCTTTTGATTGCATGAATGATTTAATAATGCCAATAGAATAATTGACGTTAGAATAAAATATTTTGACATAATTTATAAAGATTTATATTTTAGTGTAATTCTATACAGAGGTACAAAAACTAATAAAAAGAATAATGATAAAAAAGGAATCAATGTATAGGATTTTTTTACAGTTAAATAAATCATTAACAGTGAAATACTCGATGATACAATACTAATAACTGTAAAAAGATACCAAACTTGTCTGTCGTTTAAACCAGCATAAACTAAATGATGTGTTGTATGATCTTTTCCTCCTACCATGGGTGATTGACCTCTTTTTAATCTGTTTATAACAACTGTAAGTGTATCTGATGCTGCAGGAGTAAATGCTGTTAAACAGATTGCAAAGCCTGTCCATGAAGGTGCTACTCCGTTTGTGCCCACATTCCATAAATTATGTGTTGTAACAAAAGCAACAAATAGTCCTATAAATTGACTACCTGCATCTCCCATAAATAATTTTGAAGGATTCACATTGTAATATAAAAAACCACACAAAGCTCCTATAACAGCCACAATTGTTATTGAATTGATATCAAAATTAGAGCCATTCACCATGAATCTAGCTGTCAATGATGTTCCTAGGATAAATAAACAGACAGTTCCTGTAATTCCATCCATATTATCGAGCATATTTAAAGAATTCATCAATATTATAACCCATGAAATTGTTAAAGCTGAATCGATGTAGTGATTATGTGTTAGATCAATTATTGAATTTGTATAAACAAAAATAACACCACAAAGAATTTGTATAAATAATTTTGCTAAAGGTTTTGTGTTGTAAGCATCGTCTGCTAGTCCCATTCCAAATGCAAGAGATCCAGAGAGTAATAAACCAATAAATTCTTTGTTATGAAATAATTTATCAGAAAGAAAACTATAAACGATGAAAGAAAATAAAAAAACGATATAGAAACTTACCCCTCCTAATGAAGGTTTTGATTGGTTGCTCCATCTAACTACAACATCATTTTTATTTCTTATACCTAAAGACTGAGAAAAGGTAAGTAAAAGTTTATTTGATGCCAGAGAAATTAAAATACCTCCGATAAAAAATGCGATAAAGTATAATATAGTATCCAAAATTAAAATTGTGTTATAAATCTAGTAAATTCAGTTGCCATTTGGTCTTTTTCTGATACGATTGGTTCTTTTATCGTCCAGTCTATGTTTAAGTTTTTATCATTCCATAAAATTGCTCCCTCAGATTCTTTATTGTAGTAGTTTGTACATTTGTATGATAATAGAGAGTTTTCTTCTAAAGAGACAAAACCATGAGCAAATCCTTGCGGTATCCATAATTGAATTCCGTTTTCGTCAGATAATTCGATTGAAAAATGCTTTCCATAAGTTGGTGATTCTCTTCTAATATCTACTACTACATCTATAACCTTTCCATAAGGTACTCTTACAAGTTTACCCTGTGCAAATGGTGGATTTTGAAAATGTAAACCACGTATGACGTTTTTTATAGACTGAGATTCATTTTCTTGAACAAAGTCAACACTAAAACCCAAATAATCTTCGAATTTTTCTTTATGAAAACTTTCATAAAAATAACCTCTCTCGTCATTGAATTTTTTAGTGTATATGATAACTAAACCTTCAATTTCTGTTGATTCAAATTTCATTTGCGTGTGATCTTTTTTATTATTTTTTGCCAAAAAGTTTCAATTTGTTGTTCTTGTTCGTCGTAATATCCAGATCCGTAACCATAACCATAACCATAACCATAACCGTAACCATAACCATAACCGTAACCATAACCATAACCATAGCCGTATCCATATCCACTACGTTTCGCATCTATACCATTTAATACAATATTAAGAGATTTTACATGTTGCATTTCTAATATTTCTGCTACTTTGTAAGCAGAAATTCTTTTTGAATAATGCGCTTTAAAAACGTAAATCGGAATGTCTGCATTTGCTAAAAGCTGAATACCATCTGATACTAATCCAACAGGTGGGTTATCAATAATTATAATATCATATAATGATTTGAGGGTTGTGAGTATATTTTGAAATTCTTTACTTAATATTAATTCCGATGGATTTGGTGGGATAGGACCAGCAGTAATAAAATCTAAGTTATTAAATTTAGATTTTTGTATAGCATCTTCCAAGGAAATCTGGTTCACTATCAAATTACTCATTCCATTCTCATTTGTTGAATTGAAACCTAAGTGAACTTTTGGTTTACGTAAGTCTAAGTCAAGTACAATTGTTCTTTTACCAGACATTGATATAATACCAGCCAAATTTAATGCAATAAACGTTTTTCCTTCTCCTGAAATAGATGAACTAATTACGATTGTTTGTGCATTTTTATTTATAAATGCCATATTAGATCTTATATTCCTTAATGCTTCTGCTAGCATAGATTTGGGAGCGTCTTGAACAACAAGCTGAGAGAATTCCATACTTTGTTTTGTAAGTGGTACACCACCTAAAATATTGATAGTTTGTGGAAGAAGAGATTTTAATTCTTCTAGATTGTTTATTTCATTAAAGGTGAGGTACTTAAATGCTAAATAAGCTAGTCCGATGATTAATCCCACACCTATGAATGAAAGATATATAATTCGATTGTTTGGTGAAAATGGTTCAGTTGGATTGGTTGGAGTACTTAAAATTCTATTTTCGTTAACATAACCAGCATTTGAAATCGCATAAGTGAATTTTTTTTCTTCATACATTTTGTAATATTTCTCACTTACTTCAATTAAACTTTCTAATTTTTTAAAACGTTCTTTAATCTTTGGGAAGTTATTTGATTCACCCTCGAGTTTACTTACATTTTCTTGAAAAAAGTTTATACTATCTGTAAGTTCATTTTTAACTATTCTATACGAATTCCTTATAGAATTTAAAGTTGATTTTATTTTTTTATTTATTTGTTTTATCTCTCTAGTCTGTTCAGTAAAAGTGTATAATAATTCTTCTCTTTTGGATAAGTATTGTTGAAGAAGTTCCGTGTTTTTGTCTATTAAAATATTAAATGTTTCACTTTTTAATTCTGGTTTTTTCTTGTACAGTTCAACTCTATTTGGTTCATTATTTATTAATGAAATTTGAGAATTCAGATTTCCTAAATCTTCTTTTAACCTTTTAATATCTTTTTTTCTGTTTTCTAGTGTGTTTATAATGTCCAACTCTTTACTTTCTGAACTAATCATTTTGTTCATTTTTTGATAATATAAAATACTATCATTAGCTCTTTTAATTTCAGCTGTTAAAGAATCTAATTGTTTGTCAATAAAAATGACGCTATTGTCAGCTCCCTGAGTTCTTATTTCTTCATCATAATCGAAAAAAGAATTCGTTATTGCTTCAACAATGTCGTGACAGAATATCGGGTTGTGTCCTGAATAACTTACAGAAATCGTTTTTGCATTCGGATCTAAGGGGGCTACAACTAAACTTGAAATAAGCGAAGGAACAAGTGATTTTCTATTGTTAAATAGAAAATATACCTTGTTTGAAGTTATAGTTGTTTTAAATTTGTTAAAATCTGGTGTTTGAATTGTTATTTCAAAATGAGAAGTTTTAATAGGTGTATTAATCCGACCAAATTTGATTATTTTTTTACCTTTTAATTGATAGTTTAATGAAATTAATGAGCCCTGTTCGAATTTTATCGTAATAGGTACATTACAAAGTGAAGAATCAAGTAATTTTTCTGGTAGAATTTTGAAAGAACTTCTTCGATACAAGTCTTCAGTTAAAATTTTACCTTCAGAGAAAAGACTAACCCTTAAATCTAATTTTGCTATCGCCTTTTCAAATAAAAAGGGAGAGCTTAAAAATTGAATTTCAGCAGATATGTCATTGTTTGCATTTGCATTTGCTACACCTATTATTTCAGCAGTTTGGTCTTTATCAACGATCTGAATTACACTGTTAGATTCATAGACTGCCTTTGTGTATCTTAGGTAAAAGAAACTTATTACATAAAATAAACCTGTAGTTAAAACTGGAAAATACCAATGTCTAACAATGATATTTCTAATTATATGTGGATAAAATCCTTTATTAACAACAAAACTTTTCGTTTGTGTACTCATTTTGAGAAGATTTTAAAGAAGGTATAGGTTGAAATTGCTGTTGTAATTAAAGATAAATAGGGAGTATATTCTTTTGTTACCTCTAACGGAATGTTCACTCTTTCTTCAATAAATATATAATCATTTGCTTGAACTAACATTTCACCTAGGTTAAGCTTATCAATTGTTGAAAGATCAACGATGTAAACTTTTCTTTTGTTATTTACTGTTCTAACAATTCTGATGTTATTGGCACTACCTCTTTCTGGAATACCACCAGAAAGAGCAACTACTTCTAAAAGTGTCGTTTTAGCATTGTTTAATGGTATGATAGAAGCAGTACTTCCATTTCCTTTAAAAACAATAACTCTTGAATTAGATATTGTAAGTTTTATATATGGGTCATTAATGTATTTTGAAAATTCTTTAGTAAGTAGTTCTTCACACTCTTTAACAGTTAAACCTAATAAGGAAATGTCTCCCAATAGAGGTATATATGTTTTACCGTCTTTTCTTATTGTGAAATCTCCCGTACCTAATGAATTTTGATTACTACCAAGAAATAATTTTTCACCATTATTTGCTAAAACACTAAAGGATATTTTATCGTCAATTGCGATTTTATAATCAGGATATGGAGGAGCAGGTAATGTGTCAAAAGTGAAATCACTCCCTTTTGGGATTTTGAATAGTTTATTTCTTTGTAGTGTACACGAATTTACTGTAATTATTACAAGTAAAAGCAGTAAAATATTTCTAAATAATTTCATTTATAATAATTTTTTATAAAGTTGTTCAACATCACTTACTAGTCTTGTATAATGAAACTTATTCTTCACAAACTCCCACCCATTTTGAGAAAACTCCGCTCTTTTTTCTTTATTCTGAATTAAATCTAATAGCTTAAGTTTAAATTTCTCTTTGTCATTTTTTGGAACGATGTAACCTGTTTGATTATTCAAAACTACATCTTTAATACCTCCTACGTCTGTTGTTACAACAGGTACACCTGAGGCTTGGGCTTCTATTAAACTTACTGGTGTTCCTTCATTATCTGAAGTCAAACATATAATATCCATTCCTGGATTAAAAGCTGCTATGTCAAAAATCCAAGAGGTCAAGAAAATTTTATCGCCAAATTTTTGATTGATTTTTTTCACTTTTGATGTAATAAATTCCTTCAAATCTCCATCTCCAACAATAAACACTTTTATTGGTAGGTATCTATTTTCAGTAAGTAAATTTTCGATCACATCTAAAAAAAACGAATGATTTTTGATCTTTGTAATTCTTCCAATTATTGCAATTGCAACTTCATCTTCTTTAATTCCATATTCGATTCGAGTCTCAATTCTTTTTTTGTTTTTATCAGAATTGAATTTCGTAAGATCAAAGCCTAGAGGAATAACATAGGTTTTTTTGGGGTCAGCAATTTTATGAATTTCACAAATTTCTTTTTTTTGTGTGTCACTAATTGTAATTATTGCCGTGGTTTTTTTAGCTAATCTTTTTTCAATAACTTTTATAAGATTAGTCTTCCATTTTGAAAAATAAGAGTGAAAAACATGTCCATGATAGGTGTGAACTACTACAGGTACATTACATGCGAAGGCAGCTTTTCTACCCAATGCACCCGCTTTAGATGCGTGTGTGTGTACGATATCTGGTTTAAAATCTTCAATAATTTTTTTGATTCTTATATAAGCTTGTCTATCAGTTTTGAAATTCGGAATTCTTTTAAGCTCTTTAATTAACATAGGTTTTAGTCCATATTCTTCTGGTATGTGAAAAGAATCAGACTCTCCTTCCTCTGGTAAACCTCCGATGAGTAAGGTTTCAAATTCATCACTTAAAAAACGTGTTAAAAATGTTGCGTTGTAGGTAGGTCCTCCAAGATTGAATCTATTTATAATACGCAAAACTTTAGCCATTTTTCTTAAAACTAATCTGCAAAAATAATTTTTTATATTGAAAGTTACTAGCGAACTTTTATAACTATCATTGTTAATAATTTTTATGTATTATTATTCTCTGGAAGATTAAAAACAACAAATTTGTATTTTTAATAAATGTGATGATTCTAAAAGTACTTTTAATTTCTTTTTTTGTTTTTTCTAATTACATAATTGCACAAGTTAAATTAGATAGTGTTTTTAATGCATTTAGAAAAGACAAAGCTTTGCAGTTTTCTTCTATAAGTTTTTTAGTGAAAGATTTAGATACAGATTCAACTCTGTTGTCTTTTAATGATTCAATTTTAAATATCCCAGCTTCTACGGTTAAATTATTTTCAACGGCTTCTGCATTTGAAATTTTGGGTAAGGATTACAGGCCTAAAACAAATTTTTACATCGATAAATTTCCGGATACAAGTGGGGTAGTCGAAAGTAATATTTTTATTAAAGGGGCAGCTGATATTTCTTTTGCAAGTCAATATTTCTCAACCAATCAAGACAAAGCTCTATTACAAATAGTTGATACTTTGAAAAAATCTGGCATTAAAGTGATTCGAGGGAATTTTGTTGGTGATAGTAGAGCTTTTGGTTACAATGGTGCTCCAGATGGATGGTCTTGGGGTGATTTAGGAAATTATTATGGTGCTTTTCCCTCAGGTTTGTCAATATATGACAATACGGTTAAATTTCAGTTTTACGTAGGTGTTTCTGGCACTAAGCCAATTTTGGTATCTACTTATCCTGAAATACCCAATTTAGTTCTTAAAAATCACTTACTAGCAGCCAATGGAGTCGGAGATAATTCTAGAATTTATGGTAGTCCATATTCTTATGAACGATCAATTCATGGGTCTCTTAGTGCAAATAATAAGACTTTTAAAGTTTTGGGAAGTTTACCCGATCCGGAATTACAATTTTTACAGGATTTAAAGTTGAAATGTGAAAATAATGGAATTATTATAGATGGAAATGTAATTTCTTGTAGATCTTATAAGGACACATCATTGATAGATTACAAAAAGAAAAAAAATATTTACACTCACCTTGGTGCCCCTGTAAAAGAGGTTGCTTATTGGACAAATTTAAAAAGTTTAAATGTTTTTGCAGAGTCTTTGGCTTCTTGGGTAGGCTATGAGAAATCTGGTTGTGGAACAACAGAATACAGTATTAAGCTTATTCAAGATTTCTGGAAAGATAAGATTTATGTTGGTGGATTAAATTTAACTGACGGAAGTGGTTTATCTAGAACAAATAGGGTAAGTGCAAGAACGTTTTATTCATTGTTAAAATACATGTACTATTCTAAAAATAAAGATGAATTCATAAATACCCTACCAGTTATAGGTAAGACAGGGACACTTGAGACATTATGTAAAGGACAATGTTCACAAGGGAATATCCAAGCAAAAAGTGGCACAATGAAAGGAGTTAAATCTTATGCTGGATATGTTACCACACAGAGTGGAAAAAAGTTAGCTTTTGCTATTATAGTAAATAATTTTTCTTGTGGAAATAATGCAATAATGAAAAAATTAGAACCTTTAATGAATGCAATGTATTTGCAGTAAAATAATTATAAGTTTAATTCGAATTCAATTATTTCTTTCCAAAATTCCTTTATACTAATTCCTCTGTGTTGCAACATTTGAGGCACTATGCTAGCTGTTGAAAAACCTGGAGTTGTATTTACTTCTATTACATATGGCTCGTTATTAACAAGCATAAAGTCAATTCTTGCAACAGATTTTAGATTAAGCAAAGTGTAAATTTTCTTAGTTAAAATTTCTATTTTTTCAACTTCTAAATTAGAAATTCTTGCTGGTATTATTTCTTTAGATTTTCCATTGTATTTAGCATCATAATCAAAAAAGTCATTTTCACTCACTATCTCTGTAATCGGAAGTGTTTCCAATCCTTTTCTAGTATTATATACTCCACATGTGACTTCTGTTCCCTTTAGAAATGACTCAATTACAACTGTTTTACCTTCTTTAAACGCTTTAATTAGTGCTGGGTTTAATTCTTCAATGGTATTAACCTTGGATATTCCATATGAAGATCCAGAATCAGAGGGTTTTACAAAGCAAGGAAGGCCTAAATTACTAATAATATCTTTTTCGATTCTAGGTTGGGTTTCTGTTAATAAAATTGATTTTGCAATTGGAATGTCAAAACTCTTTAAAAATTGATTACAGTACCATTTGTCAAAAGAAAGTGCAGAAGCTAGTGAGCCAGAGTTTATACATGGTATATTTTTCATTTCAAATAGAGCCTGAATTTTACCGTTTTCTCCAGGGTTACCATGTATGTAAATAATTCCAGCGTCCAATTTCATTTCAGTATTTTTGTATGAAAATGATAAAGTCCACGGATTGAAATCTTGTTCTTCTTTATTATATTTAGCAGTCCATTTTTCTTTTTCTACAACAATTAAAATAGCCTCATATTTTTCAGGAAAGTTGTTTAATATTGTTGTTGCGCTTTTTGTAGAGATCTCGAATTCAGAGGAGTAGCCGCCACAAATAATTCCAATTTTTTTCATGTTTTCTTTTTGTGTAAAAATATGTATACTAATATTACATTCAATTTTTGTTTAAGAAAGTTTTAACCAATTCTTTTTTAAAAAAATTGATTTTAAGAATGCTTATATTTGTTCACTATAATACTTCTTAGTATGGGTAAATTAAAAAATATAAAGGATTATTTAAAATCTAAGCATTTCATTAAAAATGTAGGCTTAGTGATGTTGACCTATTTACTTATTGTTGGTGGTACTCTTTTGTATCTTGACATCAGAACACACCATGGAGAAAAAATAGCAGTGCCTAATTTAATTGGAAAACATATAGATAATATTGAAGATTTATTAGATGATTCTGGTTTAAATTATATTATTATAGATTCTATTTATAGACCTGAATTAAAAGCAGGTACGATTGTAAAACAAATTCCTGAGGCAACTTCAAGAACAAAAGTTTTTGTAAAAAGCTCACGAATTTTAGAAATTAGTCTATCTAAAAAGGTAAGACTTGTAGCTGTACCCGATTTGATTCATAAATCCAGACGTTATGCAGAAAGCATTTTGAAGAATAGAGGTTTAAGATTAAGGATTTCTTATTCTATAAGTCCAAATGATATTGATGCAGTTATTTCCCAGCGTTTTAATGGAAAAAAAGCAATTGAAGGTTTGAGAGTACCTTATGGGTCTGTTATTGATATTGTTGTTGGTAAAGGTTCGAAAGAGGAGCCTTTTGAAGTTCCTGATTTATATGGATTAACTCTTTTACAAGCAGATTCAATAATTATTGAATTACCTTCAGCGAATTTGATTGTGGGTGAATGTTTGGGATGTAAAACAAGAAAGGATACTCTTTCCGCTAGAATTTCTGGTCAGACACCCGAATATTTTGAGGGTAATACAAGACCACCGGGTTCAGATATTGTGATTTTCTTAGATAAAAATTTTAAAGATAATCGTGACGCAGAAAAGAATGAAGAAGAGTAATAAATAGTTGTTTTATTCGTTTTTAAATCATGAAAATTAAAATTTTATTCTTTTTTTGTTTCATAAGTACCTTTTCAATCTGTCAAGAAGAATTTCTGCTACCGATTATGCAGGTAAAAGATGGTCAATTAGTTAAGAGGAATAAACAAGATACATTATTCGTCTATTTATCGGATACACTCACATTACCCATAATAGACGATTTTTCTAAAGATCATTTTCAAAAGTACACAAGGTCAATTAATGGACCAAATATTAAAAAGACTAAGTTTTATAAGTATTTAGGGTCTAATTTACAGTTAGTTGATTTAAAAAAAATAGCAAGTATTCAACCTAAAAAAAACATTTATTTTCCAGAAATCAATAAAGATTCAATGGTTAACATAACTGCTATTTCAAGTAAATTAAAAGTTGCAGATTTTTCTTCATCTCCTGTTAACTATAAAGATATTATTGTATATCCTAATTATGAAGTATATGACACTATAATATCGGGGAACAAACCCGATACAGTTTGGTATAAAAATCAAGAATTTATTCAAGATTCACTAATAGTCGTCGAGAATAGATTATCTAATAAAAACGCATTTTGGCTTGATTCAAATGTCTATAAAAATAATCACTTCGCTGTTAATCCATGGACAATTGGAGTAGTAACTTTCGATGGTTTAAACTCAAATGGATTTCCTTATTTTATTAATACCAGTATCAGAGGGTATGGGGATTATTTAACTTCTAAACCGATCAATCTTGAAGGGTTGAAATTAAAAGATTCCATTTACTTTAGTTTTTTATATCAACCAAAAGGATTTGGAGATGCTCCAGAAAATGTAAATGTCGGATCTACTTCTAAACATGATTCCTTGTGTTTGCAATTTTATAATCCTACCTACGATAAGTGGTTTTCAGTATGGTCTATGTCCGTTAGTGAAGATCCAGAAATTCTTAAAAAGGAATTTGTTTCGTTTAGAAAGGTTCATTTTAGAATAAAAGATTCAACTTTTTTAAGAAAAAACTTTCAATTTCGTTTTGTTAATTATGGAGATTTGTCTGGTAGCTTAGATCATTTTCATCTAGACTATATAAAGTTTCGTAAGAATTCTGGCTATCAAGATACATTGTTTAAAGATTTTGCTTTCATTTATCCAGTAACTACAATTCTCAAAAAGTACACCTCTGTTCCTTGGAAACACTTCATTAATGCAAATAAGAAACCTTTGAGTGATTCTATTACTTTTTTTATTAGAAATGGAAGTAACATTAAAGAGAATAATGAACAACCTGGTTTTTTAAGATTGCATAAAAATGGATTAAAATTTAATGAATTTGAAATACTTGGCCAAAAATTAACAAATGGAGAAGTGAATTACATGCCATTTACAAACTATGTTTCTTACTATAATTTTAGCGATAAGATTAATATCCCGTTTAATAATGAAGATTCAGTTTCAATTTTAATTGATGCGAATATAAAAGCGTCTTTTACAAATCTTCCTGAAAATGATTCTTCTTTTTACAAACAAATTTTTGCTGATTATTATGCCTACGATGATGGCTCCGCAGAAGCTGCATATGGTTTGAAGTCACCTCAAGCATCTGTTGCATTTAAATTTTCTACATTAAAAGCTGATTCTTTGATTGGTGCATATATGTGTTTTACACCATCTGTAAATGATAAATCAAAAAAGCAATTTGCATTAACAGTATGGAAGGATAATAATGGAATTCCAGGTGAAATAATATATGAAGATGACGATTTTTCACTTCATAATCCAGAGTATGGTATAAAAAGAGATGAGTTTATACCTTATTATTTTAAAGATTTTAAACGTTTTCTCGTTGATACATCTTTTTTTATAGGGATTCGACAAATTGATAAGGATCATTTAAACCTAGGTTTTGATCGTAACACAAAAAACATTTCTAAAATATATTATTCCCTAGATAAAATAAATTGGAGTCAATCACAAGTTGATACGATTGGTACTTTAATGATTAGACCTGCATTTTTATCCAATTTAAATAAAAAAGTTTATCTTGAAAAATTAGATGTTGACCGATCGTTTATTGTTTATCCAAATCCAGTAATTGGAACGTTATTTATTGATGCATCAGAGGATGAATTTAAGATCACTGATTTTCAGGGTAGACATATTATTTCATTTTTAAATAATCAAAGGGGGATTGATATTTCTAATTTATCCTCAGGAATATATTTTGTAACTGCCATTAAGTCTGGGGTTTCTCAAAAAATAATAATCGAATAATGGAACAATTGCAATCTGAAAGTTGGGAAGAAGAAGAGTTTAATTCTGGGGAAGAATTATTTGAACATCATAAATTCGTCGTAGATAAAGGCCAAGAAGTAGTAAGAATTGACAAGTTTTTAATGGATAAACTTGCTAATACGTCGAGGAATAAAATTCAAATTGCCGCAAAAAATGGTAATATAATCGTTAATAAAAAAGAGGTAAAATCAAATTATAAAGTAAAGCCATCAGATGAAATTTCTGTTGTTTTTCCTTATCCAATCAGAGAAATAGAATTAATACCGCAAGATATTCCCTTGGATATTGTTTTTGAGGATGAGCATTTGATTGTAATAAACAAACCTTCAAACATGGTTGTTCATCCTGGTTATGGCAATTACAAAGGTACTTTAGTTAATGCATTAGTTTATCATTTTGATAATCTTCCTATTCAAAATAATGAATTTTATGGTCGTCCTGGGTTAGTACATAGGCTTGATAAACATACGACTGGTATCATGGTTGTTGCTAAAACTGAGTATGCATTAACTCATTTAGCCAAACAATTTTATGATAGAACTACTGATAGAAGGTATCATGCATTGGTTTGGGGGAACATTGAGCAAGATTCTGGAACAATCGAAGGAAATATTGGTCGATCTTTAAAAAATAGAAAAATGATGACAGTTTTTCCGGACGGTGATTTTGGTAAGCATGCTGTTACTCATTATAAAGTTTTACAAAGATTTGGTCTAGTTACTTTAGTAGAATGTAAATTAGAAACGGGTAGAACTCATCAAATTCGTGCACACATGAGGTTTCTTGGTCACCCATTGTTTAATGATTTAGAATATGGTGGTGATCAAATTGTTAGAGGGACTACTAGTTCAAAGTATAAACAATTTATTGAAAATTGTTTTCAATTAATTCCAGGTCAAGCTTTACATGCAAAAACATTAGGTTTTACCCATCCTGACACAGGTGAAAGAATGTTTTTTGATTCTGAATTACCTCAAGGATATAGTGAAATCATTTCAAAATGGATAAGTTATACCTCTAATTTGATCGAAAATAGAAACATGTTAGAATAGATTTATATTGCGTAGTTGTGTATTATTATAAATATTTTTACCTTCATAGCCTTATACATATTCAATTGTAAAATATGAAAATGAAAATTTCTATAATGATGGTTCTAGTAAGCTTTTTTGTTCTAAACTTGAATGCTCAAGAACCAAAAGAAATTAGAAAAGCAAACAAATATTATAATAATGAAAATTATTGTGAGGCATCTAAATATACAATTGAAGCATTTGAAAAAGTAAATCCCAAAAGTAGGAAAGCGATTGAACGTAAAGGTGAGATGGCTTTTAAAACAGGCGAATGTTTTAGAAAAATGGAAGATTTTAAATCTGCTATTGAATGGTATCAAAAAGCAATTCTACTTAATTATCAAAAATACAATCCAGAAGTTTTATTTTATTTTGCTGAAATGATCAGATATTTAGGTGATCATAAATTAGCTCTTGATAATTATAATGCTTACAAACTTTTAGTTCCAAAAGATTCTCGTGCAGACGCTGGTATACAATCATGTAAAAAAGCGGCCGAATTTGCTGCAAATAAATCAAATCATTTAGTTTCTAACTTAACTATATTGAATAAAGACGGATTTGATATGTCGCCAGTTTTTGGAGACAAAAAAAAATCATCTGTTGTTTTTGGTTCTGATCGAACTAGTCCTAATTTAGGTGGGATAGATCCACGCACATGTGGTGGTCACATGGACATATGGATTACTCAACAGGATAAAAAGGGAAATTGGGGCGAGCCTCAATTATTAGGAGGAGATAAAATTAATACTGAAAATAACGAGGGTACTGTTTGTTTTGATGGTAAGTTTAAAAAAATGTTTTTTACTCGTTGTCCTTTTGAAAAAAACAAAAATTTAGGATGTGAAATTTGGGTTTCTGAATCGAAAGGAAAAGATTGGGGTGAACCTACTAAAGTTGTTATAAAGTCAGCAGATTCTATTACTATTGGTCATCCCTGCGTAACCTTAGATGGAAATACATTGATTTTTGTCTCTGATATGGCAGGTGGTCAAGGAGGCTTGGATTTATGGTATTCTACGTATTCAAAAAAAACTGATTTATGGTCTCAACCAGTAAATATGGGTCCAGAAATTAATACAGCCGGAAATGAGATGTTTCCAACTTTTAATTCTTATGAGGATTTGTTTTTTGCTAGTGATGGCCATCCAGGACTTGGCGGATTAGATATTTTTAGAGCAACAAAAAAAGATGGTAAATATCAATGGGAAACACCTGTAAACTTAGGTTCACCAAGGAATTCAGAAGGTAATGATTACAGTATTATTGAGATAAATGATGCAGAGGGATATTTTACTTCTGAGAGAAAGGGGAACACTGGTGGAAATATGAAGCCTGACTTGTATAAATATCAATTACCGCCTAATGTTTTTGATTTAAAAGTTATTGTAAGTAAACTTGGTTCCATTGATAAAAAACTAGGGAACATTAAAGTTATAATTATTGGTTCAGATAGTTCTAAAATTGAAGGTGTTACCGATAAAAAAGGAAATGTATTTTTTGATTTAAAACCAAATGGTGAAAGGATTATCAAAGAAAATACAGATTACACAATCACAGCATATAAAATAGGTTCTGAAAAAAATAAAAGTGAAACTCAATTTACTACTCGTGGCTTAAGACGTGATCAGAACTTTATCATTGATGTTCCTTTACTTATACCTGAAGAAAAAATCAGAATTCCAGAAGTTAGATACGCATTTGGGAAATGGGATTTATTACAGGATTCAACGATAAGCTCTAAGGATTCATTAAACTTTGTCTACGATGTTTTAGTTAAATATCCAAAATTAATATTGGAGTTAAGTTCTCATACAGATTCAAGAGGTAGTGATGAGTTGAACTTAATGCTTTCAAATAATCGTGCAAAAGAATGTATTAGGTATCTTGTTGAGGAGAAAGGTATTGACGTTAGAAGGCTTATTCCTGTAGGTAAAGGAGAAAAAGAACCTGTAAAATGGATAGATGAAAAGGGGAAGGCTGTTTTACTAACAGAAAAATACATCAATCAATTTAAAGATAAGAACCCTGCAAAATATGAAAAGCTACATTCTTTAAACCGTAGAACAGAGGGATTGGTTAGAGGAATGGATTTTGATCCTGATTTAGCAGAACAAAGATTACTTCAACCTATGGATGATCTAAAAAAAGCTAAAAAAGAAAAAAAGAAAAAGAAAAAGAAAAATTAATTTAACACATTTATTATAAATGGCTTTTTATGCCTTTTAATAAATCTACATCCTTAGCGATATCATTTATACATGTTGGTTTTTGGCTAGCATTTTATTTCGTTCCATTCATTGATCCTAGAGGAATTCATTCAATAACTAATATTAATATTGAGTTTTTGTTAGACCCTCATATTTTAATTAATTATCTGTTTTTTATAGTTTTATTTTATTCGAATTCTTCTTTTTTTGTCACAACATTTCTATTACAAAAAAAATATATAAGTTATTTAGTTGTTGTCTTAATTTCTTTGTTGTCAATATCTTTTATTTCGTATCTTTTATTTCCACTTTTAAAATTTCCTAAACTAAATTTTCAAAGGCCTCCATTTTTACCAGATAGAAATTTATTAAGAGTAAATCAAATCATTTCTTTATTATTTCCTCTGTTTTTTATTTTGTTAGTCAGTACTTTATATAGATTATTGATTGTAAAATTTAAAAATGAAAAGAAACAAAAAGACAAGGAAAATGAACAATTAAAAACTGAATTATCATTTTTACGTTCTCAGATAAGCCCGCATTTTATCTTTAATGCATTAAATAGTAGTATTATACTTGTTCGTAAACAAAGCGATAAGGCAGAGGAATCACTCATTAAGTTAGCATCTTTAATGCGTTATATGTTATATGAATCCGATAATGAAAAGATTACAATAGCTGATGAAGTGGAATATATTGACAATTATATTGATTTACAAATGATTCGTTTTGAGAAATCAGTGTCCATAATAAAAGAAATTAATGTTGATGAATCACTAAATGATGAATTCATAGAGTCTATGCTATTAATTCCTTTTATTGAAAATGCTTTTAAACACGGAACGCTTGTTCTAAAAGATGCTAAAATTGAAATCAAATTATACAATGATGGCAATAAATTAATTTTAATCACAAAAAATAAGTTTAACAATAGTTCAAAAGAGAGTCTTACTAAGCAAAAAAATAATGGAATAGGTCTATCAAATGTAAAACGAAGACTTGAACTTCTTTACCCTTCTAATCATATTTTGAAAATTGAAACAATAGAAGACTTATTTACAGTATATTTATCTATCGATTTAAAGAAATGATACGCTGTATTTGTATAGATGACGAGCCGTTAGCATTGGAAATGATGGAGGATTTTATTCGTAAAGTCCCTTTTTTAACCTTAGTAGCATCATGTCAAAATGCTTTTGAAGCATACGATGTTTTAGATTCTAATCAAATTGATTTACTTTTTGTTGACGTTGAAATGCCAGAAATAAATGGTGTTCAATTTGTACAATCATTAAAAAATAAACCATTTGTAATTTTTTCAACGGCTTATAAAAAATACGCAATCGAAGGATTTGAATTAGATGTGATTGATTTTCTAGTAAAACCTTTTTCTTTTGATCGCTTTTATAAAAGTGTATTAAAGGTTAAGGAAACATATAATTTAATCCATAATTCAACTCCAACAACCTTAAAACAATTACCGCCTGATTATTTATTTGTAAATGCTGATTATAGTCTTGTAAAAGTCATTATACCAGATATTTCATATATAGAAGGGTTAAAAGACTATATCAAAATATATTTAACAGGTCAACAAAAACCAATCGTTACTCGTATGAGTATGAAAACGATTGAGGAACGTTTGAACTTATTAGGGTTTATGAGGGTTCACAAATCTTTTATAGTGAATATGGGTAAAATTACTTCCATTAAGAAAACAAGGTTATTTGTACATGAGAATGAAATCTTTATAGGAGATAATTATAAAGATATTTTATTCCAAGCATTAGGTTTAGACATACCTGAAGAAAATTAATTTTTCGCAGAAAAACGCTTTTTCGTCTCTACATTTTCGGTATTCGTATCTTTTTAAAATTTGGTATTCCCTTTTTTTTCATTTTTGTTTTGTGATATAACTAATCCTAACAAGTATGAAAATAAAATCAAATTTAGCAGTGAGTGATAGTGGATTTATCTTTAATCCTTCAAATGGTGACTCTTTCTCAACAAATACTGTTGGTTCAGATATTATTAGGCTTTTAAAAGCTGGAAATTCTTTCGATTCAATTAAAAAAGAAATAGTAGAAAAATATGAAGTCGATGAAATACTTTTTGAGAAAGATTTTCATGATTTCGTTTCTCAATTACAAGATTATTATTTAGTAAGCAATGACTAATCAACCTAAAAAAACAAAATTGACTGTTGCCGTAACAGGATTGAATGCGGTTGATAGTCCAGGACCTGGAGTTGCTGTAATTCGTGGAATTCGCGATTGTCAGGATTTTGATGTTCGCATAATTGGGCTTTCATACGAATCGTTAGAACCTGGAATTTATATGGAGGGTATCGCTGATAAAGTATATCAAATACCTTATCCAGCAGCCGGTTCTGAATCGCTTCTTGGTAGAATTGAATACATTCATGCAATTGAAAAAATTGATGTAATTGTTCCAAATTTTGATGCTGAATTACATAATTTCATTAAGATTTCTGAGCGATTAAAAGCAATGGGAATAGGTACTTTTTTACCTTCTTTAGAACAGTTTGAGGCACGTGATAAAATCAATCTTTTTAAGTTTGGTGAAAAACATGATTTATTAGTTCCTAGAGATAAAACAATTTATGATTTATCTGAATTACCTCAGGTTGCTAAAGAATTTGGTTATCCTATTGTTGTTAAAGGGAAATACTACGAAGCAACCATCGCTTATACATTGGAGCAAGCGCAAAAAGCGTTTCATAAATTAAATGCTAAATGGGGTTTGCCTATTATTGTTCAAGAATTTATAACTGGAACAGAAGTTAATGTTGCAGCTCTTGGTGATGGTGAAGGAAATACTATTAGTGCTGTTCCAATGCGAAAACTTTTTATAACCGATAAGGGAAAAGCATGGGCAGGTATTACCATTGAAGAAGATAAATTAATTGATTTATCTAAAAAATTCATTTCAGCAACAAAGTGGAGGGGAGGATTTGAAATTGAGATTATGTTAACACAAGATGGAAAACCTTATATTATGGAGGTAAATCCCCGTTTTCCAGCATGGATTTATTTAACAGTTGGTGCAGGTCAAAATCAGCCGGCATCTTTGGTAAAAATGGCTTTAGGGCAAAAAGTAGAACAATTCACTTCTTATGAAGTTGGTAAACTTTTCATTCGTTATGCTTGGGATTTAATAACAGACGTTTCGGAATTTCAAAAAATCTCAGCTTTCGGGGAGTTGTAATTAATAATCAACCTTTTATACTGAGACAGTCGAATGTCAGTATGTACTTTTCGAATGTTTGTATGTACTTTTCGAATGTCAGTCTGAGCCCGTCGAAGACAAATGAGAAAATTAAACAGTAAAAAATTAATATTATGAGCACTGAAAAATTAAAATATGAACGACCTGCAATTCGAAAAATGAATACAGGATTAATGAATAAATTTGGAACACGTACTGAATATGCACCTTTTACACATATTGATGGTGTTTCTGTAAAGGAATTAATTTCGAACTACGGTTCTCCTTGTTTTGTGATTTCTGAAAGAACTATTCGTCGTACTTATCAAAATGCGGTGAGAGCCTTTAAAACACGTTATCCGAAGGTGCAATTTGCGTGGAGTTACAAAACAAATTATTTAGATGCTGTTTGTAACGTTTTTCACCAAGAAGGCTCATGGGCAGAAGTAGTTTCTATTTTCGAATATTCAAAAGCAATTGCTAATGGTGTTCCTGGAAATAAAATTCTTTTCAACGGTCCTGAGAAGACAAAAGCGGATATGACAGTTGCTATTGAAAATGGGTCTTATATTCACATTGATCATTTTGATGAATTGTATGATTTAATTGAGGTTACAACAGAATTAAAGAAAACAGCAAAAGTTGCCATTCGTGTGAATATGGATACAGGAGTCTATCCAATGTGGGATCGCTTTGGATTTAATTATGAGTCAGGACAGGCTTGGAATGCTATTAATAAAATAATGGCGTCTGAATATTTAGATTTAGTTGGACTACATTGTCATATAGGTACTTTTATGTTGACTCCAAGTGCTTATGGTGTTGCAGCGTCTAAACTTTCCGATTTAGCAGTAAATATTAAGTATGTTTATAATAAAGCGATACAATATTTAGATTTAGGCGGAGGTTTTCCTTCTGCTAATACATTAAGGGGTTCATATTTACCTGGTTCTGATGTGATTCCAACTATTGATGAATTTGCTGAGATAATTACTTCTACAATTTTAAATTATGGATACAAAAAAGAAGAACTTCCTCTTTTGATTTTAGAAACAGGTCGTGCTTTAATTGATGATGCAGGATATTTATTAGGAAGTGTAATAGCAAACAAACGACTTTCTGATGGTAGAAGAGCAACCATTATGGATTTTGGAGTAAATATTTTATTTACAGCCTTTTGGTATGAGCATAAAATCACTCCTGCACAAGAGTTTTCAACTCACACGGAAGATATGGTATTATATGGTCCTTTATGTATGAACATAGATGTAGTGCGTCAAAGTGTTACATTACCAGCATTAAATAAAGGTGACCATGTAGTTGTGCACAAAGTAGGGGCGTATAATATGACTCAATGGATGCAGTTTATCGCTATGAGACCAAAAGTGGTATTAATTGATACAAATGGAAATCACCATGTGATTCGTGAAAATGAAACAGTTGATACCTTGAAAGAGATGGAACGTTTACCAGAGCATTTAAGCGCTTTCAATTTATAAAACTAATTTAGGTTAATGTTAAAACTTAAAAATATAAATCAGAGACTATTGCATACTATTGATTCTATTATTAATAGTTATGCAGTAGTCTTTTTCTCAAATAATCGCTTTTTCGGCATTTTGTTGCTTTTGGCCTCTTTTGTAGATCCAATAGCAGGAGCATGCGGATTGTTAGGGTTGGTTTCAGCGAATATTTTCGCATCGGTTTTAGGGTTAAATTCAGATTTTATTCGAAAAGGATATCATGGCTACGATGCAATGCTTGTTTCGGTTGGAATTGCCCATTTTTATGAGTTTAATTTCACATTGTTTTTAGTAATTATTTGTTTAGGTATTTTTTCCATATTGATTTCATCCTTTGTACATGGAATACTTCACAAATATCATTTGCCATCTTTAAGTTTTCCTTTTTTAATATCAATTTGGTTAGTTTTTAGTGCTTTTCCATCAATGTATACTATTCATATAAAAAATGAATTACTATATGAACTGAATGAAATACAAAAATCAGAAGGGTTTTCAAATATAAAATGGCTTCAATTAATTGAACATATTCAAAAAGAATATCTTGCACTTCCTCAAATCATTATCGTATATCTTAAATCGCTTTCTTCTTTATTTTTTCAATCGAATGTATTATCCGGATTATTAATTGCTTTAGGTTTATTAATTTATTCTAGAATAGCTTTTACATTGTCCATTTTGGGTTATGTAACTGCTTATTTCTTTTACCCTTTGTTAGGTGGTGATATTTCTGATTTCTATGAGAAATTTATCGGTTTAAACTTTATATTTCAAGCAATTGCAATTGGTGGGATTTACTTAGTTCCATCAATTTGGAGTTATTTGACTAGCATATTATTAACACCTTTATTGATTATTGTTTTATTTGGATTAAATAAAATATTATATCTGATAGGATTAGCACCATATTCTCTTCCATTTACATTGATAACTATTTTATTTCTTTATGTTTTAAATCATCGAACTAAAATTAAAGGATTACACAAAGTCATAAATCAAACCTATCAACCTGAACAAAATTTATATGAGTTTTTAAATTCAAACCACCGATTAAGACAATTTAATTATTTCCCAATTCACTTACCAATTTGGGGGGAATGGATGGTTTCTCAAGGACATGATGGAAATATCACACATTTGGGAGAATGGAGTAAAGCTTTTGATTTTATAATTGTTGATAATGAATTAAAATCGTACCAATTACCAGGATTGGTAACGGAAGATTTTTATTGTTATAACAAACCTGTGTTAGCATGTGCAGATGGGTATATTGTTTCCGTTCAAGATAATATTGAAGACAACGATCCAAATGAGGTAAATACACTTCAAAATTGGGGAAATACTATGGTTATTTATCACATTGATGGTTTATATAGTCAGGTCAGTCATTTGAAAAAAGGTTCAATAAAATATGCAGTTGGAGATTTTGTAAAACGTGGAGAGATTATTGCATTGTGTGGTAGTTCTGGACGTTCACCTGAACCACATTTACATTTTCAATTACAGACAATTCCTACAATTGGTGCGATGACATTGGATTTTCCTTTAGCGTATTATTTATTAAGAGAAAACAACACGCTTTCATTAAAAACATTTGAAAAGCCAAAAGAGGGGCAATTAATCAGTTCAATTGATGTAAATCCCTTGATGAAATCAGCATATGACTTAATTCCAGGAAAGAAATTGAAATGGAGTATTTCTAAAAATGGAATAGATTATACCGAAAATTGGGAAGTATTTACAGATAGTTTGAATCATTCTTATATTTATTGCCACGAATCAAAAGAAATTTCTTATTTCTACAATGATGGAAATATGATTTTATTTACAAACTATATAGGGAATAAAAAGGGATTACTTTATCATTTTTATTTAGCGAATTATAAGGTAATTTTAGGTTTTTATAAAGGACTTCAAATTGAAGAAAAGTATCCGATGGCAACCGTTTCACTTAAACTATTGTCTGTTTTACAAGATTTTGTTGCACCTTTTTATCAATTTGTGAAAACTTCTTTTGTCTTGAATTATGCAGAAATAGATGATGTTAATTTGACCAACAAGATTCTATTATTTTCATCTGCTAATATCAAAATTGCTGGAATAAAACAAAAAGGGTATGATTATGAAATTAATCTTTTTGAAAATAAGATATCAACTTTTAAAATAACTACTGCAAAATATAAAATTGAGGCTGTATGCGAGTAAAAGTTCTTTTAATTTCCCTAACTTTTTATATTGGATCTTATGCGCAAGAAAAAAAGCAAGATTTGAAAGAATCTTATGTAGATAGTGTTTCTTATGTATATTTATTAAATGGAAATATTAAAGACTTGATTTCAATTTCACAACAAGCATTTGATGTCGGAATTGATTTTTATTTTTTGCGTTACCGTTTAGGCATATCTTATTTCAATCAAAAAAAGTATCTACTAGCTATTAAGCACTTTTCAAAGGCTTTAGAATATTATCCGGGTGATTTTTACACAAAAGAATATCTTTTTTATTGTAATCTTTATTTGAATAATTTAGATGAAGCGAAACAAATTATTTTAATGCTTCCTATAAATTTCCAATCTTATTATTCTAAAATGATTGGAAATGAAAAATTATTGAATATTGAAAGTGGTTTTCAAACAACATCATATACGAATAATCAATTGGCGAATACATTTATGGGGAGCGACGGTGTTTATTCTGAATCAGATCGAATGAAATCGTTACAATATTACCAGATAGGAGTAAACTTTCCTATTTTAAAAAAAATGAAATTATATACTGGAATGTCTTATGTGCAGAATAATAGGGTAAGACATTTATATTCCAATGATATGTCGTACATATATGATTATCAGAATGCTGTTTTTAATAAATCAATCAAATTAAAAGATACTGCTCAAGAGTACACATTAAGTCAATATCAGTTTTATCTCGGTTCAACTTTCAGTTTACCGAAGCGATATTCTTTGCAGGTTGGATTTCAAAATATGTATTATTTTCAAAACAAAATAGAAGCACAAAGTGATTCTTCAAAATCTTTATTTTTAGATACGCTTATTTATAATTATAAATATCAGATTAATCCATCTACACTTAATAATTTTGTTACATCTGTTTCATTATCAAAAACATTTTCAAATTTCAATACATCGATTGGCTTTGGTTATGCTAATATCGACAAAACAAGTATTTATCAAGTTGGTGGACAATTAACCTATAGTCCATTTGGGAACTACAATTTAAATTTTACAGTAGGTTATTATCTTTCTGCTGACTCTACAATACGAAATGTTGGTTTTGCCAAAGTAGTAGGAAGAATTACAGATAATTGGTGGTTCGAAATTTACCATTATCAAGGAAATTTGAAGAATTTTCATGAATCTAATGCATATGTAGTTTATAATATTTCTGATGTTATAAAATCTAAATCTGGAATTAATCTTGCTTACTATATAAATCCGAATTGGACCTTGAATTTTAGATATGACTATTTAACAAGATCTTCAAATTATGTTAGATATTTATCACATTCACAATTTAAAATGGAAGATAATTATTCTAATAATTCATTTATAATTAATTTAATATGGAAATTTTAATCAAAAAAGTGCATTCTACTTTCTTTTTTTTACTTTTCTCTTTTTCTCTTTTTTCTCAATCAGATAATGCAATTAGAGATGCTTTAAAAAAGAGTTATGATGCAGAGTACCAATTAAAATATGCAAAAGCGGTAGATGAATTAATTGGTGTATACGAACCAACATCTTATGAATTAAATCTAAGACTTGGGTGGTTGTCGTATAAAAACAACAAATATGTTGAGTCAATTTTATATTACAAAAAAGCAATTTCAAAAATGCCAATGAGTGTTGAAGCTAAGTTAGGAATTGTTTATCCCCTTGCAGCATTAGAAAAGTGGGATGAGGTAGTAAGTCAATATAAGTCTATACTAAAAATTGATCAGTTTCATGCTACTGCAAATTATCGTTTGGCTTTAATTTATTATAATCGTTTAGATTATGGAAATGCATGGAAATATTTGCAAAAATACATAAATCTATATCCATTTGATTATGATGGGAATAGTTTAGCTGGTTGGATAAAATACAGTGTTGGTAAAAAAGAGGAAGCATATGTGTTTTTTAAGAAAGCACTAATGGTAAATCCCTATGATACTAGTTTTAATAAAGTGTTAGGTATAAAATAATTTTAAATCGATGATTATGAAAAAAATAATTTTAAATGTTGTTTTATTTGGTTTTTTAACCTTTACTGCAAGCAAAGTTAATTCTCAAGTATCACAAACCGATTTAGATTTGAGAACTGCATTTAAAAAGAGTTATGAGTCAGAAGCATTTGTAAAATATGCTAAGGCAATAGAGGATCTTACACCTTTTGCTGGTTCAAATTCCTATGAAATAAATTTAAGATTAGGATATTTGAATTATATGAATGTAAAATATTTACAGGCGACTACTCACTATAAAAAATGCATAGAACTTTTCCCTAAAAGTGTAGAGGCTCGATTAGGCTATATTAATGCTCTTGCGGCACTTGAAAAATGGGATGATGTTATTACTCAGTATAAAGAGATTTTAAAAGTTGATGCAGGTAATGCTAAGGCTTTATATAATTTGAGTTTGATTTATTTCAATCGCGCTGATTTTTCTAATGCCAATATTTACATAACAACTTATTTGTCACTCTATCCTTTTGATTTTGATGGTGTAAATTTAGCGGGATGGACTAAATATAATTTAGGTAAAAAAGAAGAGGCAATTTCTTTATTTAAAAAAGCACTATTGCTTAATCCTTCTTCAACTTTGTATGATACTGTTTTAGTAAATGAAAAATAAGATGATTACACTCTTCTTAATTCGACACGCTGATGCTGAACTAAATTCATCTACTGGAAAAGATATTGATCGAAATCTTTCAAATTTAGGAAGGTCTCAATGTGTCGAATTGAGAAAAAAGTTGAAAGAATTTGATTTCGATAATGTTCATTTTTTCGTCTCTTCAAGTCAAAGAACTAGTCAAACGTTTAAATTCCTTTTCGAAGATTCAAAAGTGCAATATGTACCTGAGTTATATCTCGCCTCTTCATCTGAGATTTTAAGATTTATAAATAAATTAAAATCGAATAATCCTATTTGTATTATTGCACACAATGAAGGATTATCAGCACTAGCTAGTTATTTGACTGGACAAAGAATTTTGATGAATACTGCTAATTTTATAGAATTAAAATTTGATTTTAAAACAACAGAATATATATCTTCAGAAACAGCTCACATAGTGCAGTTTATTTCTTGATATACTCGTAGTTTATATTTGTTTTTGAATTCGAAACGAGTTGATTTTTTTTGAATTCGTTATCAAAATTCTTCAATTCATTTTCAATATTTTCTCGGGGAATAAAACTTGGTATTTCTTTCATTTGTTCAACTTCTTTTTCTACATATAAAAGAGCAAGTAAAATTCCTGTTATCACTCCTCCTAAATGACCCTGCCAGGATACTTTTTCTTCAACTGGAAATACACCCCACACTAAACTTCCATAAGTTATAACAATAAGGAGTGAAATAGCCTGATATTTCAATTGTTTCTTAATTATTCCACTTACGAATAAAAATAAAATAAGCGAGTAGATGACACTGCTCATTCCAATATGGTAACTACCTTCGTTTTCTGCAATCAGCCACGTCATTAAACCTGAGGCAAACCAACTCAAAAAGAATACTTTATATGCTATTTTAGGATAAAAAAAGAATAAAGTAACAAGTGATAAAAATATGGGTATAGAATTATTTATAATATGATTAATATCTGTTTTCGAATGGAGTAGGGGAGAGAAAATAATTCCAAAGATACCTGACAAGGTTCTCGGTAATATACCCAGTCGTGTAAGTTCGATAGGAGATACAAATTCGCCCCAAAAAACAACCCACATTAGGACTACAACTAAAAATGGGATGATAATAATTTCGTAATTAATTGAAAATTTCAATTTCATGTTTTGATTTTGTCAATAATAATGCCTATAATTTTTTGCTGACATTTTGACCTAAATAAAAAAGGGCTACTAATTAAAGTAGCCCCTTATATATTGAAAGTTAGACGAATTATTTAACTTCTCCTCTTTTTCCTGCACATGTCCATGAAAAAGTACTAGCAGTAAAAGTTGCACCTGTACCTTCTGTAATTTTGTCTAATTCAGTTTGAGCAGATTTTATCGCATCAGTACAAGTCGTTGCACTTGTATATGCAGTTACTTTATTCGTATTGTATTTATTATTAGTAAATGTAAGTTTGTTATTTAAATAGTTAGAAAAAGCATCTGTTTTACTTGAACAGTTTGTTGCATCGAATGAAGCAGAAACTTTAACTTGTTTCTTTAATCCGTTTGCATATTCAAATGTAATATTCTCTAATGTACCTTGAGCTTTTGATTTGATATCTGCTGCTGTACCTTCGGTGCCTTCACCTCTACAAATTCCATTTTTTAAAGTAAACATTCCTGTGTTGTAAGTTACATTCTCAGGGCCATCTAACTCTAAACCTTCATCTGTACCAATTCCATCACCATGAATTACCATGAAACCGTCAACTGTTCCAGCATAGTTTTGATCTAGGTCAATACCATCATCTCCCTGATAGTAAACTAAGATGTTTTTACAATTTACAGTTCCTCCAAAAAATTCAACTCCATCATCTAATGTTGCATAAACTTCAATATTTTCAATTGTTGTTCCATTTCCAACACCTCCAAGTGTCAATGCATTGATTTCGTTACCTTCACCAATTAATGCGCCACCATGTCTGATAGAAACATATTTTAAACTTCCAGAGTTATCATCTATTTTGTCTCCCCCGTAACTTCCATAAGACTCAGAAGCAGGTATTCCTTCAATTTGTGCCTTAGTATCTCCTGTTGCTGCACTGATTGGAGCATTTCCAAGAATAACTAAACCACCCCATTTTTGATTGTCTGTTTTTTGTAAGTTTGTTCCAAATGTTTCTCCTGATTTAATGTTATCTAATTCCGAAGTGAAAATAATAGGTTTATCAGCAGTACCATCTGCAATTAATTTTCCTCCTTGTGCAATAATTAATGCAGAAGCTAATGATCCTGTACCTTGCTTTCCTTTGATAATAGTACCTGGTTGAATAGTTAATGTTACCCCTGCTGGTACAACAACTTTTCCTCCTAGATAGTAAACTGAATCAGCAGACCAAGTTTCGTTTTTTGAGATTAAACCTGCTTTAGTAACAGATTTAGATCCAGTTGGTGTAACAGTTGTTGTTGGAGTTGTTGTTTCTTTTTCACAAGATGTTAAAACAACTACAGTACCAAGTAATAAACTTGATAAAATTAGTTTAAAAGTTTTTTTCTTCATTTTTCTGTTTTTTTGTCAAATTTCTGATTTTCTTCATTTGATGATGTTAGCATTAATTTACTTATAGGTTAATAATTGATTAATATAAACACGTCTAGATTACCGAAATATAAAGTTGAATTTAATTATCTGTTATATCAATTAAAATAAAACGTTATTGATTTTTTAAGTGATTTATAGACAGTGTATTAATAAAAAAAGCTACCTTGAAAAGACAGCTTTAACTTTATGTATTCTGTTAACTTAATGCTTAAAAGGTGTAGTTGTATTTAATTGAAAATTGAATTCCAGGGTTGTAAGATGAATAAATTTCATCATTTGAACCATATGATCTGTATAATAATGCAATTCTATCCTGTAAAATATTATTTACCGTAACTGTAACTTTAGAGTTTTGTTTCTCACCAAATTTTCTAAACATATTTAGATTTAAACTATTAAAAGGATCAGTATATACATCAGGTACTCTACCCGATGAAATGACTGTTAGTTGTTCACCTTGGATGTTATATGATAAAGAGATGTTTGTTTCATTTTGAGGGATTTCATAACTGATAGTACCATTAATTGAATATGGTGATTGTCCAGCCATAGGTCTGTATTTAGCAATTTCTGGTTGGTCTTTTCTTCTATTTTTATTTCTTAATTCAAGTTCGTTTTGACCAGTTTCATCGACTATTACTGATGTTAAATCTACTCTAGATGTAACAAAAGATGCATTTACGCTTAATTTGAATCGATTTAATATTTTATTTTTTTCAGCTTTAGCTAATGCTTTTTTAAATTCAATTTCTGTTCCTAATATACTTGCATTACCAGAGTTTCTTGGCTTAACATTATTGGGTGCTGTTGCAAAAGATACAAGTTCAATGTGCCCCTCAAATTGTTTGTAAAATCCTGATACTGCAAATAATTCTAAATCACCAATATAAAATTCGTATCGTGCATCAAAATTTGAAATTTTAGTTTGTTTTAAATCTATATTTCCATTATAAATTCTTTTAGTAATTGGGTCATAAATTTGTGCAATAGATACTTCTTTAAATGATGGTCTAGCAACTGAATTTCCTGCAGCTAAACGTATGTTCATTTTTTCATTTAATTTGAAATTCATATTTATAGATGGTAAAACATTAAAGTTCTCTAATGTTTTCTGATTATTCAAAACAATTGATCCTGAATTGTTTTGTCCAGTGTAATACATTTGGAAATTTTCTACTCGAACACCATAGGATAAGTTTAATCGTTCTTTTATCGGGTGAATCATTTGAATATAACCACCTACTGTATTTTGATTTGCTTTGTAATTATTGGTAGGCTCATAATTACCAATAGTATATGTACCTTGTCTAGTTGTAGCATTCCAAATTTGATTTTCACTTAAAAACCAGTTTGGGTCAATTTCGATTTGATTTAAATTCTTTGGTCTATGTCTGTATGCATATACTGAAAAGTCTCTGCTTTTGTATGTACCTGTTAAACCAAATTTTAATTTTGTTTTATCAGTATATGAGTGTATAACGTCTGTTTTTATTGAGTTTGTAATTTCATCTAATTCTCTCCAAAAGCGATCAATCCCAGCTCCATTTCCAGTACTTAAAGTTGTATCACCATCTGTAATCGAGATTTTGGTTTCTCTAAAGTCAGGTTCATATACGTTTGAAAGTGAAAAAGCATTCCCCCAAGTGATACTTGTTTTACCAATTTCGTGGGCTCCTGTTAGTATGGCAGTACTTAATCTTTTACTAGCGTAACTTATTATATTTTCTTCAAGTAATGAAATGTTATTTATGTAATCCTGACTTTTTCTTCTCATAGAGGTTGATTCACCATTTTGTAAGTGTAACAATGTAAGATCGAACATATTTTTCTTATAAGCTATCGAACCAGATGCTAATAAGTTCCAGTTTACGTTGTTTTTACCTACATTTCCTACTCTTGAAGACCATTTTTCTAATTCGTTTACTTCACTTTTTTCATTTTTTAAAAATTCATTTGTTTCAAATTTGTCATAATAAATATTGTCGTTTGAGTAACTTAACGAAGTATAATAACCAGTTGTTAAATTTTCTTTTTTGGAGAATTTGTTTCCGTGATTTATTGAAAAAGACCCATTTGGCAAGCTTGTTGAGTTTTTTGTTCCTAGTTCACTGTTGAACGATCTCGTCACTTTCTCTAAGATAGGGTCCGCTAATACTTCATCAGGAATATTCATGTTTGAAATCTTGGCACCATCAATACTCGGTAAGCTTCTTTGTCCGTTGTCAAAACCCAACCAATCAGTTTTACTGTGCGAGTAACTTAAAAAGTTTTTATTAAAATGCATGGATGGATTATAGTCTAGACCAAAACCTATCTCGGTTGTTTTTTTAGAAGGGAACTTTTTAGTTGTGATTCCAACTAAACCTCCTGTGAAATCACCATAAAGATCAGATGACATAGTCTTGTATACATTTAAATTATCAATGATTGATGTGGGGAAAATGTCTAATGGTATTGCATTTACATCTGGATCTAAACCTGGTATTACTAATCCGTTTAACGTTGTTTGCGTGTATCGGTCTCCTAAACCTCTGACATAAATGTATTTACCGTTTTGAATAGTTACTCCTGTGATTCTTTTAGCTGCACCAGACACATCGCTATCACCTGTTTTCTTAATCGATTGAGCAGAAACTCCATCAGTAACAGTTACTGCGTTTTTTCTTTCAAGTAACATTCTTTTATCCGTACTCCCTTTGTTAGGATCATTCCCTTTGATTACAATCAATCTTCCTTGCATGACTTTTTTCTCTAAGAAAATTTCTAATGAAATATCTTGATTGTTCAAGGTAATTGTGTCATTTTTTAGTTCATACATGGGATATTTGTATATCAGTGTATATTTCCCATTAGGAATATTATCAAAATTAAATTTACCATCTAAATCTGTTTTAGCTACTTTTTTGATAGTATCTAATTTTATCATTACACCTGGCAAGGTTTCTTTGTTATCAAAATCTTTGATGATTCCTTTAATTGTGTTTTGCGAGAAAATAACAATCGAAATTAAATTGAAAATCGAAAGAATAATTACTTTTTTCATACCTGTTTTTTATCTGGTACAAAGTTTAATATTCTTGATTTTTTGAGATAGACTTCTATATTAAACCTATGTTAATTTAAATTAACAAGTCTTAACCTGAAGGTAATTTTATGTTTAATTAATGTTAAGATTCATTTGCTTGATTTCGTCAAGAAAGTTTATATTTTCTTCAATGAAATTTCCAACTATTATTATGTTTGAACCTAATTTTTTAAGTTTAATTATTTCTTTAGTTGATTTTATTCCTCCACCTACAATGACAGGAAGATTTGTTTTTAATTTTATTTCTTTAAAATCAATATTTTGTATTGAATTTTTCGAGCCACTTCCTTTATCGAAAATCAATATTTTTTTCCCCATAAATTTGGCAGTAAACGATAAATTTAGTAATTCTTTTTGATTGATTTTTTCTGTTCTGTTTTGGGTTAATTTTGATGTTGACGATTTTCCAGTTTCATCTAATAATATATATCCAGTCGGTATAACTTCTAAATTAGAACTAACTATACTCTTTGTACTTTTAATTTGTTCTTCAATTAAAAATTGTGGATTTCTAGTTGTGAGTAAACTTAAGTAAAAAATACCATCCGCATGAGCCGAAGTTTGAGTATGGTTACCTGGGAATATGACGATTGGTAGAGTGCTTAATTTTTTTATTTTTTTAATAAGAGGATTTAGATTTATCTTTTTTAAAGTACTACCACCAATAAAAATAAATGACACTCCTGAATCGTTTATTTTTTTTAACAATAATTCAACATCTATCTTTTTATTGATTTTCTCAGGGTCAATTAATACTGCTATTTCTCCTTCACTCGATTCAATTTTATTTAAGATATTCATTTCAAAATTCTTTTTGAGCATGGCAAATGATATAATCCTTCTTTGATGTATTAAAATCTAATCTATATTTTGTTCCATTATTTTCACTTAGACCTTCATGTTCTGATTTAATGTTTACATTTATGTCTTTAAGGAAAATATTTTCTTGAAAATCTAAGCATTTGAAGGTTGCTTCTTTGGCACACCAATATTTTGTGAGTAATTCGATGTTTTGATTTTCATTATACTTAGATATTTCTCCAGTAGTACAAAATTTACCCTTTATTTTTTCAATTTTAAAATCAATTTTTTCTATATCAATACCAATTTGATAAAACTCATTTAAGCCAATAATCAACTCTTGATCTTTATGTGAAATAGAAATAAAATGTTTGTTTTTTAAAAAAGGTTTATTGTTCAAGTAATATAGTAAAGAGTTGTTCTTATAAAATTTATTTAGTAGTAATCTTGTTGTGATAAACTCTTGTTGTCGTCTTATATTTTTGATTTCTTTTAGTCGATTTAAATCCTCTGTATTTAATTGATTAACATATTGATTAGTTTTATTTTCATCTATTAATCTTGTGTGAAGAAGGATTGAGTCTAATATTTGGTATTTTAAAAATTTAAGCATCTTTGTTTTATAAAATATTTAACAAACTTACTGTCTTTGTTTATAATAATAGATTTTGAGTGTATAGTTTTATCTATTTTTATTAAAATCCTTTAACATTTAGTTAAAATTATATAATTTTACCAACTTCCAATGTCTTATTTTGACTTTGGTATGAATTATAATTAAATACTATGCTGAAGAAATTTAATTTAATTGTTTTAGGTTTATTCCTAACTGTTAGTGCAACTTTTGCGCAAGATGGTTCTGGTATGATTAAAGGAGTAGTCGTAGATGAATCGAAAGGTAATGCACCTATTTATGGGGCTATAGTTGTTTTAAAACAAAACGGTAATGAGAAAGGAAAGCGCAAAACATTAGACAAAGGTCAGTTTCGTTTTGATAATTTAACTGCTGGTAAGTATGAAATTATCGTGGGTTATGCAACCTATCCGAAAGTTAATTTACAAGATATTATCGTCAAATCTGAAGGGGTTGTTTTTCTCGGAGATATCAAAGTTGGTCCAAAAAAAACAGCAACAGTTGTAATCAAAAAGAAACCACCATTGATTAATCCATCTGGTCCTAGTATAACAACGTTTACTGCAGATGATATGGAGAAAATGGGTACGCGTAATCCTGAAGATGTCGTTGCACAATCTGCAGCTGTAACTAAACAAGAGGGTGGAAGTGGCGTTAACATCAAAGGTTCTTCTAGTGATGGTAATTTAATCATGATGGATGGTGTGAAAGTAAGAGCTACTCCAAATCTTCCCAAAGGTGCAATGCAAGAAATTTCAGTTATCACAGGTGGTGTTCCTGCTATTTATGGAGATGCCGTTGGTGGTGTAATTTCGATCACTACCAAAGGCCCAACTGCCTATTATTTTGGTGGCGCTGAATTTCAAACTTCTGGATTTTATTTGAAAGGAAAAGATCCTAATGGTTACGATGGAAAAGTTTTTGGTTTAGATAAATATGGTTATAACTTATTTGAAGGTTTGTTATCTGGTCCATTATTAATGAAAAAAGATTCTACAGGTAAAAAAACTTCTCCTATTTTAGGATTTATGTTAACTGCAAATTATACCAATCAGTTAGATAATTCTCCGATTGCTTATGGTGGTGCTTATCGTATTAAAAAAGAAGTGAGAGATTTCTTACTTGAAAACCCATTGCAGATTAGACCTGATGGTCAAGTTCCAATAAGTAATGCTTTCTTTTTGAAGAAAAGCGATTTCGAACAAAATGCATGGAGAATGAATGCAAATTCAGCTGCACTTTCAGGTACAGCAAAAATTTCAGTTAAATTACCTAAGAATATGAACCTAGTTTTTGGGGGTAACTTTTCTTATTCTAACGGTAAAGCATATTCCAGAAATTCATCTTTATTAAATTTTACCAATAATGGTGATTTTAGTAGTAGAAGTGTTAATGCTTATGTTAGATTTTCTCAATATTTCAGTGCTAAAGAATCTAAAGATAGTGTAAGGCCTCTTATTCAGTCTGCTGGATATAATTTAATGGTAGATTATTCTAATAGTGGAGGACAAACTTATGATGGTAGATATAAGTTTGATGCGTTTAATTATGGACATGTTGGAACCTTTACTACCAATAGAGTTCCTACATATGCATATAATTTATCAAATTCTACTGCTTACTTAAATGGATATCGTGATGTGTCAGTTGATTTTGTTCCTAATCCAAACAATATGGATTTAGCTGCTACAACGATACAATATTACAATATGTACAAAGGTCAGCCTCAAGGGCATTTCGAAAATATCACTCAGATTCAACAAGGTAATGGTTTGATTAATGGTACCTTACCTCAGGATGTGTATGGATTGTGGGGTAATTTGGGAACACCCTATACTTCAATGAGTAAAACTGGTTTAGAACAATTTAGAGTAACAGGTTCAGGGAATGCTATCATAGGAGAGCATGCGATTACAATTGGATTTGAATATGAGAAAAGATGGGATAGAAGTTGGTCAGTAAATCCTATTTCTTTGTGGACATTAGCTAGATTAAAAGCGAATGCTCATATTAATCCAGTGGGTACTGAAATTGAGAGTGTGGAAGTTAATAATGGAATTAATAAAATTACTTACAAACCAATTAATGCTTCGTATGCTGCATCCAATAATGGTACTTATGGAGGTGAAAAGAATCTTGATGTTCAATCTTTTTTTGATTACAACCTAAGAAAAAAATTAAACTTAGCTGGTGGAGGTGCTAATAGTTCTTTCGTTGATGTTCTTAGTTTAAATCCTTCTCTATTGTCTGTTGATATGTTTTCACAAGACGAATTGTTAAATAATGGTAATTCGTACATAGCATATTATGGATATGATATAGCTGGTAATAAAGTTTCAGGCAACACCTCAATACAAGATTATTTTACAGCATTTGATAAAAACAACAATTACAAACGCTTTGTGGGTGCTTATCAACCAATTTATGTTGCAGGTTATATTATGGATAAGTTTGCGGTAAATAATTTAGTGTTCAATGTCGGTGTTCGAGTTGATGTTTTTGATGCTAACCAACCTGTATTAAAAGACCCATACTTATTATATCAAGCAAAAACAGCAGGAGAGGTTAGAACTTTAATTAAAGAAAATCCTCAAACTTACTCTTGGGCTGTTGTTCCAAATTCAATTTCCGATAATTCAATTGTATATGTTGATGATTTAAACAATCCAACTCAAATTAATGGATTTAGATCAGGTTCACAATGGTATACATCAAATGGTAATCCAACAGAAAAGTCGAGTGAAGTTAGAGGTCCTGGTGGAATTACTCCATGGTTATTAGATCCTTCTGATAAGGAAAAAAATAATATTAAATCTGATGCATTCAAAAATTATACACCACAAGTTAATGTAATGCCTCGTTTAGCTTTCTCTTTTCCAATTGCTGAAAAAGCTGCATTTACTGCACATTATGATATTTTAACCATACGTCCTAATAATAGTATCACTCGATTTGACCCAACAGACTATCAGTTTCTATCATCAACTTCGACCCCTACTATTAGTAATCCTGGTTTAAAACCGAAACAAACAATTGATTATGAAGTTGGCTTTCAACAAGAATTATCTGAAAATTCTGCTTTAAAAATTGCTGGATTTTATAGAGAGCAAAGAAATGACATACAACTTGTAAGGATAATAGATGCTTACCCAAGTTCATATTCTACTTATGGTAATATTGACTTCGGTACAGTGAAAGGTTTGACGTTATCTTATGATTTGAGAAGAGTAAATAATTTCAGAATGACTGCAAATTATACATTGCAATTTGCTGAAGGTACTGGAGCTAATTCTGCAATAACTCAAAATGTTACTAGTATTGGTTATAATTTTAGGTATATCTTCCCTTACAGTTATGATATTAGACATCAATTAAACATTGTTGCTGATTATAGATATGATGTTAAGCCAGGAAAACAATATGAAGGACCAATGCTTGGTAAATTTGAGTTACTTAAAAACACAGGTTTAAATATTACAACAAATATCTATTCTGGTTCGCCTTATACAGCTCAAGGTGGTCCTGCAACGACACAATATGTAGGTATGACGGGAACAGTGAATGGTTCTCGACTTCCATGGACATATCGTTTAGATTTAGTTTTAGACAGAAACTTTGTTAAGGAAATTAAAAAATCTGAAAATGAAGAACCAACTAAATTAAATATTAATGTCTATTTAAGAGCTACAAATTTATTTAATCAGTTGAATATTTTAGGAGTTTATCCTGGTACTGGAAGTTGGAAAGATGATGGATTCCTAGCAGCTGCTCAGAATCAAAATGCAATTCAAAATCAGTTAAATGTTCAATCATATATTGATTATTATACTTTAGCTATTCAAAATCCTGGAAATTTAAGTGCTCCAAGGACTTTAAGATTTGGTATCAGAGTTGATTTTTAAATAATATACAAAATAGTTAATTATGAAGTATTTATTATTAAGCTTATCATTTTTAATTTATGTTTTTGGTTTTTCTTATAATGAAGAAAAACCTATCATAAATCAATCAAAAGTATTAAAAGCAAGTTGCGCTCCTAGTAATACGAGACTTCAATTTCAGTACAATGATGTATCTGCATTGATGGAACCTGCTGGTTTAATGTTCTTAGATAGAGCAAATGGAAAGAGTAGCTATGAAGTTCCAGCTGGATCTGGTTCTACAGCAATTTATGCTGCCTCTCTATGGATGGGTGGTGTAGATGTAAATAATCAGCTGAAAATTGCAGCTCAAAAATTTAGGGCTTCAGGTAATGATTTTTGGACCGGTCCACTTTCAACTAAAGATGGTTTTGCAGGCGATTATGATCCTTCTAAACCTGTTGATGATGGTGCAATACGTGGTTATGGTGATGGAAATGTTTCAGCTGAAACATGTAAAGCCTTTGATAGATTCTTTACAATTCGTAAATCTGAAGTGGTTCAATTTATCACTTGGTTTGAGTGTAAAACTAAGAATGAATCAAATTGTGTTTCACCATCCAATGAAGTTTTAAATCGCATATACGCTTGGCCTGCACATGGAGATGTTTCTCTTTTTCAAGATTATTATTTAGCACCGTTTAAAGATGTTGACAATGATGGTAAATATGATCCTTTAAAAGGTGATTATCCTTGGTATGATGATATTTTAGGTAGAGATGACATTAAGTGTGGTTCTGATAGAAGAATTTCTTTATTTGGTGATGAAACGCATTGGTGGGTATTCAACGATAAAGGAAATATTCATACGGAAACTAACGGTGAACCTATTGGTATGGAAATACGCGCACAGGCTTTTGCTTTTGCTACTTCCGATGAAGTAAATAAAATGACATTTTATAACTACGAAATGATCAATCGTGGAACTCAAACACTCTATAAAACATATTTTGCACAGTATGTAGATAGTGACCTTGGTGGTGCTCCTGATGATTTTGTTGGTTGTGATGTTACTAGAGGTTTAGGATATTGTTACAATGGAGATGCTAACGATGAAGATTATAGAAATCAAAAAGGATATGGTATTAATCCGCCTGCAGTAGGGGTAGACTTTTTTGAAGGTCCTTATCAAGATGCTGATGGAAAAGATAATATAGGCCCTAAATTTATTAATAAAAAGTGGATTGTTCCTTCTGTTGCACAAGCAATTGAAGATAATGGTATTGTTTACAATGGTCTTGGAATTGGGTATGGTGACGGTATCATTGATAATGAGAGATATGGTATGAAGCGTTTCACTTATTATACAGGTGGTGCTGCGAATAATCAAAGTGACCCTACATTTGCACCCCAGTATTATAATTACATGAGTGGAAAATGGAGATATGGTGATAATATGGTTTTTGGTGGTACTGGTTTTCCTGGAAGTAAGGGTGCTACAAACATACTTTCTGACCATATGTTCCCTGGTGATTCTGATACCCTTAATTGGTCTACCGCTGGTGTAAATCCAGGGTTTAAAAAATGGGATGAAAAATCTAGTGGAAATACTCCTGGTGATAGACGTTTTGTTCAATCTGCAGGTCCTTTTACTTTGCGACCTGGAGCGGTTAACAATATTACTGTTGGAGTTGTTTGGGCTAGAAGTAGTGAGGGTGATGGTTCAGTTGCTGCATTAAAAAGAGCTGACACTAAAGCTCAAAATTTATTTGATAATTGTTTTAAAATTCTTGAACCACCAAGTGCTCCTAAGCTTGACATACAAGAATTAGATAAATCTTTAATTTTAACACTTTCTAATCCTAAAACTTCCAATAATTTCCAAGAGCTTTATGAAGAAGAAGATAATAACATTGACCCTTTATATTCCGATAAAAAATATAGATTTGAAGGTTATTTAATTTATCAACTTAAAACTAAAGATGTTAAAGTTGATGAGTTAGAAAACTCTGATAAAGCAGCATTAGTTGCAAGATGTGACATTAAAAATGGTGTAAATAGAATTGTAAATTTTGAGTATGACGAAGAGTTAGGTTTTGCTACACCTGTTGAAAAAGTTGATAAATCTGGTGATTTAGGAATTAAACATTCTTTTGTAATTAAAGAAGATAAGTTTTCCAAAGCTAGAACTTTAGTAAATAATAAAACGTATTATTATGTTGCCGTTGCTTATGCATATAATAATTACAAAATGTTTGTTCCTGATGAACCGACTTCTTTGGACGGACAAAAAACACCTTTCATTCGATCTAGAAACTCTTACGATGGAAGTACTATTAAAGTTAGCTCTGCAGTTCCGCACCTTACTGTAGTTGAAGATAAAGTTTTAAAGAGTAGTTATGGTTTTTCACCTTCTATAAAGAGAATTGATGGAAAGGGAAATGGTAATCGTTGGTTAGAATTAACTGATAATTCACGAAACGAAATTATTAAAAAAGGAAAGGCTGATACTGTTGAATATAAAGAAGGTAAAGGTCCATTAAATGTTAAAGTTATTGACCCACTAAATGTAACTAAAGGATATTATGTTTGTAAATTTTATGGTTATGATAAGGATACTTCTAAAAATTACACAAATTTCAACGGTGTAAATGCTGACAAAGCTTCGTGGGTTATTTACAAATACGATAAAGAAGGAGGAGTCAAACTTGATAGTGTTATTTCAGATCAAACAATAGATGCTGATAATGAACAAATTATTCCAAAGTGGGGTATCTCTGTAAATATTTATCAAAATCAATATTACTTTGCAACAGATGTTCTTTTCCAAGAATATTTAAGATTTACAGATCCAATTGCACCTACTGTTTCAGATGTCTCAATCTCTTACAAAGATTCTACAAAAAAATGGTTGTCTTTTATTAATGACGTAGATACTTACGAACCTATGAATTGGATTAGATCGGGTGATTATACTCCTTTACTTACGGAGAATAATTCTTCTTTGGGTTGGAAAAATCCATACTTATACCCAGATGAAAAAGGTCTTGACCCAGATAAAAAATACTCGAAAATACTAAACGGTGGTATAGCTCCGCATTGTTTGGTTGGTTATCAATCAGATTATATGCCACTTGCTTATCCTTCGTTTTTTAATAAATCCCAGTTTTCGCAAGCGCGTCAGTATTCTAGTATTTCTAGATTGAGTAGTATCGATATTGTTTTCACTTCAGATACGAGTTTGTGGACTAGATGCCCTGTGATCGAATTAGGTAGAAATAAGCTTCTGAATGAAGGAGGAGCTGAAGCTGGAACACTAAGAAGAGGTTTAAGTGTTGATAAGAAAGGTAATAGAATAGCTGATTCAATTGGAATGGGTTGGTTTCCTGGTTATGCGATAGATCTTGAATCAGGAATGAGACTTCATATGGCTTTTGGTGAAAATTCAAGTCTTGTTATTGATAATGGTAGGGATATGAAATGGAATCCAACTTCTACTATTTACGATGATAACGAACAACCTCACATGGGTGGTCAACATGCTATTTATATTTTTGGATATAATGTTCATGGTTACAGAAGTGATGATTCAAGAAATTGTCCATTCTATGATGGAAAAAATAATTGGGTATATGAGAAGTTAGCAAAATTTAATTCTCCAACTAATTATGAGTCTTATTTTGACGCATATCATAGTTTACAATGGGTTTTAAACCCTGTTTTAGCCAACGATCAAAATGTTTTAGCAACAGATTTAACTTTAAAAGTTAGGGTTAATAAAGAGTTCTCTGATTTTAAAACATCAAATGCTAATGATGCTAAACCTATGTTTGGTTGGTCTATGGATAAATTAGCAGCTGAAGTTGCTAGTAGCGATGTTAAAAAAGAAGCTCTTTCTCTAATTAATATTGTTCCAAATCCTTATTATGCATATTCTGCTTATGAAGCAACCTCAAACATTGAGCGTTCTCAATTTGATACGAGAGTTAAAATAACAAATCTACCTCGAAAATGTAATATTAAAATTTACAATTTATCTGGTAAATTAATAAAATCATTCAAAATTGATGTATCATTAGGATATGATGATAATCCTAGACAAGTTACATCTATAGATTGGGATTTAAAGAATTCCCAAGGTATACCAGTTTCAGGAGGTGTCTATTTAATTCATGTAGAAGTGCCTGGCGTTGGAGAGACTATACTTAAGTTTTTCGGCGGTATGCGTCAACCTGATTTAGAGAATATTTAACATAAAATATTTTAAAGCTTTTGATTATGAATTATTTTAAAATAAATCTTTTTATACTTCTTCTTTTTATTTCTTTTTCAAAAATTTTTGCAGGAAATGAAGATAGAGTTGGATCTGCTGGTGCAAGTCAATTATTAATTAATCCCTGGGCGAGAAGTTTATCATTAGGTGATGCATCAGTTGCATCAGTTACTGGTATAGAATCATCTTATATTAATATCGCTGGGTTAACTTCTATTTCAAAATCTCAGATAAAAGTTAATCATACTAATTGGTTGTCTTCTGCTTCTATCGGATTTTATTCTGTTGGATACGGTCAGAAATTAGATAGTACTAGTTTCATTTCAGTTGCAGTTCAATCTATGAGTTTTGGTGATAATAACATCACAACAGTAGAGAATCCTGAAGGTGGAATTGGTGTTTTTTCACCTAAAACAAGTATCATTAATTTTGGATATGCAAAGTTATTTACTAAAAATGTTTCAGGAGGTCTAAATTTTAAGCTTGTTTCTGAATCAATTTCAAATTTATCCGCTACTGGTATTGCTTTTGATGCAGGTATCAAATACGTAATGGATAATCAAAAGTTGAGAATTGGTATTACATTAAAAAACTTAGGTCCTAAAATGAAGTTTAAAGGAGACGGTTTAGCAACTCAGGTGGTTTATACAAGTACTGAAAAAAATGCAACATTAGAGCAAAGATCTCAGCCATATGAGATACCTTCGTTGTTAAATATGGGTGCTTCTTATGATGTTTTAAAAGATTCAGTTCAAACCTTAACAACTATGTTTTCTTTTACAGCTAACTCTTTCTCAAATGATCAATACAGATTTGGTGCTGATTATTCTTTTAAAGCTATCAACATTGCTTTTGGGTTAAGAGCAGGATATGTATATGAAAAAAATCTTTTCAGTGTTGAGAATAGATCATCTGCTTTAACAGGTTTAACTGCTGGTTTTTCAATGGATTTTAAAGCTGGTAAGAATACTGGAATTGGCCTAGAGTATGGTGTTAGAACTTCAACTCCTTTTGGATTGATTCATACTTTCGGTACAACGATTGCAATTAAATAAATTTTTCTAATTTTGTTTATAATGAGAGAGTCTTTAAGGCTCTCTTCTTTGTTTAATTTTAATTTTTATATTATGTCTCAAGTTACTTATTATACAGAAGAAGGTTTAAAAAAATTAAAAGACGAATTACATGAGATGAAGACTGTCCTTCGTCCTCAAATATCAGATCAAATAGCTGAAGCTAGAGATAAGGGTGATTTATCTGAAAATGCTGAATATGATGCAGCTAAAGAAGCTCAAGGTCTATTAGAAATGAAAATCGCAAAGTTAGAAGCTGTTATTGCTAATGCACGTATTATAGATGAATCTACAATAGATACGAGTAAGGTTTTTATACTTTCAAAAGTTAAAATCAGAAATGTTTCAAATAAAATGGAGATGGAATACACTATTGTTGCTGAGAATGAAGCTGATTTAAAAGCAAAAAAAATATCTATAGATTCACCAATCGGTAAAGGTTTACTAGGTAAGAAAGTTGGTGATGTTGCTGATGTTAATACTCCAAATGGAATAATAAAGTTTGAAGTGGTTGAAATTTCTAGATAATATTTTATGTCAACTCTATTTACAAAAATTATTAATGGTGAAATTCCTTGTCATAAAGTGGCAGAAAATGATCAGTTTTTAGCTTTTTTAGATATAAATCCATTAGTTTATGGACATGTTCTTGTAATACCTAAGATTGAATTAGATTATATTTTTGATTTGGATGACGATGTATTAGCAAGTATGATTGTTTTTTCTAAAAATTTATCACATAAAATTAAAAAGGCATTTCCGTGTAAAAAAGTTGGATTGTCAGTAATTGGATTAGAAGTTCCTCATGCTCACATACATCTACTACCTATAAATTCAATAAATGACATGAATTTTTCAAATCCTAAATTGAGTTTAAACGTTTCAGAATTAGCTGTTATCGCTGATAAAATTTTAAAAGCTTAAAGCTTTCTTAATTTCTTTTTGTGATTTTTTTCAAGATCTCTAAATATCCATTATTCTTCTGAACGTAAATGATTAATCTTGTTTGTAAGTACATTAGTATAAACATACAAATTATACAAATAATTGTTATAGGTACACTGAATCTTGTATTATATCCAATAATTGGTTTAACTATTTGATATATTACTATTAGGTGTCCTACATATAACCATAATGTATTCCTCGTCATTTGTTTCATGAATTTAGGAAGATCTTTAACATATAGGCTTAAAAATGCCATTAATGCACCTACTGAGATTACAATTCCAATTCTATGATAAATTAAATTAGGGCTATCATGCCAAAAATAACTTCTACCATAGTATAATTGTTCAAATTTATCTCCTATAATTGAAAGTAAAAGAAAACTTAGGCCAACTATCGCTAATTTAACTCCAATTTTTTTCTCAAAGTTTTCTTTTGAAATCTCATAATTCAGCCATAATCCTAATAGTGCACCTGCAAAAATATATGCTAGCCATGGTGTTAAAGGAAACATAGATTTAGTTTCATAGTCATTTAAGTATGGAGCAACAAAAATTGGTAGGTGAGAAAGATCAACATTGTTAATTAATGGAAATAATGAAATTATTATTAACATCAAAAGAAAATAGATAATGGTCATTAATTTTTTATTGTGATTGGTTATAAAATAAACCAACATAATTGTTAATAATCCAAGCGCGATTATATGAAGTACATCAACTCTGAAAGCTCTTTGAAGTTCTTCTTTTGAAAGCACATTTGAGATTATTAAAAATGGAACACTTATTACAACTCCCCAAAAAACAGATGACATTATTCTTTTTTTTCGGTGTTCTTGTTTAAAGTAATTTTTATTGAATAATGTAGGCCTAAATTCAGTGTGTTTAAGCGCGTCTTCCCTAAAAAGACTTCTAATTTCATTTTCCTCGTAATTTTTTTCTGAACTTGTAATAGTTTTGTAAATATATAAACAGAATGATATCCAAAGTATAGTAAATAATGTTTCACCAACTTTAGCACTTAAAAAATGATCTAATCCATCAGGTGTAAATATTTGTTTGAACTCATACACTGGAAAATTTAGTAAGTACCCCCAAAATAATAATGTAAATATTCTGTTTATCCCCGCTCTTACTCTAGGATTTGATCCGTCTTTTTGTTCTTGTGAAAGCATTAAAAATGTAAATACAGCTCCTGATACCATCATAAAAAAAGGTGCGGTATACCCTCTTAAACTTGTCCA
>VFQS010000499.1_pt1 | contig 43319 bp, 37 predicted proteins | sample 3512361 | NCBI WGS metagenome assembly VFQS01 (sample SAMN10412375, study PRJNA504923) | tailings metagenome | isolation source: Relicate 1 Philex TSF3 active mining | place: Philippines
TTATTTTTTCAATAATACTACTAGTGGGTTTACTAGCAAGTACTATTTCGCATGCTCAGAAGAAATTTAGTCTACCTAAGATTCAAAAAATTCATTTTGGTCTCCCTCATTTCAAGAACCCTTTTGCAAAAGATAGTACCAATAAATCTTTCAATAATAAGCGCTGGTTTAATTACCAGAAAGAAGCCCCTTATGTAAAGAATGAAAATGCCATGCCTATCGCAGTGGGCTATACAGATTTTGATGAAAATATAAGGGACTTACAATTATTAGGGAAACTACCTACAGATAATTCATTAACCATTAGACCTTATATCTTACCCAAATCGGTGACTTATGACAGTTTATTAAAAGCCATTGATCCAAGTTTAAAAAACAATGGGCATTTAGTTCATAAGAAGCATTTTGATCTACAATTATTGCCTTTTAATTATTTACAAAAATATAATTCACACCATCCTTATGGATGGAATGATGGCCCTTTGAGTTTTTCTAAAGGGTATCAGTACTTAGCTAGTGGAGGGGTGTACATGCACTGGAGAAATATTCATTTAACATTAAGACCAGAATATTTTCATACAGCGAGTGACAAATATGAAACCAGTGCAGAATGGGGTCAGGTGAATCCTAGTTTGAATAAATTAATTTTAGGTCAGAGTAGTTTAAGAATGGATTTAGGTCCCATTAGTATTGGAGGAGGCTCTAATAATTTATGGTTAGGTCCAGGTTATTATAGCTCTTTAATAATGAGTAATAATGCAGAAGGTTTTGGACATGTTGAATTAAGTACGAATAGGCCTATTAAAACCCCTATTGGTAATTTTGAAATACTATTGATGGGAGCAAGTTTGACACAGAATGCCAATCAAGGATTTGAAAATAAAAATTTATATATAGATGGTGTTCGTAAAAATAGTAGATATGTAAATATAATAAATTTAACCTATTCTCCACATTTTTATAAAAATGTATATTTTGGATTAAATAGGGTTTTCCATACATTAACACCAAAAAATTTTAAAAATTTTAATCAAGATTATTTACTTATATTAAATAGTTTATTTAGGAATCAATATAGAGATGATGATAGACCTGTAGATCAACTATTATCTGTCTATTCGAAATTTGTATTTCCAAAAAATAATGCAGAAATTTATTTTGAGTATGGCTTGAATGATGGATCTTCTAATTTAAGAGAACTGTTGACTGACTTGTCTCATTCTTCTGCCTCTATTTTTGGCTTTCGTAAAATTCAACAAGTAAATATAAAACACTTTGTCACAATTTCAGCTGAAGCAACAAGAATGTCTCAAACGCCTAGCTATTTATTAAGAAATGCAGGAAATTGGTATACCCATGGTTCAATTTCTGAAGGATATACAAATGAAAATCAGATACTCGGAGCGGGTTCTGGACTTGGCAATAACTTACAAACTGTTAATATTAAGTATGGAACTTTATTCAATAATATTGCCATTCAATTTCAGCATATTGAACAAAATCCAAGAAAACTGATTAATGATGTTGGTAATGCATGGTTAGGTGATATTCATTGGAATGATTATTCCTATGGGATTCAAGCTCAGATTAAGCATAAAAAAGTAATGTTTAGATTCAACTCCGAATGGGTAAATTCGACTAATTATTTATGGCAATATGGGAATAATAAAAATAACTTTTATTTATTTTTAAATACAGTATATATATGGTAAAAAATAAGATTACCATATTACTAATTCTAATCTTTTGCAATAATGCAATCAATGGGTTTGGACAAAACTCTTTTTTAGATGAAATTCAATTAATGGATCACCAAAGAAATGTTCAATTAATTGATACTACTAAAAATATTCAACATTCCTTTTTAATACGTTCCACTCAGCAATTTCAATCCATTCAATCTAGATTTTATCCAAATCGAAGAAAAAAATTCGTTCAAAATTTTTATTTTGGATATGATCATGTGAATAATAGTTTATTACCTCAAAACTGGAATGATGGTAATATGTATCCTACGAGAGGATGGCAAGAACGATATACCTTTGGATTACAACTCAAAATAGGAATATTAGATTTGAATCTTCAACCTGAATGGTTAAAAGTACAAAATACTCCTCAACAATACTACCCAGGTAACCCAGAGGATGGTAATTTTATGCCGAAATATTTTGGATCAGTAGCAAATGTAATTGATCATTTTAGACAGTTTGGCTTCAATAAAATAGATACTTTTTCAATGGGTCAATCTAGAGTGGGCTTAAAACTTGGGCCTATTAGTATCGGCTATAGTAATCAAAATAACTGGTGGGGTCCAGGCAAAAGAAATAGTATTGTATTGACCAATAATGCTGCAGGTTTTAAACATTTGTATTTAAGCTCCAATAAACCAATTCAATCACCTATTGGTAGTTTTGAATTTTCTGCAATTACCGGAATTTTGGATACGAATTGGTATGAAGACCCAGATATCCCTTTAATGCGCAGTATTTGGTCTGGAGGTATTGCAAAAAAGAATCTAGATCAAAGAAAGATTGATGCCATTACAATTAACTGGAGAACCAAATGGATTCCGAATTTATTTTTAGGCTATACGTATTCTAGACAGTACTACAAACATCAAACTAATCCTTATGGTTTAAACTATAGTTTTTTTAGTAAAGACTTTACTAAAGTAGAATTGGGCTCTTTGATGTTTCGATTTTTATTACCGAAAGACAATGCTGAATTTTATGGAGAATTGGGCATTCCTAATAAAACACCATGGCCTTGGAAATTTTTTGAGAAAAATCCTAAAACTGGATTTGTTTTTGGTGTAACTAAAATTGCGAAGTTCAAAAACAAGAATTCTTATATAAGTTTAAATGTAGAGTTGACCCAACTACAATTAAATAACCCAAAAGATTTTCTTTATCCTGGATGGGCTTTTGTAGGTGGCCTTCCAAATAGCTGGTATACCAATGAAATTATTAAACAAGGATATACTAATCAAGGTCAGATTTTAGGAGCATCTATTGGACCTGGATCTAATAGTCAAACTATTAATTTAAGTTATCATTATAATTATAATTTTATTGGAATTTCGGTGGAAAGAATTTCTCAAAACAATGACTTTTTTAGTACTGTTTATTTTGCAGGAAGAAATGGTCAGGAAGATCCGCTCTCGGGAACTACCCAATGGGGGTATTATAATAAATATTGGGTGGATATTAATTCAAAAATCTATGCACAAATTATGCCTATTAAAAATATTTTAATAGCAGCAAGTTTAATGCAAACAGATGCTATGAATTATCGATGGCTCAAATTTCCTGATCCAGGAAAAAAATATGATGAGGGTGCTTCACAAACAGATAAATATAATATCCAATTTCAGTTATCTTTAAAGTATTTATTAAATGCCAAAATACAATAGACTATATCTAAATTTTTATTTTGGAGTATTGTTTTTTTACTTATTATTTAATAAGGGTGTCGCATATACTTTTTTAGCAGAAATAGTTTTGTCAATTGGGGTATTATTGATCTTTCTTCAAAGAAAACAATTTGAATTTTATATTAATAAAAAATATAGTTTAATCTTTTTTCTATGTTTTCTAACAATATTCTATATCCTATTTGGTATTTTTAAATATAATTTTATCAATGTAATTAGAGATTCATTCGCAATAGAATATGCTTTATTCGCAATTTTATTATACTTTTTTAGAGATGAAAGAGACTTTATTTGGGAGAAGTTGATTAAAATATATCAATGGGCGCCACTAATTTTACTCATCAATTTTTTATTATTTTATTATGTAGTATTGTATCTGCCACCTATAGAAATATTTGGAGGGCAGCCTTTGTTCTTATACAAGAATGGTGACAAATCATTACACTTATTAATTAGTACGATTTTAATGATTTTGTTTACAGATAAATATTCTCGTGGTTGGTTGATTTTAAATACAGTCTTGATATTAATTAATTTATTGATTTTATTGGCTTTTACAAGGTCTGGAAGTGTTGCATATTTGGCAGGTATTTTTTGTTTTTTCTTTTTCTCCAAAACGAGTTTAATAACTGATGGTTTAAGAAAAGTACTGAAATTTATTCCTTTACTGTTAATTATTGTTTTTGGTGTTTTTGCTGCTATTGAGATAGACGGAGATGCTCAGGGAAGAACTATTAGCTTATCGCAGATTACTGATAATTTTAGTTCTATTGTTAGTAGTGATATTGATGGAAGTTTAACAGATAATAAGGTTTGGCGTTTGGTTTGGTGGGCTAAACTATTGAATGAAAGTTTCACTCTAGAGCATTTTTTTATTGGCAAGGGTTTGGGAATGAGTCTAGCAGGTAATGATTTAACCAGTGTTGATGAAAACCTAAGATCACCTCATAATTTTCATTTAACCATTATTGCAAGGTTTGGCTATATTATATTCTTTATTTGGTTGTATTGGTTATGGTTATTATTTAAACCATTGTTTACCAAAAGATTATCAGGTAGGACACTTGGGTTAACCTGTATTTTATTAGCTTATATTATCAACGGAAGTTTCGATGTGTTTTTTGAAGGACCCATGGGTGCTTTCCCTTTTTGGACATTAGTGGGTCTATTGTTAATAGAAGAGTATTACAGTGCTTATAAGCCAAACGAAATTCCAAATTGATAATTGTTTTTATTCAATCTTCTCTCTACTGATGTGTTGAAATAGAGATTATTGATCCATTCATATTTTAATTGAATTAACCAATCCGTTCTATTGTTTTGTAAATTATTTAAGAAAGCAGGTTGTGGCTGCTTTACATACTGCTCATAAATAGTTCCTGCTCCCCCCTTTCTAATTTGTTGTATTCTTCCGTATAATTGTAATTTGGCTATTGGGTTATATTTAGCATATACAATAGCTCTATCAAAATTATTTCCCATCCAGTCACCTAAGCTATAATTATAAGATGTATAGGTTTGTGCAGGTATAAGATTATTGTATACAAAAGGATTGACTCTTGTATATTCAGTACCAATGGTTAAATAAGGTATTAAAAAATCTGTAATGGATGCTCCAAGTGTATATCCTAGCTGATTTCTTTTTTCTTTTTGATTGAACAAAGCACTAACTTTTATTTCATCTATAAAAAGGGTTCCATAAATATGTGTATTCTTAATTTGATTACGAGAGTTGATGGAAAAAAAATATTGTCCATTAGAGCCTGCTTCTATTATATAATTGCTTCTATTGTTATCGTAGAATTTAAATAGGTTAATTGGGATTAAAAAGCCCAAGTCCATTTTATCACTGTATATAATTGATTCACCAATAGCCAAATTTAAACCTTTCATTGGCGTGACTTGTATACTATGTGTTGCAAGGAATTTTTGTACAAATAGAATTCTCTTATCATTCTCTAATCTTCCTGAATTATTTAAATAAGATAAACTTGAATCGGTGATATTAGAGTTTAACCAAGCATGGGTATAGTTAAAACTTAACCATTTCAAAGGATTATAGTCTAATCTAATATAAGGATAGGAAGGCACTTTATTGGATAAAACAATATTGCCATTTTCTCCATAACCCCAAATCAAATTATCTTTACCAATACTAATATTTCCACTCTTCCATTTATAGTTTACACTAGCTTTTATGTCAGAATAATTTATTGTGTTGGCATTTTGAGTGCCCACTAATATTCTTCCTGGCAAAGGTGAAGCTTCAGGGCTATTTGAAATTAAATTTCCTTTTTCTGTATAGTCTCTATAATAAACTTGGTATCCCCAGTTTTTATTTTTACCTATGTCTCCCCATAACTCGAAACCACTTGACAAAATATTGGTTGATTTACTATTGTTGGAATAGGTGTTTACACCAATTAATGGATCTGCATGTAATTCAAAATCCGAGTTAACTATATTAAAAAATCTCCAACGATTATTGACATCTTTTTTTAATAAATGTAATGTTGAGTCATTTTTGAAGACAGGTCTATATTCTTTTAAATAAAATTCAAGTTCATTTCTTTCTACTGAAGTCAATGATTCTTTTTTATTTGATAATTCAATTAAAGAAGTTTGAATTTGATTTCTATTGACTGGTTTGATTAAATCATTGAATTCAATTAAACCTTTTTGAGCCATTCTATTTAAATAGGAATAAACAGGACTATTGGGATTCTCCCAAATATTTTGAGCATTTGTATTATTCAATACAAAAACTAAAAGAATAAAAAGAAATATAAATTTCTTCAATGGGATGTTTTTAATAGGCGTTTTGATCACCTCTAAATATATTGATAACAGTCTGAATGATGATCTGTAAATCTAACCAGAAGTTCCATCTTTGTATATAGTATAAATCAAAGTTAACTCTTCTTTGCATATCTTCTGTTGTTTTGGTCTCTCCTCTACATCCATTTACTTGAGCTAATCCTGTAATACCTGGAATCACTTTATGTCTTAACATATAGTTGTCTACGGTTTCCATGGATTCTAGATTTAATTGAGTGGGATGTGGTCTTGGGCCTACAACAGACATATTGCCAATTAACACATTCCAAAATTGAGGTAACTCATCCATATTGGTTTTGCGCAATATCTTTCCAATCAAAGTTATACGAGGATCATCTTTTTGAGCTTGATTGTATTTACCCTCTTCATCAAGATCGCTACTTTCTTTGATCATAGATCTGAATTTGTAGCAAATGATTTTATTATTATTAATTCCCCATCTTTCTTGTTTAAAAAACACGGGACCTTTAGAAGTTAACTTGATGATGATTGCAATTAAAGGAAAGATCCAAAAACCAATTAGTAAGAAAAATAAAATGGAAAAGAAAATATCAAACCCTCTTTTCAATAATCTATTTTCTGTTTTATCCAAAGGTAAATCTCCCACATTCACCACTGGCAATAAACCAATATTATTGATATATACCGAACTAGAAGTGATCTCTGTTAAATTGGGGAGAATTCTAACTTTAATATTGTTTTGATCACAAATAGCGATAGTACTTTGAATTTTTTCATTTTCACTGGTAGGTAATGCAATGAAAACCTCATCTATGTTTTTAGACTTGAGAATTTCTTGTAAATTGTTCAAACCTCCCAAATATTCACTTTCCAGATGGGTGTTTTTGATTTCATCTATATATCCAATACACTTGTACCCGTAATAGTAATATTTTTTAACAGCTTTTATAAAGTCATCTGCTGCTTTTGTTGATCCTACTAGTAATACATAATCATAGAAAATACCTTTATTCAAATTGGCATGGATTCTTTTTCTGATGCCATATTTGGTCAAAATGGCTAAAAGAGCTAAAATATTGATATAGAGTATTACGAATTTGGAGGGAAATTTGTGGTTTAGGTTTAAGAAGAATAGTAAAGAGGTCAAACTAACTACAAATAGAATAGAATGGTAAATAATTTGTACCATCTCTTCTGAAAATTTATTGGATCTCTTTTCAATGTATATTTTTGAAAAAAAAGACATTGAAAACCAAAGAACAATAGATAACAATAAAAAATTATAATTAAATCCTTGATAACCAATATTAAATACAACTTTTTTTGCAATTGCATATGCAAACAATATAATAATAATATCTAATGCGTAGCTTATGTTGCGGAGAAACTGTTGCTGCTTCCTCATGTTGTAAATGATGAATTATTTTAATGCTTCTTTCAAAGTTAATTGAATTAGATGAACTGAAAAAATTACAAAACAAGTCTTTCTAATTCACTATTTTACAAAAAATATTACCTATTTTTGTTATAGGTTTATACATTCAATCTTAAAAAATGAACTAGGTCTATTCATGTGACTTAGAATGCTTTAGCATTAACAAATTTTCACAAAAGGTAAAATATAAATATGAAAAAAATTAAGTTATCACTTACATTATTGCTTTTGCTCTCATTTGCAATAGGCATTTACGCTCAAGACCCATTAAGTGGTAGAGATTTAAGTAATTTAAAAGTTGATGCTCTAACTGAAACACAGGTCGGGCAAATTAAAAAAAAATTAGATCAATCTGGAATGACTATTGATCAAATAGAGTCTCAGGCAATAGCAAAAGGAATGCCACCGTCTGAATTTGCTAAATTAAAAGATAGAGTAAATGGAAGTGTCGGCATAGTGATGGCACAAAAGAAAATTACAATAGCTACAAAAAATCAATCAAATAATACCATTCAAACAAAAGATAGTATTAATAATCTAATCAACTATTCTGCGAATACTTTAGTATATGGAACTGAATTATTTCTGCCAAATATGTCTGGGAATAGTCCAAATAAATCTATGGCAACTCCAACTAATTATGAAATTGGTCCTAATGATGTTTTAAAATTGGTTATTTATGGTGTGCAAGAATATTCATCTGATTTAACTGTTTCCAAAGAAGGAAAGGTTTATGTAGATAATGTAGGAAATATCAAAGTTGGGGGCCTTACCATTGAAGCTGCAAAATCTAGAATCAAACAACAAATGGCAGCTACTGCTTATTCTAGTTTGAGTAGAGGAGAATCAAAGATTGATTTAACATTAGGAGATATTAGAACTATTCATGTAAATGTGATTGGAGCTTATAAGAGTGGTACAATGAATGTTTCTTCTTTATCCAACGTAATTAGTGTCTTAACCGAAGCAGGTGGCCCCAATAATATTGGTTCTTATAGGGAGATAGAAGTCATAAGAGACAATAAGTTATTCAAGAAAGTAGACTTATATAAGTTTATGCAATATGGTGATCAATCTCAAAATGTTGGTTTAAAAGACAATGATATCATTAGAGTGCCTTCATATAAATCAAGAGTGGAGATCAAAGGGGAAGTAAAAAGACCAGGTATTTTTGAGGTAATTGGCACAGAAAGTTTTGCTCAAATTTTACAATATGCCGGTGGTTTTACAGACAATGCTTATTCTGCTTGGGTAAAGATTATTCAAAAAAATGAGAAAGAGAAATCAGTAAAAGATGTTGCCAATACAGATTTTTCAAAATATATACCTAAAGGTGGAGATGAAATCACCGTTTCAAAAATCATTAATCGTTTTCAAAATAGAGTTACTTTGTCTGGTGCAGTATATCGTCCAGATGTATATGAATTAACTCCTGGAATGAGAGTGGCTGATTTAATCAGAAAGGCAGATGGTCTAAAAGAAGATGCTTTTATTGGTAGAGCACAGTTAATTAGAGCTAAACCTAATTTATTGAAAGAAATGATTAGTATCAATCTTTCAAAAGCCTTAGAAAAAAATCCAGCTGATAATATTGAGTTACAAAGAGAAGATGAGTTATATGTAAACTCTATTTTGGAATTAAGAGATTCTTTAACGGTAGATTTGTTAGGTGAAGTGAGAAATTCAGGGAAGTTCAATTACATTGACAGCATGACAGTAAAGGATTTAATTTTAATGGCAGGTGGTTTTACTTATGCAGCCAATAAAAATATTGAAGTAGCAAGATTGGTAAAATATGGTGATAGAGTTGAAAATACAGAAGTAACACAAATTTTAAAAACCGAGATTAATGGTGATTTAAGTTTTAATCCTGGACAAGAAAATTTTGTATTACAACCATTAGATGTTGTAACCATAACTAAAAAAGTAGGCTACACACTTCCAGAAGTTGTAACCATCAGTGGTCAAGTTCAAAGTGCAGGTAAATACACATTGAGTTCTAGAGTAGAAAGAGTAAGTGATATTGTAAAAAGAGCAGGTGGTTTAATTGGTGAAGCATATGGTGAAGGTGCTTTCATTAAAAGAAGAAGATTTGATATTGATTCATTAAGATCAGATGAAACCAAAACATCTATTGAATTAGCTTATACAAGAAAGTTCAAAGCAAAGCAAGAAGCAGATAGACAAAGTGTTTTAAATACGGCTAATACAATAGCTATTACTTCTGCATCTGATATTAATTTAAATCCAGAATCGAAAACCATTAAATTAAAAGACACTTTAAATGCTTTGTTCAAAGAATTAGATGAAGATTATTATCAAATTGCGATTGATATCAATTATATCATGAAAAATCCTGGTTCTGAATTAGACTTGGTATTAAGAGGTAAGGATGAAATTGTGATACCTAAAATGGATAATAGAGTTAAGATTAGTGGTGGTGTGTTGAGACCAACTAATATTGTTTACAGAGATGGATTAACTATTGGAGAATGTATCAGTGCAGCAGGAGGAATCTCAGAATATGCAAAAAGGGGTAGAGCATATGTAATTTATGCGAATGGAAAATCTAATAGAACTAAAACATTTGGCTTGTTTAGAATAAATCCGAGAATTAAGCCAGGTTCTGAAGTGGTATTGCCAGAAACTGATGCTAAAAAAGATAAAGCAATAACAACAGTAATACAATTCACTACTGTATTAGCACAAGTGGTATCTGCCTTAGCAACAATTAGTTTGTTACAGAAATAAATCACAACTTCTTAATATTTTAAAAAATGAACACAGAAAAAAATAGTAATCAATTTGAAGATGATGAAATATCATTAAATGAGATTATTATAAAAATTAAAAACTTCATAATTTTATTAAAAAGTAAGTGGAAAAGTACGATATTCATAATGCTAATTGGAGGTTTAATAGGGTTGATTTCAAGTTTTTTAATCAAGCCAACATATAAAGCAAATCTTACTTTTGCAATGGAGGAAGACAAAGGATCCGGTGGAAGTGGATTAAGTGGAGCATTAGGATTAGCAAGTAGCTTTGGGATTGATTTGGGAGGTGCAGGAGGAGGGGGTGCATTTGCAGCAAGTAATTTAGCTGAATTAATGAAAAGTAGGTTAATTGTTGAAAAAGTATTATTAGGTCCGATTAAATTAAAAGACAAGACAGTTTCTTTATTGGATTATTATATCGAATTTAATGAATATAAAAAAAAATGGAGAGGAAAATCAAACTTAGAAAATCTTAATTATACCTTAGGTTCCAATAGGGAAAAATTCACTATTATTCAAGATTCGATATTAAAGGAAATTTATTTAGAACTTATTGAAAAAGAAAATTTATCTATTTCTCAAAAAGATAAAAAAGTTACAATATTAACAATTGAAGTATCAAGCAAAGATGAATTATTTTCAAAAACATTTTGTGAAGATATAGCAAAAGAAACTTCAAATTTTTATATAGAAACAAAAAGTAAAAAAGCCAAGATAAATGTCGATGTTTTACAAAAACAAGTTGATAGTGTAAGAAATGAGTTAAATGGAGCAATAAGCAATGTTGCAAAAGAGGTTGACAATGTTTATAATTTAAATCCTGCTTTAAATAAAAAAGGCACTTTGTCAAAAAGAAAACAAATTGATGTACAAGCGAATACGGCAATTTTGACTAATTTAATTATACAATTAGAGCTTGCCAAAATAAATTTAAGAAAAGAAACACCATTAATTCAACTAATAGACAGACCAATTTTTCCTTTGAAAAAAAATAGTTTAAATAAATTAAATTCTTTCATTATTTTGAGTTTAGTTGCAGGTTTATTATATATCTTTTTTATTGCGATAAATGAGTTTATAAAAAACATTACAAAAAAATAAATCAAATTAAATAATCATTTTAAATTTTAAATATTATGTTTAAAGAGTTGCAAAATAATCAAAATGCTTTTATTATAGCAGAGGTTGGACAGAATCATCAAGGTGATTTAGAGTTAGCACGAGAATATATAAAAGTTTTTGCAAATGCAGGAGCTGATGCTGTTAAGTTTCAAACAAGAAACAATAAGTTTCTCTTTTCTGAAGAAGCATATAGTGCTCCTTATAATAGTGAAAATTCTTTTGCAGATACTTATGGTGAGCATAGAGAGAAGTTAGAATTAAATCCTGAATTTTTACCAATTTTAATTGAAGATTGTAAGAAATATGGTGTTAAATTCATGTCAACGCCTTTCGATGAACCAAGTTTGGAAATTCTTCAAAAAATCAATGCAGATATTATTAAAATAGCATCATTTGATTTGGGAAATTTACCTTTAATAAATAGAATTTCTAAATTAAATAAGCCTGTTGTTATCAGTATAGGGGGTGGAAAAATTGATCAGATCAAATCTAGTGTAAATTTATTATTAGAAAATGAGGTGGAAGTTGCAATTTTACATTGTGTTTCTGAATATCCTTGCGAATACAATAGATTAGGTTTGGAAAACATTCAAAATCTTATCAATGAATTTCCAGAATGTACAATTGGATCCTCAGATCATTTTAATGGTACATTATCTGGTCCTATTGCCTACTTGCTTGGAGCACGTGTTTTCGAAAAACATGTAACATTGAATAGAGCTTGGAAAGGAACAGATCATAGTTTTGCACTTGAATCAGAAGGGTTTAGAAAGTTTGTTAGAGATGTAAGAAGAGTTAAAGACATGTTACCCCAAAAACCATTAAATGAAATCGGCGAAGAAAAAGTTTTTAAAAAACTTGGTAAATCTTTAGTTGCTAATAGAGATTTAAATAAAGGTTCAGAAATTTCAATCGAAGATTTATCAGGTAAGATTTTTTCAGTTCAATATACACCTGTTAGACTTTCAAATCAAGTAATAGGTAAAACTTTAAATAAGGATATAAAAAAAGGTGAGCCAATTCAACTCTTTGATCTTGAAAATTAAAAAATGAGAAAAATTAATTTTAAAAGCATAAAATTACTTCTACTTGATTTTGACGGAGTTTTAACAGATAATATGGTATGGGTATCTGAAAACGGCACCGAGACAGTTAAATGCTATAGAAGTGATGGGATAGGCATATCTAGAATAGTACAACTAGGAATTAAAGTAGTAATTATTTCTACTGAAAAAAACAAAGTTGTATCAGAAAGAGCTAAAAAACTAAAGCTTGAGGTATATCAAGGGGTGAATGATAAAAAAGAAGTTGTTAAAAAAATAAGTAAAAAATATAAAATACCATTATCTCGAACTGCTTTTTTAGGAAATGATATTAATGATATACCTGCATTGGAAGTAGTAGGATTTCCATTTGGAGTTGGAGATTCTTTTCAAGAAATAAATAATAAAATTATATATAAAACAAAAAAAAATGGAGGTCATGGTGCTGTTAGAGAGTTGTGCGATAAAATATTTAACTCAATTAATTTAAAATGAGAAATCTTTTTGATCTTTCTGGGGAAATTATTTTAATTACTGGTGTAAATGGAATTTTAGGTCATGAATATGCTAATTACTTGTTGGAACAAAAAACAAAAGTAATTGGACTTGACTTGTATAAAAATTCAACAACTGAAAAATTATTGAATAATTATCAAAAAACTTTTCATTTTTTTCAATGTGATATAACATCTGCAGAAAATTTAAAAAAAACTGTTGATTTGATTACCAAAACTATTGGAATACCTTCTGTTCTAATTAATAATGCTGCAATTGATTCACCGCCAAGTTCATCAATAAATGAAAATGGTCCTTTTGAAGATTATCCTGAATCATCATGGGACAAAGTTATGGACGTTAATTTAAAAGGAGTATTCCTTTGCTGCAAATATGTTGGTAGGGCAATGTTGCTGAATAAAAGAGGCTCTATTATAAATATTTCATCAATCTATGGAATGGTTTCTCCAGATCAAAGTATTTATGAATATCGAAGGAAATCCGGAGAGAATTTTTTTAAACCTATTGCTTATTCTGTATCTAAATCAGGAATTTTAAATTTGACAAGATATTTAGCTAATTATTGGGGCGATAAAGGAATTAGGGTTAATACATTGACCTTGGCTGGCGTTTTTAATAATCAAGATGAACATTTTCTAAAAGAATATACATCAAGAATACCTATTGGAAGAATGGCATCTTTTAAAGATTATTTTGGTTCAATTCATTTTCTTTCTAGTGATTCTTCTAAATATATGACAGGCGCAAATTTGGTAATTGACGGCGGGTGGACATCTAAATAAATAGATTAATTATGAAATATATAAATAATTGGATTAATGGCAAAGAGGTCAAAAGTAACAATGGAGAGTACGTTGAAAAATATAATCCACATACAGGAATGATAATGTCTTATTTTGCAAATTCTACAAATATAGATGTAAATCAGTCTGTAGATATAGCAAATTCTAAATTCTCAGAATGGAAAAATTTCACACCAATTAAAAGAGGAGAATATTTAAATCGCTTGGTTGAACTTATGCGAAGTAATTCAAATGAGTTAGCTAATTGTTTTGCATCAGAAACTGGAAAAATAATGAGTGATGCAGTTGGGGAATTAAATGGTGCAATAAAACTCGGTGAATTTTTTTCTGGTGAAGGTATGAGGATGTATGGTAAAACAATGACTTCAAATATTATTGGGAAGCAAATTTTTAGCATTCGAGAGCCAAGAGGAGTTGCAGGATTAATAGTGCCAGCAAATACGCCAATTGCAAATATTGCATGGAAAACTTTTCCAGCATTATTATGTGGAAATACAGTTGTATTAAAATCCTCTGAAGATGCTCCTGAAATTGCACTAGAATTTGCAAAGCTTACAAAACTAGCAGGGATTCCAGACGGTGTTTTCAATGTAATTCACGGAATAGGCAAAATAGCTGGAGAGGCATTAGTTGCAAACGTAGATATTTCAACTATAAGTTTTACTGGTTCAACTGAAGTTGGCAAAACCATAGCTTCAATTTGTAGTAAAAGATTAGCAAGAGTTTCACTTGAATTGGGAGGTAAAAACCCGTTTATTGTATGTGAAGATGCAGACATTGATAACGCAGTACATTGGGCATTGTTATCTACATTTAGTAATGCTGGACAAAGGTGTGCTGCTACTAGTAAAATAATTGTGATGAATGAAATTTATGACACATTTGTTCAAAAATTAACTGAAGGAGCAGAAAAGCTTGTTTTAGGGACTCATGAAGGTGCCAATTTGGGACCATTGATTTCATTAAGGCAACAAAAAAATATTAAAGAAGTAATTGAAAAATCAACAAAAAATGGTTCAAGGATATTGTGTGGTGGATATATTCCAAAAGATCAAAATTTGAAAGGGTATTATTTTCTACCAACATTAATAGATAATGTTAACTTAACTGATGAAGTGTACTTAAAAGAGTTATTTGCGCCTGTCGCAACAATTCATCGAGTTTCAAATTTAAATGATGGAATAAAATTAGCAAATGATACTGAATATGGTCTTACATCAGCTATTCATACAAAAGATATAAATAAAGCAATGTTTTTTTCCAATAAAATCAAAGCGGGTGTCGCTAATATAAATTTTGGCACTTTTGGCAGTGAGCCACATATGCCTTTTGGGGGATTTGGATTATCTGGTAATGGAACACGAGAGCCTGGTGTTGAGGCAATAGATGTTTATTCTGAAATGAAAAATGTTTCTATTTTGATGAATAATCAATCATTTTAAGATGAAAGTTGCCTTTATTCCTGCTCGTTCAGGCTCAAAAAGAATTAAAGACAAAAACATATTTAAATTAAATGATCACCCACTTATTGCATATGCAATAACAAGCGCATTGAATTCAAAATTGTTTGACAAGATTATATGTGCTACTGACTCCGAGGAGTATGCTGAAATTGCAAAATATTATGGTGCAGAAGTACCATTTCTGCGTAATACATCTATTTCAGATGATAAATCACCAGATATAGAATGGGTTAAAGAAATGCTTATTTGGCATAAAATTAATAACTTTAATATTGAAGTTTTTGCAATTTTAAGACCAACTTCGCCATTTAGAACAAGTAAAAACATAATTGAAGCATTTGGATTATTTAATAAAATAAATGGTGCAGATTCTCTTAGAGCTGTTGAGAAAGTTAAACAACATCCCGGAAAGATGTGGCTAATTAATAACAATTTTATGAATCCATTGATGCCATTTTCTCTAAATAACACACCATGGCATAGTAATCAAACTAATGTTTTACCTGAAATTTATGTGCAAAATGCAAGTTTAGAAATTTCCTATTCAAAAAATGTCTTTTTAAAAAATTCAATTTCTGGAGAAGTTATTATTCCTTTTGTTACAAAAGGAATCGAGGGATTTGATATAAATAATCCCGAAGATATTATTCTGCTTGAACATTTTTCTAAAAGTAATAGTAATCTGCTTGAAAAAATCAATTTAAAACCTTACAATAAAATATAAAATGGGAGATTTAATTAGTGATTCAGTAACAAGTGATTTGTTTTATATACCCAAATCTGAATTTGAATTTGTACTTGATTCAAAATTGAGTAAAATTCAAAAAGCTGAAATTATTGCATCAATGTGTAGAGTTAATACACTTTATATGATTGCAAATGCAGGCTCTGGACATATTGGTAGCAGTTTTAGTAGTATGGAGATCATGACTTGGATAAACTTATTCGAAGTTGAGTACATTAATCCAGAAAATATACTTGAAAATGAAAATATCTTTTTTTCATCAAAAGGACATGATTCACCTGCTCTTTATAATACTTTAATTGCAAAAGGAATTTTAGATTTTGATTACATACACAAACTTAGAAAAATTGATGGATTACCTGGTCATCCTGATATTAATACCCCATACATATACACAAACACCGGGTCATTAGGGATGGGTGTTTCAAAGGCAAAGGGAATGATTTTTGCTAACCGATTGAGAAAAATTGAAAAATTTGTTTATGTTTTAACTGGAGACGGAGAATTACAAGAGGGTCAATTTTGGGAATCATTACTTTCGGCAACAAATAATAAAATGTACGAATTAATAGTTATTATTGATCATAATAAACTTCAATCAGATACATTTGTTGATAATGTTAGTTCATTAGGTGATTTGAAATTGAAATTAATTTCTTTTGGTTTTGAGGTATTTGAAATAGATGGAAACGAAATTTCTGAATTAGCAAATACAATTAAAAAAAGCAAGTTGGTTCTTGATAAACCAAAAGCTATTATTGCAAATACTATAAAGGGTAAAGGTGTTAAATTTATGGAACATAGTTCCATAGACTCTGATACTGAATATTATAAATTTCATAGTGGCGCACCTAGTAATGAAAATTATTTATTAGCATCAGAAGAACTGATCAATTATACAAAACATAAATTTCAAACTAATCTCAATTTAGAACTTAAAATAGAAAAAATTGAAAGTAGAATTAATATATCACCACTAAACCTTACAAAGCTTATCCCTGCTTATTCTGATGTTTTGCTTGAAGTTTCTGAACAAAGAAAAGACATAGTTGTTTTAGATGCAGATTTATTGATAGATACAGGTTTACTAAAGTTTAAAGATAAATTTACATCTAGATTTATAGAGTGTGGTATTGCTGAGCAAGATATGGTTTCACAAGCTGGTGGATTAGCTTTATCTGGCTTTCTTCCTATTGTGCACTCATTCGCTTGTTTCTTGTCTTCAAGACCTCAAGAACAGATTTACAATAACTCTACTGAAAAAACGAAAATAATTTATGTTGGATCTTTAGCAGGTATTTTACCTGCTGGTCCTGGCCATTCCCATCAGTCAGTTAGAGATATTTCGATAATGGCTTCAATTCCAAATTTGATAATTATAGAGCCTTCTTGCATTGAAGATTTAAATTTATTATTCAAATGGGTGATTAATGAAAACAATTCGAGTTGCTACTTTAGGATTGAAAGCATTCCTTTTGAAAATAAAATCAAAATCCCATCAAATTTAGAATTAAAATTAGGAAATGGTATTTCAATATACAATCCTGAGAAAGAAAGAAAAAATTTAATAATTGCATACGGACCACTTTTTTTAAATATTGCACTTAAGGTAGCTGAAAGATTATATGAAGAAACAAATATTCCAATTGAAGTTATAAATCATCCTTGGTTAAATAATGTTGACAATGATTGGTTAAAAAAATGTTCATATAATATAGATAATATTTTCATAATTGATAATAATTATAAAAATGGTTCACTAGGCCAATTATTTGAAGCAAAATTAAGTGAATGTCAAATTGATAAAGTTAAGCTTTTCCATAAATATGTAGATTCAATACCAAAATCTGGTACAGCAGAAGAAGTTCTAAACTTTCATAAGTTAGATGAAAATTCAATTTTCTTTTACATAAAAGATAAAATTAATTAATCTAGAAAATGCAATTTGATTTAACTATTGTATCAGTAGCTGGCCCAAATGATTTGTCATATCTAATCAAGTCATTCACTTTAATAAAAGAATTAAACAATGGTTTGAAAATAAAATTTTTTATTATTGATAATGATGTAGTTAGTAATTCGAAATTCTATGACAAAATAAAAATTGAAAATCTAGACATTATTTCAAAATTTAATTTCAGTTTTAATTATAAAAAATATTCTAATTATGCAAGTTTAGAACATGGATTGAGTTTAAATTATTTTTTTAAAGAATATAAAATAAAATCAAATTACTGCCTTATTGTAGATCCAGATTTTTTCATTATACAACCAAATTGGATTGCCCATCTTATAGATAATTGTAATAATGAAAAGTATGTATTATTCGGTTCAACATGGCATCCAAAATGGATAAATAAATATTTTGATTTTCCATCAATCCATTTTTTATTGATTAATTTAAATAGTTTAAACATCCTTGATTTAGATTTTTCTCCTAATCCAATTTCAAATTTAAATGATCAAAAATCATTTTTCAAGAATATAAAGTTGATTAGATTTTTTTATTATATTTTGTATTTTAGATTTAAAAAAAATATTGGTAATGACACGGGTGTTAAAATTTTTAAAAAATATAAAAATTCTATAAAATATAATACATTAATACCTGTAGTAACGCATAAGGATTTTCAGCAAATTCCACATTTAAATAACCGATTTGGATTTAAAATTGAAAATTTTTTTAAGGGAAGGTTTTATTCATATTTGCCTAAAAAATTTTCAGATTATCTTGAAATTGATCAAAAAGTTAGTAAGTTGCTTGACAAACATACTATTGAAATTTTCTTGTATGAAAAGAAGTTTTTTGCTTTTCATACAAGAAAATTTGTCAAAAAAAACCAAACAGAAAGTTTGCATGATATAATTGACCAGCTTCTAAATTTCATAAAACAAACTCATAATTCTTTTGAAAGTACTCTATAATTTATTTTCACAAGTTTATAATTCTATATTTTTCTTTATATTATTACCAATATTGAACAAATCGTTAAGCACTAATGAATTTATTTTTATTGGTTTTTTTTTAACAATATCGGGTTTATTTAATTTATTTGACTTCGGTCTTTCAAATTCAATTATTAAAACTGCCGCATTAAATAAAAATTCAAAAGAAATACTTGCATATTTATATAGCATATTGGTTTACTTCTTTATAATTTTTTTTACTATTGAAATTTGTGTTTTATTATTTACTTATATATCTAGTATTGTATCAAATCAAAAACCTGATTATTTATTATATACTCTATTATTTTTTTCAAGTTTCATTAAATTTCTTGAAACATTTTTCAAAAATTATTACTTAGGATTGAATAGGCAATTACTATTTAATAATTTAAATAATATTTTTGTGTCAATCAAGTTAATATTATTTTATATTTTGTTTTATTTAAACAAACTTAATAACATTAATACTTTTTTTATTTATTATTTACTAGTATCAATAACTTTTATTGCATTAATAATATATATTGATAATAAAAATAAAGTGTATAAAGAAAATTTCACAAAAAATATATTTGATACCTATTCATTTAAACTTTATGTTTTAAATTTGATTAGTGTTATTTGGAAACAAATTGATCAAGTTATATTAATTTTTTTGATTACAAAAAAATTATATGCAAATTATATTTTAGCTAATAATTTCTCTAATATAATTTTTTTATGCACAACACCTGTTATAAGTTCCTTCTATTCTGATCTGATATTGGTAAAATCTAAAGAATCAAAAAGTGATATAATTACTCTTTTAAATAAAATGAATTTTATAATAATTTTAAGCCTAGGAATAATCATCTTACCAATTGTTTTAATACCTGAACAATATCTTTACATATGGCTTAGAGATTTTTCACAAGCAACCGAAATATCTAATATTTTAATATTAATGTTAATACTTAGTTTGTTCACTTCGTTATTGCAAGTTCCATTTTCATATTATTCTATTGAAATCGATTTAAATTTTATTCTAAAGTTAAATTCAATTTCTTTAATATTCATGTTGCCAATTTTTTTCTTATTTACATTATTATTTGGTATAATTGGATCTATCTGTTCAAAAATTTTAGTTGATTTAGTAAGACTTGCTTTTTATCTTAATAAAATGAGAAATGAGTTTTCAAATACTTTCTTTAAAAATTATATATTTTTAATAATAAAAAATATATTGATACCTTTAATTTTAATACTATTTTATAGATTTAATATATATAAAATTGATGATAATTTTTCATTATTTAAAATTATTATATCATTTATTATAATTTCTTTTTATCTCATTTTACTTAATTCAAAAAAAATAATCAATGAATTCCATTTTAAAAAAAATCTATAAAAAAATCATATCAATTTTAGACTTTGATTATAAATATAAATTTGATAATATAAAAACAAAAAATAATTTACAATTTTTACATGATCAAAAATTTTTAGATGTTTTAAATCAAACCAAATTTATTACAAATAATTATAGAATAAATATCCCATTAAGATTACATCAAGCAATTTTTTGCGCTCATAATGCAGTAAAGCAAAATGGTGTTTTTGTTGAATTAGGAACAGGAAGAGGGTATGTTTTTTTAACAATATTAAATTATTTAGAAAAAGATTTAAATGGTACAAATATATATTTATTTGATACATTTTTACCGTATAAAACTAATATAAAAAACGGGTCTCAATCTGCGAATAATCCCAAATCCGATATTTATGCTATAGGTTTTGATAATGTTAACAATGTATTTTCTAAATGGGATAATGTAAAGCTAATTAAAGGGTTAGTTCCTGATTCCTTAGATATTCTTTTACAAAATAATATTAAAATTTCTTTTATACATATTGATTTGAATTATCATAAACCTGAAATTGATGCTTTGAATTTATTATGGGAAAATATTAATATTGGAGGATACATTTTATTAGATGATTTTGGAAATCCTGGTCGTGAATTGCAGTGTGAAGCGTTTACTTTATTTTTTAAAGAAAAAAAACAGTTTATCTTGAATCTAGCTACAGGTCAAGGTTTAGTGATAAAAAGCTAATATTTATGAATATTTTAATTTACTCAAGAAAAGGAATTTTTGATTGGGCATCTGATTTCAAAAAATACTTACTAGAAAATAATATTACTGCAGAAATTATTACAGAATTAACATTTGATGGAGATATAAAATTAGGTAAGCAATTCAATAATAATTTGAATTCATCAAGTTTGTATAATGATATATTTTCAATTGAAGAAATAGATGATATAATTGCTAGATGTAGATTACTTAGAAGTATAGATATTAATAAAGCTAGAAAAATGGTAATTACTTATTCTTCAATTTTAGATGAAATTTTCTTGAGTAAGGAAATTACACATTTTATTTCTATAAGAGTTGATAATTATTTTTTAGATATTATATACAGATTGTCGAAAGTAAGAAATTTTAAATTTGTAGGTCTTTGGAAAAATGCAATTTTAAAAAATAAATTATTTTTCACATCAAAAGGGGATAATATTTATATACAAGAATCAACAAGTGAACTACTTTCTAATTTCAAGGAATCAATATTATCAGAAACCTTTAAAGCAACTTCATTAAATAAAGTAGGCACACCTAATATTTTGTCTGTTTTTAAATTTTATGTAACTGCATATTTAAGGGCAATAGTATTATTTTTATTAAAATTTTATCATAATGATCATAATGGTTACAGGTATCTCACAACACCTTTGTATGTAGACGATTATAAATTGAATTTTAAAAATAATTTCAGCCATTTACTTTATACAAAAAATTGGGATGATGCTTTAACAAACATTGCTATTAAAAATAAACTTTTTATTGGTTTACAAGTAAATCCAGAAGCTACCATAGATTATTATGCCAGTGATATTGCATTAATTAATGTAAATAATGTCATATCCAAAATTCTTGAAGTTTCTAAAAAAAATAACATTTCAATTTTTATTAAAGATCATCCAAATATGCTTGGAAAAAGAAATTATAATTTTTTAAAAAAATTACAGAATTTAAAAGATGTTTACTTAATACCAAGTTATATTGATTCCAATTATATAATTAAACACACTGATGCAACTTTTACGTGGTCGGGTACAATTGGTATTCAGGCTGCTGTTAGAGGTAAATGTTCTATTATTGTAGATGCACCGTATTATGTAAAAGATTTATATTATAAAATAAATAATTTTGAAGATATATCTTTAATCCCGAGTTATGTTCTAAATCATAAATCAAAAGATTTTAATTTTATCAATATTGCGAAACAAGTTACAGACACACTTTTTGATGGTGATTTGATTTTCAAAAATAGAAATTATGAAAAAAGAAAAAACACATTTTTTAATATCATGAAATTTATAGATGCCTAAAAAATTTTATTTTCAAATCTTTTTAATATTATTGTTCTTAACTTATACTATAAATATAGTTGACATTGCTTATTATTTATTCGGTTTAAATTTTTCTATTTATCAAAAGTTGGTAAGTATAACAATATTCTTATTAGCATTATTTTATGCTTTTTTTTATGGTTTAAAATTAACTAGCATTACAATTTTTATTTTTTTTTACTCAATATTTTCTTTCTTATATGGAATTTATACAAATGGATTGAATTTTTATTTTATATCTCATATATATTCGATTTTAATGCCAATTTTTTTGGTTTCTTTTGGAATTAATTTCAAATACCATTATGAAATCTATTTTAATAAATTTATAAAAATTTTAAAATTTTCATTTTTTATCAATATTGTATTTATTTTAATTTATATTCTCACACATTATCTATTTAATATTTGGGATTATTTTGGTTTTGCTACTAACTTGGCTTATTTAGTTCCCCTATTATTTTATAAAAAACAGTTTAATAAATTTTATATTTCTTTTTTTTTAGATTTTTTCTCAGGGAAACGAATGACTTTGTTAACTAGCATAGCTTTGTTTATTCGTGAAAAATTTAATAGAATCAATTTTTTTAAATTTTTGATTTTTATGATTTTTTTGACTTTCATTTCTTCTTTTCTATATTTAAGATTTCAAGATTCTGAAAATTTAGCAAGAATTAGTAATGTTGTTAATGTTGTATTATCAGATGAGAGGTCTTTATCTATAGCAACAAGTGGGAGAAGCGATGAAGTTTTTAATTTATTAGAAAAAATGAATTCAAATAAAGTTTCATATTATATAGGCTCGGGTTTTGGTGCTTCATATCTTTCCTATGATTATCGTGGTTTAACCGAAAGTGAAATAAAACATTACGCACATATTTCTCCCTTTTATTATATTTTCATTTTTGGAATCCCTTTCACTTTGATTTTTTATTTTTTACTATTTAAATTAATTTTTAAAAATAAGTCAAATGATAATTCGAAGGAATTGCTGTTTAGGGGACTTTTTATGAGTTATTTTATAATGTCATTTTTCGGATCAATTTTGTTTGTATCTCCAATTTTTTGGTTTTATTTGGGTACAATAATTATTAAAAAATATTAACTATGATACTATTAATTACAGGTGGAACTGGTTCATTCGGTAATGCTGTTTTAAATCGATTTTTAAATACAAATATTTTTTCCGAAATCAGAATTTTTAGTAGAGATGAAAAAAAACAAGATGATCTTCGTAAAAGAGTAAATAACAACAAAATTAAATTTTATATTGGAGACGTTCGAGATCGAGATAGTTTAATTCCAGCAATTAAAGGAGTTGATTACATTTTTCATGCTGCTGCTTTAAAACAAGTACCATCTTGTGAGTTCTTTCCATTAGAAGCGGTAAAGACCAATATTATAGGTACTGATAATGTATTAACCGTTGCACAAGATTTTGATGTGAAAAAGGTTGTAGTTCTAAGTACAGACAAAGCTGCATATCCAATTAACGCAATGGGAATGTCAAAAGCTTTAATGGAAAAAGTTATGGTGGCGAAATCTAGGATATTAGATTCTAACAAAACTATATTTTGTGGTACTAGATATGGTAATGTTATGGCTTCAAGAGGTTCGGTAATACCTTTGTTCATAGATCAAATTAAAGAAAACAAAGCGTTGACACTAACTGATCCGAACATGACACGCTTTATGATGACATTAGAAGATGCTGTTGATTTAGTACTTTATGCATTTGAACATGCCAATCAAGGTGATTTATTTGTTCAAAAAGCGCCTTCTGCAACTGTGGGAACTTTAGCAAAGGCTTTAATAGAATTATATAAATCTTCGAGCGAAATAAAGGTGATTGGCACGAGACATGGTGAAAAGTTGTACGAAACACTTGTTAACAGGGAAGATATGATTAAAGCTGAAGATCTTGGTGAGTATTATAGAATTCCGGCTGATAACAGGGATTTAAACTATGAACAGTATTTTTCAGAAGGTATGCCTGATTTTGCAAATCTTAATGAGTATCACTCCCACAATACTACTATTTTAGATGTAGAAGGAATGAAAATGTTGTTATTAAAGCTTCCAATTATTCGAAAAGATATTTTGGGAGAAGTTGGAGCTATTCAATATCCATATTAATTATGATTAAAGTTGGCGTAACAGGTTCAAATGGTTTTATAGGATGGCACTTATGTCGTTCATTAGAACTATATACTAATAAATTTGAATTAATAGAATTTGAAAGAGATTGGTTTAATGAAAAAATTAATCTTGATTCATTTATTTCAAAATGTGATATTATAGTTCATTTAGCTGGACTAAATCGTCATAGTGACGAAACAGCTATTTACATTACAAATGTAGGATTGGCAGAAAGATTAATTGAGTCTTTTAAAAGAACAGGCTTTAAAGGCCAACTTATATTTTCTTCATCAATTCAGGAGGAGAGAAATAACACTTTCGGAAATTCAAAAAAAATTGCCAGAGAATTATTTTCTAATTGGGCAAATCAATCTGGTGCCATTTTTCATGGAGTAATAATACCAAATGTCTTTGGTGCATTTGGTGTGCCATTTTACAATTCAGTTGTATCTACCTTTTGTCATCAGTTAGTTAATAACGAATTTCCAAAAATTGAAACTGATGCGACCCTCAATCTTATTTATATAAATGATTTAGTACAAAAAATTATTAATTTATTTAATACTGAAACTAATGATAATTTTATAATTAGTCATACAGATAGATATAAGGTTTCTGAAATACTTGAACTTTTGGTTATTTTTAAAAAAAAGTATTTTGAAAATGGAGAAATACCTGCTTTTAATAATCAATTTGAAATAAATTTATTTAATACATTTAGGTCATATTTTAAATTAAACACTCATTTTCCAATTAAATACAAAAATAATATTGATGAAAGAGGAAACTTTGTAGAAATAATAAGATTAGAGACAGGTGGTCAAGTTTCATTTTCAACTACAAAAAAAGGAATAATTAGAGGGAATCATTTCCATATAAGGAAAATAGAGAGGTTTTCTGTAATAAAAGGAAAAGCACTAATTCAATTAAGAAAAATTGGAACAAATGAAGTGTTTGATTATTATTTGTCAGGAGAGGAGCCAGCATATGTAGATATGCCAATTTGGTATACACATAATATTAAGAATATTGGCGAAGAAGAATTATATACAATGTTTTGGATCAATGAATTTTATAATGAAAAAGATCCTGACACCTACTTTGAAAAAGTTTAAATATATTATTGTATGAATCAGCGATTAAAAGTAATGACGGTAGTTGGTACAAGACCCGAAATTATTAGATTAGCTAGGGTAATGAGTGCTTTAGATAATTCAAAGGCAATTGAGCATATTATTGTACATACAGGACAAAATTATGATTATGAATTAAATCAAATATTTTTTGACGACTTACAAATTCGTAAGCCCGATTATTTCTTGAATGCTGCAGGAGAAACAGCTACTGAAACTATTGGAAAGATTCTAATAAATATCGATCCTTTATTGGAAGAAGTAAAACCTGATGCATTTTTAGTATTAGGGGATACTAATAGTTGTCTATGTGCTATACCAGCTAAAAAAAGACATATTCCAATTTTCCATATGGAAGCTGGTAATAGATGTTTTGATCAACGCGTACCTGAGGAAACAAATCGTAAAATTGTAGATCACATTGCTGATATCAATTTGACTTATAGTGATATTGCTAGAGAGTATCTTCTTAGAGAAGGATTATCAGCAGATAGAATAATCAAAACAGGTTCACCCATGTTTGAAGTTTTAAATCATTACTTAAATGATATAAATAAATCAGATATTTTAACAAGATTAAATCTTCAAAAGTATAAATATTTTGTAGTGTCTGCACACAGGGAAGAGAATATAAATAATGAGTCAAATTTCACTGGACTAATTTCTAGCTTGAATTTAATTTCTGAAAAATATAATCTTCCAATAATTGTAAGCACACATCCTAGAACACGAAAGATGATTGATTCAAAAGGAATTAAATTACATGATAATATAAAGCTTTTAAAGCCATTAGGTTTTAATGATTATAATGCGTTACAGATGAATGCAATGACAGTATTATCTGATAGCGGAACAATTTCAGAAGAATCATCAATTTTGAATTTTCCTGCTTTAAATATCAGACAAGTGCATGAAAGACCTGAGGCAATGGAGGAAGCTTCAGTAATGATGGTTGGGTTGAATCCTAATAGAATATTACAAGGATTGATTCAGCTTGAAACACAAAAGAGAGGAGTTGAAAGAACATTCAGAAATGTGGCAGATTACTCAATGCCAAATGTTTCAGAAAAAGTTGTAAGAATAATTTTAAGTTATGTAGATTATATAAAATTAATGGTTTGGAAAGAGTATGTAAAAATTTAATTTTTGTCACTTTATCTAGAATTAACTCTTTAGAAGATCATTCTATATATTCTGATTTGTTAAAATGTTTTTCTGACGAAGGATATAATATTACAATTATTTCATCATTTGAAAGGAGACTTGGTATTAAAACAAGAGTAAGAAAAATAAAAAATATTACTTTTTTAGATGTTAAAACTTTGAATATACAGAAATCAAATATCTTCGAAAAAGGAATTGGAACTATTTTAATTAAATATAAATATATCTCAGCAATAAAAAAATATTTACTAAATGAAAATTACAACCTAATACTATATACAACTCCGCCTATTACATTTTTTCCAGTAATTAAATTTTTAAAAAAAAGGTATAATTCATTGACTTATCTTTTATTAAAAGATATATTTCCACAAAATGCAGTTGATCTTGGAATTATTAATAAAAACGGATTACTTTATAGATATTTTAGAAATCAAGAAATAAAATTATATAAAATCTCAGATATTATAGGTTGTATGTCAAAAGCAAACTTAGAATATATTTTAACTCATAATAAATATTTGAATAAAAGTAAAGTAGAAGTTAATCCTAACAGTATCTCAATAAATTGCAATATTCAAAGAAAAGATTTGAAAATAAATCAAAAATTAAGACTGTTATATGGAGGTAATTTAGGAAAACCACAAGGTATTTCATATCTAATTAACGCTATTAAGGCTTGTATAGACATTGGGAATGTTGAATTTATAATTGCTGGAAATGGAACTGAAGATTATTTAGTGAAAGATTGGATTTACAAAGATAATCCTCAAAACGTAATTTATTACGAAATGCTTCCACAAATTGAATACCACAAATTATTAGCGGAAGTAGATGTTGGACTAATTTGTTTAGATAAAAAATTTACAATTCCAAATTATCCTTCTAGACTCTTATCTTATATGGAGTATGGTCTTCCAATAATATGTTTGACTGATAAAAATACAGACATAGGTACTGACGCAGATGAATATGGATATGGTTTTTCTTGTTTGTCAGACGATACTGAGTCGTTTAGAAAATTTATTTTAAACTTTAAAAACAACCCACAATTAATTAAAAACATGGGGCAGAACTCATTAAAAATTTTAAATCAAAAATTTAATGTGAAATATTCTTTTGATATTATAAATAAACATTTATTAAACTAGAAATGAAAACAATAATTATTAATGGGGGAACAAAGGGTGTTGGGAAAGAAATTGTAATAGCTTGTTTAAATATTGGTTACAATGTCATTTTCGGAGGAAGAGATGAGGTAGCTGCAGAAAAACTTTTAAAATCAGTTAATAATGATAATTGTCATTTTGTAAAAATTGATAACTTAAATTTAAAGTCATTAAAACAGATGTTTCAATTTGCTATTGAAAAATATAAAAGAATAGATGGCTATGTCCACTATGCTGGAATAACACCAGTTTCTGGAATACTAGATTGCGATGAAGAAACCTACGACAATTTATTTGACATTAATTTAAAATCAGCATTTTTTTGTACTCAATATGCAATTAATTACATGAAAGATAATCATGGTGGAAGTTTAATTTATTTTGGATCAGCGCACATGGATTATGGTCAAATAGATAGGGCAGCATATGCAATAACAAAAGGGGCCTTAAATATTTTATCTAGTCACATCGCTCATCATTATGCTAAATATCAAATTAGATCTAATTATATCGTTATGGGTTGGACGGATACAGATGGTGAAATTGAATTGAGAAAAAGTCAAGGAATTACACAAGAAGACTTACAAAAAAAAGCGTCTAGTATTATTCCAATGGGAAGAATGCTTAAAGTAAACGATCCAATTCCAACAGTGCTTCATTTTTTATCTGATGAATCTAGTATGATAACTGGTTCGATAGTAAGAATTACTGGTGGTGAATTTATTTAATTTTATATTTTGAGTAATTACAAAGTTGATATTATCTATTTTGATAACTCTGAGTTATTAGAATCATGTGAAATTGATAATCAAAATCATTTACTATATTTTGTTTCTATTTATAAAAAATTAGTTTTTTGCTATGATATAAATACTGGAACAATAAATTCAATGACCACTAATGGTCTTGTAGGTTGTGTAAGGGTATTAAATTATAAAAAATTGATTGTAGCAGAAACACATGGTATTTATGAATTTGATTTTAACACATTATCAAGTAAGAAATTAAAGGACTTTGTAAAAGAAGATTCTGTTAGATTCAATGACGGTAGACTAGATAGTAATGGTAGATTCCTAATAGGAACAATGGGTTATCCGGAAATAATACCAAACAAAGGGAAATTATACTCTTATTTCCAAGGTAGTTATACAACTTTATTAAATGATATTACCATTTCTAATGGGATAGTATTTACTAATGATGATAAAACAATGTTTTATATTGACACTCCAACTAAAAAAGTTTTAAAATTCAATTACGATCTTATTAATGGAACTTTAAGTAATAAAACCGACTTTATTGAATTTGATACGGAATCCTTTCCAGATGGTATGTGCATAGATACCAATCAACATATATTTATAGCAGAATGGGGGGGGAGTTGTATTTCTAGATGGGATTCTAAAAATGGAAAATTATTAGAAAGATATAAATTACCAGTTTTGAATATAACTTCTTGCGCAATTGATATTCATAATAATATATATATTACTACAGCAAAATCTGAAAATACTGATGAGCAATTTGGCGGTGCTCTTTTATATTTAAAATTTTTAAAATGATTATTGAAGAAGAATTAGTAAGTATAATAATACCTATTTATGGAGTTGAATTATATTTAAAACAATGCATTGAAAGTGTTTTAAGTCAAACATATCAAAATTTGCAAATTATTCTTGTAAACGATGGTAGTAAGGATAAATGCGGTGAAATATGTGATTATTATGCAACCAAAGATGCTAGAATTCAAATTATACATAAACAAAATGAAGGCCTAGTTAATGCAAGAAAAAGTGGATTAGCAATTGCAAAAGGTCAATTTGTAACTTTCATTGATGGAGATGATTGGGTAGGAGAGAATTTTATTTATAATTTAACTCAACCTTCATTAAAATATGACATTGATTTTACTATAGCTGGTTTTATAAGAGAATTTTATGGTAAAGAAGATAAGATCTTGCCAAAATTGCCTATTGGTTATTATTCCTCAGAAAGACTATTGAAAACTATTTTCCCAAATGCTATTTATAATGGTATTTTTTTTCAACATGGAATTTCAACTTACGTTTGGAATAAATTATTCAGAATTAGCAAACTAAAACAATTTCTTTCAATAATTGATAAGAACATTGTAATGGGTGAGGATGCAGCATTAACATATCCCTATTTATTTAATTGTAAAAGTATTTATATAACAGATGCCGCAGATTATTATTATAGACAAAGGCCAAATTCAATTGTTAAATCAGTTCCTAATTTAAAATTAGAATATAGTCAACTTAGTTTATTATTTAAACATCTTAAGAAAAATTTGTCTAATAGTTTAAACTCTGACATCCAAAATCAATTAAAATTATATTTTTTCTCGCAAATATTAATTCGTTCTGGTGGGGTGATTAATTCAGATGTTACAACTATTCCTTTCCCAGGAATACATAATGCAAAAAATTTAGTAATATATAGTTCTGGTTCATTTGGCCAACACTTAATTTCATCATTACGAAAATTAAATTATTATAAAATAATTTCATGGTTGGATGAGGACCATATAGAAAGCCAAATATTTGGATTAGAAGTTAATTCAATTGATCATATTTTGAATATTACTTTTGACTTAGTAGTAATTGCTTCTATTGATGAAAAATTCACTATTGATGCAGTAAATAAGTTAATTAGTTTAGGAATTCCACGAAATAAAATTTCGTGCTTTAATTTGAATATAAATCAAATTGAAAAAGCAATTTTAGAAATCGGGTTTGATTTAAATACTTTTAATTATAAAGATCAAATATATGCAGTTTAATAATAAAAGATTATTGATTTTAGGGGGTAATCCAGAAACTGGAGCATTGGTTAGACATGCAAATAATTTAGGAGTTCATACAATAGTTATTGATCCGAACCCCAATGCAATTGCTAAAAAATTTGCAAAAGAGTCATATGATATTGAGGTAATGGATATAGAAAAATTATATAATAAAGCAAATACATTAAATTTAGATGGAGTATTAGTTGGAGTTGCCGATATATTAGTAGCTTCATATTTTCACTTATGCTCTAAATTGAAATTTCCATGTTATGCAACAGAAAAAGCGATTCAAGTATTTACTTCAAAAAATGAATTTAGAAATATTTGTGAATTAAATCATATTAATGTCATTCCTTATTTCAAATTAGATGAAAAATTAAAAACTGAGGATATAGCTAAAATACAATTTCCGGTTTTAACTAAGCCAGTAGATAATGGCGCTGGTGTTGGGATGAAAGTTGCATTTAACGAAAAGGAATTAATAGACAATGTAAATTTTGCATTGATGCATTCTAAACGAAAAGAGTTTCAAACTGAAAGGTACATGAATGAATGCGATGATATGTTAGTGTATTATACCATTAGTGATGGTAATATATATCTATCAGCAGCAGCTGATAGATATACTAATAAATCACAAGAAGTTGGAAGCCCTGTATGCATCGGTTCAGTTTATCCTTCAAAATATCTTAACCATTATATCAATGTCGTTAATCAAAGAATGATTAAGTTAATTAAAAGCACTGAAATATTTAATGGTGTTTTAAATATTCAATTTTTTGTTGATAAAAATAAAAATTTCTATGCTTATGATCCAGGCTTTAGATTACAAGGAGAAGCTCCCCATATTTATTTAAATAACATTAATGATTTTGATAATAGAAGTATGTTAATAAATTTTGCACTCACTTCTAGTACAAATGAGCCAGATTTAAATATCAAAAATGATCCATTTTTCAAAGGTAAAATTGCTACTACTGTTTGGGTCTTATTAAAACAAGGAAAAATTTCTAATATTAGTGGTCTAGATGAAATTAAAAATGATACTTCTATAATAGAAGTAATACAACGTTTTAAAGTTGGCGAGATAATTGAAATAGAAATGCTTGGAACTGAAAGACAAGTTTTTGCTAGAATTTATTGTGTAGTAAACAATAAAATAGAGCAAGAAAATATTTACGAGAAAATAAAGCAAACTCTTAAAATTGAAGATGAACTTGGTGAGAATATGATCTTAGATTATATGGGTATAAATAAAATTTAATTATATGGAAATAAATTTAAAAGGGAAAATTGTAATTGTAACAGGTGCTGCAAAGGGAATAGGTAAGATCATTGCTGAAAATTTTGCTAAAGAAGGGGCTAAACTTTCATTATGGGATATCGATTTTGATGAACTTCAAAAGGTTAAAGAAACTATTGCTAATAAATACATTGAAACCCCATTGGCTCTAAAATGTGATGTAAGTGTTGAAAATGAAGTTGAAATAGCTGTAAAAAAGACAATAGAAGATTTCGGGACTATCGATGTATTAATAGCTAATGCAGGGATACTCAATCCAAGTAAAATTTTAGAGACATCAGTTGAAAAGTGGGATCAGGTTTTTGATGTTAACACAAAAGGCCCATTTTTATGTGCAAAGGCGGTTGCTCCTTATATGAAAGAAAATAATAATGGTAGAATTATATTTGCGTCTTCATTTGCTGCCATTATACCATCGGTTGATTCGGCTGCATATGCTGCATCTAAATCAGCAATAGTTTCATTAACTAGGGTTTTAGCAGCTGAATTAGGACCTTGGAATATCACAGTAAATGCATATGCACCTGGTATGATACCATCTAATATGAGTGGAATCGATTCACTTCCAGAAAGTAGACAAAATGAAATGTTAGATACGCTATGTATTCGAGAATGGGGCAATGCTGATGATATTTCATCGTTATTGATATTTCTAGCATCTAGTCAAGCAAAATACATCACTGGAACACTAATTGATGCTAGTGGCGGAAAATTTTCTGTTCAATTTTCAAAATATGCAAGAATTTAAGATGACTTCTAAAACAAAATTTGCTAATATATCATTAAGTGCATATGCATTTGGTTATGGTTGTGGCTTTGTAAAAGATATCCGAGATGAAGCTAGGGCTTTTCAAAATATGTCATTGGATGATTTAACATTGATTGCAGTAAAAAATGAATTAGGTGGAGTAGAAATTCCAATTGATAAATACTTTAAAGAAAAAAGTACTGATGATCTTGCACTTTATGTTAATAAATTAAAACAATCAAATTTAAGATTGATTTATGCGTTTGAAAATTTTGATAGTAATTATTTTACCAAACTTGCACCATTTATAAAAAAAAATAACGTAGATTTTATACGAGTTAAAATTTCAAATTTCTATGGAGGAAATCGATTTAAAGAAGGTATTTATTTAAATGATATAAATAAATTCAGGGAAGAACTTAAAAAATCAATTAACGTAATTGATAAATTTGGAATAAAAATACTTATAGAGAATCACCAAGATATTACTTTAAAAGATATTTTTGATTTGGTTAATGAATTCGGATCAGAAAGGATAGGTGTTAATTGGGATACTGGAAATTCTTTTCCAACTGGAGAAACAGTAGAGTCATTTTTAGAAAAATCAATTCATTTAATTGGTAATGTTCATTTGAAAGATTACAGAATTCAATCCACAATTAACGGGTATATCATGCATAGGTGCGCACTTGGTGAAGGTGTAGTAGATTTCCAATATTTATTAAGTACTTTAAATAAGTATAATAATACGATTCCTCTAACGATTGAATTAGGTGCTATGAACGGAAGAGAAGCCATGATAAATAATGAATTATATTGGACTCATACAGAGGGCGTTACAAATGAAGGAAAAAGTAATCTTGTTGATTTTATTAATAAACATGTTGAAAATGATAAATCAATATCAACATTATGGGAAAGAAAAGCAAGCCCTAAAATCATTTTTGAGTCCGAGTATACCGAAGTTTTAAATTCAATTAATTATATAAAAAACATTGTAAAAGAATTATAATGGATATTACAAACAAAAGTCTTTCAATAGTAACAGGAGCAACTGGAGGGTTGGGTAAAGCTTTATCGGATTCTATTTTAAACAAAAGTGGAAAATTATTATTTGTAGCTCGAGATTTAAAAAAAATCAATTCTTTTATTGATACTAATGAAAACTCAAAACTTTCTAGTTTATTTAAATTTCAAGCAGACTTAAGCAATGAAAAAGATCTACAAAACACTGAATTGTTTATAAAAGAAATTATTGAATCCAATAATGATATTGAAGAAATTTATTTATTTAATAATGCCTCTATTATTGATCCAATATCATTAATTAAAGATGTAAATTTTAATGAAATAAAAAATGCATTGGTTTTAAATATTGCAACAGCCTACACATTATCATCGTCTCTAATAAAACTTAAACAAAATAAACCAGCTCTTAAATTAAACATTATAAACATAAGTTCAGGAGTTTCTATAAATGCTGTAAAAGGTTGGTCAGCATATTGTATTTCAAAGGCAGGTTTAAATATGCTATCTAAATGTATTGCAATTGAAAATGAATCTGAAGATATTTTTTCTTTGTCAATAAACCCTGGTGCAATAGATACTGGTATGCAAGAGAAAATTAGAAACGCTGATTCAGATAAAATACCAGCTGCAAAAAAATTTGAAACCATGTATAATGAAGGTAAACTCCAAAACCCAAAAGATGTTGCTGATAAATTATTTAGAATTTTAGCATCAAAAGACTATTCTAACGGTGATTTTATTGACTTTAATAAAATAAATTAAATGGAAAAATCTAAAGTATGGCTTTCTTCACCTCATATAGGTACTAATGAACTTCTTTACGTAAATGAAGCATTCTCTACCAATTGGATAGCGCCACTTGGTCCTCATGTTAATGCTTTTGAGCAAGGACTTCAAAAACAAACAAAAACAAATCATGCCGCAGCATTATCTTCAGGTACTTCTGCAATCCATTTAGCATTGATTCTATTAGGAGTAAAACCTGGTGATATTGTATTTTGCCAATCTATTACTTTTTCTGGTTCAGCTAATCCTATTGCATATCAAGGTGCAATTCCGGTTTTTATAGATTCTGAATTAGATACCTGGAATATGGATCCATTCTTGTTAAGAAAGGCGCTTGAAGAAGCTAAGTTAAATGGGCAATTGCCAAAAGCTATCATTCCCGTTCATTTATATGGTATGCCAGCTAAAATGCCTGAAATTATATCTTTAGCAAGTGAATTTGGTGTCCCAGTAATTGAAGATGCAGCAGAAGCTCTGGGTGCAAATTTGGATAATAAGCCATGTGGTAGTTTTGGAGATTTTGGAGTTTTAAGCTTCAATGGTAATAAAATAATCACCACTTCTGGTGGCGGTGCTTTGCTTTCAAACAATGGTGAAATGATTGAAAAAGCTAGATTCTTATCTACTCAGGCAAGAGATGCTGCGCCTCATTACCAACACTCACAAATTGGTTATAACTATAGAATGTCTAATGTTTTAGCGGGTATAGGAAGAGGACAATTAGAAGTTTTAGACGATCGTGTTACTGCAAGAAGAGATAATTTTAATAGGTATAAGAATTATTTTTCTAAATGGAATGATTCTGGATTTAATATTCAATTTCAACAAGAGCCTCAAGGATATTATTCTAATCGATGGTTAACTTGTATAGTAGTTGATCCAAATACAAATAAAGGATTAACTAGAGAAGAAATTAGATTGGCAATGGATGGAGAAAACATTGAAACCCGTCCATTGTGGAAACCAATGCATCAGCAGCCAATTTTTGCATATACAAAAAATTATTTAAATGGGGTTTCTGATAAATTATTTGAAAATGGTCTTTGTTTGCCTAGTGGTTCTAATTTAACTGATGAAGAATTTAATAGAATTTTCAATTGTTTAGATAATATAATTTCAAAACATAAGTAGATGTATAAAGGCTTTATTAAGTATATTGGCGATTTTATTTTTTCATTTATTTTATTGATAATACTATCGCCAATAATTTTTTTGACAGCCATTTTTTTACTCCTTGCTAATCGTGGCAAGGTTTTCTTTTTTCAGCAAAGACCTGGATTAAATTGTAAACCATTTTTTATTGTTAAGTTTAAAACAATGAAAGATGCTTTTGATGAAAATGGTGAACCATTGCCAGATGAAATAAGATTAACAAAAGTTGGAAGATTTGTTAGATCAGTATCTTTGGATGAGCTTTTGCAATTAGTCAATGTTCTAAAAGGTGATATGAGTTTAGTTGGCCCAAGACCTTTATTAATGAGATATCTCCCAAGATACTCCGAACAACAATCTAGAAGACACGAAGTTAAACCTGGGATTACAGGTTGGGCACAAGTAAATGGGAGAAATGCGATTAGCTGGGAACAGAAATTTGAATTTGATGTAGAATATGTAGAAAACCAATCCTTTTTATTAGATCTAAAAATATTGTGGTTAACATTTCTTAATGTTATTCAAAGAAAAGGAATCAGTGCAGAAGGTCAAGCTACTATGGAAGAATTTAGAGGCAATTAATTTAAATAATAATAAAGTCTTCCAATCAATTCCCTTATTCCAGTTTCAGTATCTCTTAAGTTATCAGCACTTGGTAAAAAATCAAATAATTTAATTTCTTTTTTTCTTGTTGTTTTGAAATCTACTTTATAGGGAACAATATTAAATCCTTGCCTTTCAAATAGTTCCTTAGCTCTGTCCATATGAAAAGCTGATGTCGCAAGGATTATTTTCTTTTCTGAACCAATCAATTCTTTTACCGCTTTAGCTTCGTCTGCAGTATTTTCTACATCTTTTGTTATCCAAATATTTTCTTGAGGTATTTCAGTTTTAATTGCATAATTTTTTAGTATCTCTCCTTCAGTTTTTTGAACATTATCCCAAGGCATTTTACCTCCTGTAAAAACAAGTCTATTAGCTTTACCTGCTTTAAACAAATCAAGTCCTCCAAAAAATCTATCTGGGTCACCCCATTCTATATAGGTTGAATCTCCCACTTCATTTATTTCTATCATACCACTAAGTACCACAATGGCATCTGCGCTGTCTATAGCACTTATTGGCTTCCTGTATTCATTTCCTTCTACTAGTTTGAAAAAGTTATTAGAGAAAATAGGAGTGGATATGATATAAAGTACTCCAATGGATATATAGATAAGCTTTTTCTTATTCCTAATTAAACCTATAAGTATCACTGTAATAACTAGCATAATAGGTAGGACGAATGTTGGCAATATTTTGTGGAGATAGATCATTTAAAGAAAGTTTTAAATCTAAATTATTGATAATCAAATATATATAATTTATAAATTGAATGTTTTATTTGGTAAAAGTCTTACACACTTGTATTTTTGCACTATGAAGATAGTATCTATTACAGAAGCTCAGATTCCAGGTGTTAAGCTGATTAATTTTGAGCGTTTTACGGATAAACGTGGTTTTTTTACAGAGACTTTTAGAGTGTCTGATTTTATCAATAATGAACTAAAATGTTTTCCAAATGGCATCATGCAGGCCAACGAGAGTTATTCTCGTCGCAATGTATTGAGAGGTTTGCATTTTCAGTGGAATCCTAATATGGGTAAATTGGTTAGAACTATCACTGGTCATATGGTAGACTTGGTTTTAGACTTACGTCAAGGATCGCCTACTCAAGGCAAGATCATGGCTTTTAATATGCCAGCTAATTCAACAGACGGAATCACTAGTTGGATCTGGGTGCCAGAAGGATGCGCGCATGGTAATTTCTTTTTAGAAGATTCTTATATAGAGTATTTCTGTTCAGGTTCTTATAACGGGGAATGTGAAGCAGGAGTGTCTCCTTTTGCAGAAGATATTGATTGGAGTATCTGTGATCCTAAATTGAAGAACTTATTTGCTGATTTAAAAGATAGTTTTATTGCAACTTCAAAAGATATCAATGGATTATCAGTAAAGCAATGGTTGGCAAGAGAAGATGCTAAACAATTCACAATCTAATTTATTTGTTTAGAATCATGAGTCAATCTATATTAATTACAGGGGCTGCTGGTAAATTAGGTGCTGCAGTATGGGCTTTGTTACCTGAAGCTATTGGTGCTACTAGAGCTGATTTTGATTTGTCTAGTTCAACTCAAATGAGTGCTTTCTTGGATCAACATCCTCAAGTAACTACCATTTTACATTGCGCTGCAATGATTTCTCCTCCAAAAATTAATGAAGATATTGCTCAAGCCATTCAGTCTAATATTATTGGCACCGCTTTATTAAGTGCAGAGTGTTATAAAAGAAATATTCGATTGGTGTATATTTCAACTGACTATGTGTTTGCGGGAGAGAAGGGTATGTATAAAGAAGGTGATGAGCTTTTGCCTCAAAACAAATATGCTTGGTCTAAATTAGGGGGAGAGTGTGCTGTTCAAATGTTAGACAACTATGTAATTATTAGATTGTCTTTTGGCCCAGATGTGTTTCCTTATAAAGCTGCATTTACAGATCAGTACACTTCTAGAGAATCTGCTTCTGTAATCGCTAAAAAGATTAAAAATATAGTAGTTTCGGATTTCAAAGGAGTGATTCATATTGGAGGAGATAGAAAATCAGTATATGAATACGCTTTGAGTTTGGGTGCAGAAAATATTGACAAGATTAGTATTAAAGACATGTCTGTTAAAATGCCAACAGATACCTCATTAGATTGTAGTTTGTATAAACAACATTTTAATAAGGATTAATAAAAATTGAAAGACCAACCATTATGAAGAAAATATTATTAGCAGGAGGGGCAGGGTATATTGGAACAGAACTATGTAAGAGATTATTAAGATTAGATTACAAAGTAACTGTGATTGATGATTTATGGTTTGGTAATAATTTAGATCCAAGAGTAGAGTTAATTAAAAAAGATTTATTCCAAGTTAATCATAATGAATTAAAAGGATACGATACAGTAATCTTCTTAGGCGGAGTATCTAATGATCCAATGGCTGAATTTTCTCCTTCAGAAAATTTTGTACAAAATGCTGCTTGTCCTGCATATTTATCTTACGAAAGTAAAAGAGCAGGGGTAAGAAGATTTATTTATGCATCTTCTTGTTCTGTATATGGTTATACGGTGGATGAATTGTATGATGAAAAATCGCCCACTACTTGTGCTTATCCATATGGTATTTCAAAATTACAAGGAGAGAACGGGGTGATGCATTTAGCAGATAATAAATTTTCGGTAATTGCTTTAAGACAGGGAACTGTTTGTGGCTATAGTGATAGAATGCGTTTTGATTTGGTTGTGAATACCATGTTCAAGAACGCTATGACATTAGGAGAGATCACAGTCAATAATCCTTCCATCTGGAGACCAATTTATCATATTCAAGATGCTTGTACTGCATTTATTAGATCTATACAAGCACCTGACAATATCTCAGGTGTATTTAATGTAGCATCAGATAATTATACTTTAGGTCAAATTGGAGATATTGTAGGTGCTGAAATGTCTAAGAACTTGGGTAAAGAAGTAAAAGTGCACATCAACGATGTACAAGATTTTAGAAATTATAAAGTATCTATTAATCATGCAAGATTAGCATTGGGCTTTACACCAGTATATGGTGTAAAAGACATCATCAATCAATTATTTGAGCACAAAGACAAATATGGTAATTACGATGATGATAAATACTACAATATCAAAATCTTCAAAAGCCTAGGTAAATAATCAATAAGTATTTAATAAAAAAGGTCCCAAAATTTGGGACTTTTTTTATGCTTTATGTTGAGCCAAGACCCAACCGTTTTTATCTGATGAATTAATAATGGTGAAATCACCTCTATTCTTAATGATATCTAATCCTCTGAAATGCTTTAAATGATGTGTGTCATCTAATAAGATATAATAGTTTTTATTTTTCATCAAATCGTCGGTGATTTGAAATTCCATATGCCCTACGCCACCAGCTGAATCTAATACAATTAACATATTGTTATTGTAAAATTGTTTAATTAATTGGGGCAACAAATTATATGCAGGTTGTGTATTAGCATCTCTACTCGGCCTTAATAATTTTTTAAAAAATTGTTTGATAATATTATTACTTCCTTCGTTCAATCTTCCTTCTAATTCATTTACATAAAAATTGATGGGATCTTTTGCATGATCTATAAAAATATCTGGATATTTTTCATGATTCAAAATAGCATCATCTTTTTTAACATAATCAATAGCATCATTTAAATCCAACGAGCATCCATACATACAATTGATATAACTAAATTGACTTAAGTTCTTTTTTGCCATACTGTAATTGGAGTAATCAATCTCTATGGTATTAATACTCTTTAATGAACTACAATTTTTAAAAGCATTTCCCAACATGGTGGTAGAACCAAGTCCTCTATGCGTTCCCGTTTCAATGACGTATTCAATAGTATTTTGTGCAGCTAAATCAGTTAAACTATTGATCAAATCTTTGTCTTTGTTCATTGACACTGAAGTGTATTTGTAATCTCCGTATTCTTTCACTTGTATATTTTTTTTAAAGGTAGCAAACTCCTTATAATTATAGAAATAAATTACAAAATTTACTTATATTTTATTAGATTTGTTTGCAATCAATTTGCTTATGTATTTGCCAATTCTACTAATTAATTTTCTAATACTATTTGTTATTTTCTTTGAAAAAGAAAGTAAACAAAAAAGTATGATTTTTAATATTAGAATAGGATTAGTTAAAGCATCGATTATAATTGCTTTAATTTCTTATATAATAGTAGAAATACTTTCCATTTTCAATGGCCTAAATACAATAAATGCCATTATTGCCTGGTTAATAGTATTGGTACTATCTATTTTTTATACAATAAAGATCCCATTTAGATTAATTCTATTACAAATTGCAACCTATAAATGGGAGCTGTCCAAGCAAACTAAATGGATTTTTTATATTTTGGGCGTTTTAGTAGTGCTTCCCTTGTTTTTATTAGCCATCTGTATACCACCTAACAATTGGGATAGCATGGCATATCATTTACCAAGAGTTGAACATTGGATTCAAAATAGAAATATATATCCTTATCCAACTAATATTGTTAGACAGGTTTTAACATCGCCATTACATGAATATATCTTAACCAATTTGCAATTATTAACTGGAGTTGATGATTTATTTAATATAGTGCAGTGGTGGTCCTTTATTTTAATTATAATATTGGGTACATTAATTTTTAGTGTTTTGGGGCTTGGTCAAAAACCGCAAATTTTTGTTGTGCTGACTTTAATTAGCTTGCCTATGATGATTTTTCAAGCCACCACTACACAGACTGATTTGTTGGCAAGCTTTTTCTTTTTAGCTTTTGTACTATTTGCTTTGATAATTCTCAAAGAAAAGAATAAAATTGAATTTAATACAAATTTCTTTTTTTTGTCACTTGCTTTATGTTTGGGGATTTTAACCAAATATCATATTGCTATTTTTGCTTTCCCTTTATGTTTGTACTTGTTTATTTGTTTAATTCGAAAATATTCAAAGACTCAAGTTTTTAAGGCCTTATTAATATCAACATTTATTGCATGTATAATATTAATACCATTATTTGCAAGAAACATTTATTTCTTTGGGAGTATTACTGGGAAAGAAGTTTTTGCTGAAAATGCTACAATAGTCAATAGTAGCATAAGTATTCAAAATATGTTATCAAATAATTTTAAACATATTGTAGACTTTATTTCACTTCCTATTAATTCATATAATCGACTTCTATTTTCTATTAATCATACTTTGCAAAATTGGATAGGTATTTCAGAAAATGCACCAGGTAATAATTGGGCAGGAGAACCTTTCATTGTGAATAATCATTTAACAGAAGATACAGCTGGTAGCTTTTTACATGGAGCAATAATATTTGTATCATTAATGTTATTGTTTAAAATTAAAAAAAATATTAAACTTGTTTTATCTATATTGTATTGTTTCATAGCATTTTCTTTATTCTCATTATTGTTTAGATACACTCCTTTTAATATTAGATTGTTATTGCCTGTATTGTTATTATTAATAATTATAAGTACTTATATATTAGTTCAAACAATTAGTAAGCCTTTAATTTTAAGTGCTTTAACTTTTATTTTAATTCTAGTTGCTACACTACCTGTTTACTTTAATAGGGCTAAGCCGATTATCATTGACCCTTTTTATTTAAAAAGAATTTTATCCCATTCTCCTAAAGCATCACTTCGAATTAAGAATGTATTTGAGAAGAATAAAATGGAACATTATTTCACACAGAATCCAGTTGTCCAAAAAAATATAGATAGTTTATTTTCCGAAATCCCGAATGATAAAAATAAAATCGACCTTAAGACAGAATTTGATTCATATGAATACTTGATTTGGGTATATTCAAAAAATAAGTATTCAAATTTTTATATTGGCAATTCCGACATTCAACCTTATAAAACCTATTCAAAAAATATAAAATCAAAATCATTTTATAATCTTGAAATTGCAGATAAGAATAAAAATTGGTCTTTTTCCATATTGAAATAAATTATAATCTTAACTTCGTAACATGATCAACAATAAAAGAGTTACTGTGGTATTGCCTGCATACAATGCAGCTAAAACTTTATCAAAAACCTTGGCAGAAGTGCCTATGAATATTGTTGATGAGATTATTTTGTGTGATGACAACTCTACTGATGATACTATTGCTGTAGCAAAAAGTTTAAATATTCACCATATTATCAGTCATCAGGTGAATAGAGGATATGGAGGAAATCAAAAATCCTTATATGATAAAGCCATTGCAACTAATGCTGATATTGTAATTATGCTGCATCCAGACTATCAATATACCCCCAAACTTATCACTGCAATGGTTTCAATTATTTCTGAAGGTTTGTATCCAGTGGTTTTTGGTTCTAGAATACTTGGTGGTGGTGCTCTAAAAGGAGGCATGCCTTTGTATAAATATATTGCCAATAGATTCCTTACAAGTTTCCAAAATATTTTATTGGGTCAAAAACTAAGTGAATATCACACAGGTTATAGAGCGTATTCAATTGATGTTTTAAAAGCCATTGATTACAATGCCAATTCTGATGATTTTATTTTTGATAATCAGGTCATTGCCCAGATTTTCGAAAAAGGCTTTGAAATTGCTGAAATTACTTGTCCTACTAAATACTTTGAAGAGGCATCCTCTATTAACCTTTCAAGAAGTATTCAATATGGTTTAGGTGTATTATCTGTATCTATCCAATATGGATTAAAAAGAATGACTAAGTAGATTTATATTGATTATCAATTAATTA
>VFQS010000501.1_pt1 | contig 43193 bp, 47 predicted proteins | sample 3512361 | NCBI WGS metagenome assembly VFQS01 (sample SAMN10412375, study PRJNA504923) | tailings metagenome | isolation source: Relicate 1 Philex TSF3 active mining | place: Philippines
CTAATATTACAGCCAAGGCTGACTTTTCAGATCTTATAAAAGATTTGAATAGGGTAACAGCCTCATTGTCGTCCCTACAGCAAACAGTTGGTGCAACTAACAAAGCGATATCAAGTCAAATTGATGCAATTAATAGAGGCTTTGCAAATACAATACGAAGCACTGGACAATTTTCTTCACACTATGTATCACTTACATCAGATGTTGAAAAATTTGGTAGAAGCCTAGATTCTGGAAGATTAAAACTAAGAGATTACTATAGGGTATGGCAAGACCATACCAGAACTTCTGGCGGATTAATTAGAGATTTATCTAAGCAACAAGTTCAATTACAAAATGCAATCCTGCAGCCATTAGGACGAAATGCCCAAGGTTTAATGCAGTTTAATGTGCATGTTCCAAGAGGCTTAGATTTAATAAAAAATAAAACTGCTTTAACTACACAACAGCTTCAAATTATGAACAAGGTTGTTCAAGACGGAGCAGTTCAACTTATTAACTGGGGTAAAAATACTCAGTGGGCTGGACGACAGTTAACAGTAGGATTAACTTTACCTCTTGCTGCTTTTGGCAAAGCGGCAGCAGATGCTTTTAGAACGGCTGATCAAGAATTAACAAGACTTGCTAAGGTCTACGGAGACATAGGTGGAGCTACAGCAACAGAGCTAACACAGATAAGAAAAGATGTAGCAGCAACGGCACAAGAATTAGCTTCTGCAATGGGTGTAAATTTCCAAGAAACAATTGCTCTTGCTGCTGATATTGCTGCAACAGGCAAAACTGGAAATGAATTATTGTCATCGGTTTCAGAAACTACCAGATTAGCAGTACTTGGTGAAGTAGATAGGCAAGAGGCAATGAAAGCAACTCTTGCAATTCAGACAGCATTTAAGTCAAATACCCAAGAACTAACAGAATCAATTAACTTTTTAAACGCAGTTGAAAACCAAACCTCTACCACACTTAATGATCTTGTAACTGCGATTCCAAAAGCAGGACCAGTAGTGAAAAGTCTTGGCGGAGACATAAAAGATTTAGCTTTGTACTTAACAGCAATGAGGGAAGGCGGAATTAATGCATCAGAAGCAGCAAACGCTATCAAATCTGGCCTAGCTTCTTTAATTAATCCAACAAAGCAAACAGTTGGACTTATGTCTGATTTTGGAATAGATGTTTTGGGCATGGTTCAAAGAAATGCAGGAAATACAACATCCTTGCTATTAGATTTACAAAAAGCTTTAGATCAACTCGATCCACTATCAAAGGCTCAGGCTGTTGAGCAAATGTTTGGAAAGTTTCAGTTCGCTAGAATTAGTGCTTTGCTAAATAACCTAGGAAGAGAAGGAAGCCAAACGCTTCAGGTATTGGATTTAATGGGTGCCAGCGTAGGAGAGCTAGAGCAAGTAGCTAGCCGAGAGTTGGCGGCAGTAACAGAATCTGCAGCAGGAAGATACAGAAGAGCTTTAGAGTCATTAAAAGCAGACTTGGCTGTTGTTGGTGAAGAGTTCTTAAAAATAGGAACAACAATATTAAAGGTTCTTGGCAAAGTAATTGAATTTGGAAGCAAGTTGCCAGATCCAGTTAAAAAATTATTGGCATTTGGTGGAGCATTTACAGCAATAATTGGTCCAGTGATTATGCTAACAGGTGTTCTGGCAAACTTCTTTGGTTATATAGTTAAAGGTATATTCCACTTCAAAAACTTTTTCAAAGGCGCAGAAGGATGGCGTTTATTAACCCCTGAAATTTTAGCTGCACAAAGAGCAGGATCTTTGGCAGAACAAACATTTTATAGTGATGCTCAAGCTGCAACTATTCTTAAAAAAGCCTTGGCTGATCTTGGAATGGAATACGATGCGCTGGCCGCAAGACTAGCTTCTGGCAAAATAGCTGTTTCTCCCACAATCAGTACAATGGCAGGAAATGTTATTGCTCCAGGCGGCGGGTATAGAGCCGTAGATCCAAACCACCCACTAGTTGGTGGAATGTCATCATCTCATTTAAATCCTAGAGACCCAAATAATCCAGCAACTTTATTTGGACTTGTGCCAGGATCTAGTGCTGTAAATCAAAAAATTGGCAGAACTCCTCAAATAATGATGAGCGAAAGATTGCCAGACATAGAAGGCCTAACTACCGTAAAAGGAGTCTCCACTGGAGTTGTTGCGCCAGAGGCCGCAAGATACCAAGCATTGATGGCTGCAATAGGAATGCAGTCTAAGCAAGAAATAGAAGCATTAAAAGAAACAGTCAGAATGGGCGGTGCAGTTAGCACAGACTTTATAGCAACATTTGATGACTTGGTTCCAATTACAACACAGCTATCTCAAAATGCTGCACAGCAATCTGCACTAATTGTCGCAGAAGTAAAGGCTGGTAGATTAAGCGTAGAGCAAGCAAAAGCACAAATTATTGCATTGAATGCACAACTTGAAAGAGATTTAGGTACAGCAGTTTCTGCATATGCAACTACTGCAGGAAGAAATATAGATTTAACTAAAGTTCCACTTATTGATCAGCCTGTAGTTGACGCTGCGGGCAAGTCAAATATGAGAGCACTATTCAGACGTGGACGCATGAGAAATGTTTTAAGAGCCCTAGGAAGAGCAACCAGAACTAGAACGTTTGGAGCACCATATAGCATTGAAACAACAAGGCCGCCAGGATTTAATTCGGGAGGCTATGTATATACAGCAAACGATGGAAGCATCGTACCTGGACCAAATGTAGATTATGACATGATTCCAGCAATTCTTACTCCAGGAGAATTTGTCGTAAATAAGCAAGCGACTCAAGAAAATCTTCCATTATTGATGGAAATTAACAATGGGTATAATTTGGGCGGTAGGGTAAGACGTGGAACAAATAATTATGGAAGGCTTCCAAGCTTAACATCGTATCAAAGAGTACTACAATCCCTACATAGGTCAAGGGGCCAAGTTCAAACTGCAACCAGAACTTCTGTTGCAGATCAAATGCTAGCAAACGCAAGAACTAGACAAGAGCAGATAGCGTTAAGAAGAATTCTATTTACAAGATCAGGAAGGCATCAAGATAGAGCTCATATTGGAAGCTCTGTTTCAGAAATGATTCAGATGCAAACTCCATATGCAATGAGAGGATATTTTGGAGTAGCTTCAGCAAATCCTTATAATAAACTTCAAAACCTTCTTCACAGAAATATAAGAACTAGAGATATAAATCCAGTTACAGATATAACTGCACAAAATAGGACTTTGCCAGAAATATTCAAAAGAATGGGTGCAGAATCATTTTGGAAAAATTTGGGTGCTCCTAATGGAACAATAAATAGAGACGCCGTAAGAGGGTACCTAGCAAATCTTGAAGGATATGTTTCTGGAAAATCTCAATGGCAATCAATACCATACGGAAGAATTCCTCGTGAACTAGTTGCGTTATTACGAAGTGGAAAAGCATCAACAAAAGACTTTACTGGCTATGTAAATTATCTAATGTCTGGAAATGTAAAAGCAACAAATAAAGCAGGAATCATTGCTAACGACGCTGCAGCTTTGATGGAAGTTAGAAAGATGAGCGCAAAAGATGCTATTGCTGAAGCAGAAAAAATTTACGAGAGAGCACTTGGTAGCAAAAATATATCAGATTCTCAATATAGAGGACAAAGATTAAAATTAGCACAATCAGAATACTCAGACTTTATTGCACAGGCCCCAATGAAATCTTCTGCAAGAAGAAGAGCAAATATGGGCGGGTTAATACGTGGATACAATAGGGGTGGAAGAGTTGGCGGAGGTGTCGTACGCAGAGGTAGACCAAACTATGGGCAATTCGTAGGAATGCCTACTATGGGTCCAAGTGATAATTGGATTGGGGGGCATCCAGAACAAAAACCACCAACCCCAGGACAGAAATTTAGTGCAATGGGCGGACCAATGATGGCAGGATTTGGAATGCAGATGGCTGGCAGCATGGCTGGGGGGCAAACTGGAAATGCATTAATGTTGGGCGGAATTGCTATGCAAATGTCTCCATTGTTTGGAATGCTAAAAGGAATAACTGGTGGTATAAAAACATTTGGAGCCCTTGGCACAGCAGTATTTAAAGGTTTAGAGAAGGTTGTTTCAGGTTTTGGATCAGCATTAAAATTCTTAACTGGACCAATAGGATTAACAATAGCAGCATTAACAGCGCTAACTGCCGTATATCTTAATATGAAAAAGAACGCAGAACAGGCTGGGAAAGCAAATAGGTTAGCTTTTGGCGGTACTGCAGAATCATTTGCGTCGGTAGGAATTAAGAATTATTCTACAGTTAACGATAGGTTGCAAGAAACAGCTAAAGCAATGGAGCTTATTAGAGTAAAAGCTCAATCTATTTCTGATACATTTACTAAGGCGGGACCAACAGGAGTAACATTATCAATCAAAGAGCTAGACGAAGCTATTAAAAATGCAAAAGAAAATCAAAAAGATTATATAGATGCATTCAATAGCATAGACTCCAGCAGAGTAGTTCAATATGCATCTCAATTAAAAGCACAATTTGTTGCCATGGGAATGAGTGCAGAAAAGGCATCTAACCAGATATTCGCAATTATAAAGGCATCTGGCAAGGCGTCACAAGCATTTAGCGCAGTAACTTCTACTGATTTCAGGGCAGTTAAGGACCAGCTGTCTGGGATCAATATGCTATTTAATCAAATGGGAAGAGCATCTAATATAGCTAAATTTAATGCAGAAGAATTTGTTCAAGGTTTAAATACATTGACAAGCTCAGTACTTGCGTACAGAGATTCACTAATTGGTAAAAAGATTGACGGTAATGAACTTGATGAAGCAGAAGCTAACAAGAAGGTATTAGAAGAAATATCTAAGATTAAGTCTGCCAATAAGGATATGGATCAAAAGGTTATCCAAAACTTAAAACAACAAGATCTGGTATATGCAACAATTTTGGGCAGAGCAGAGAGCCTAGCAAGTATAACATCAAAGGTTATGCTTTATACTGCAGGCGTAGGAAATGCTGTAGACTTAGCTCTTATTGATGCAAAAACAGCAGTAGAGATGGCTTCTAATTTAGCCATAGTTAATCAAGGCCTAAATACAATTACAGAGAGTACAGATGCAAGTCTAAACCCTCTTTCTGAGCTGGCCAAGAAAATAGATAAAGCTGAGACGGCACAATCAACACTTAACAATACAGTAAAATCTGCTAAGAAAATAGATGAAGATTATTATAAGAATAAGATTAAGCTTATTGATAAGATTATTGAAAAGATACAAGAAGAAGCTGACGAAAGAATAAAGGCTATAAGAAAAGAGCAGGATGCTCGAAATGTAGCTACAGATATACAGCAAGAACAACTTAAGTATCAGCAAGCATTAATGTCTGGAGACATGGAGTCTGCTGCACAAGCGCAATTAGAAATACAAAGATTAGTCAGACAAAAACAAGAAGAAGATGCAATTGCTGCTATACAAGAAAAAGCAGCAGCAGATATTAAAAAACAAAAAGATGAGCAGGAAAGATTAGCTGCGTTAGAAGAAGCAAGAAGAAAGAATTTGTCTAGGTTACAGGGACAGCAGGAGTCTGGAGCAGCAAACCTATCTGAATTAAAGTCACCAATAGAGAGATTAAATGCAGCTGTTGCTCCATATGTTGGAATGGCGTATAAAGATATTCCACAAATTGCAAAAGATGCAGTAACTTCAATTTTAGAAGAAATGAAAACCTCTACAAATAAAGACGTAAGAGAAGAGTATCTCAGGCTAGCAGGAAAATCTGGCGTCTCCGCATCACAATTTAATAATCCTGCTGCTGTCGCACCAAGTGTTTTAAAGGGGTATCTTGGCGCAGTAGAAAAGCAAAGCGGATCAGATTTAGTATTTAAATCAGCTGTAGAAAGATTTGCTGCAGCTGTAGATAAATTTGGCGGAACTACAGGAATGCCATTTAGAATGCCAGCAGATGGAGAAGATAAGGCTCTTAGATTCCAGAGAGATTCTGCATTTATGCTATTTAATAAAGATGGCAAGAAGATAGCCGTTTATGGCAACACATCTACCTATAAATCTATATATGACAAAGCAAGAGAAAAAGGATGGGCTTGGGAAGGCTATTCTACAGAAGGCATAAACGCATTAGGAATGAGCGGTAAGGGTCCTTCAGGATATACTAAGACTGCGATAAATAAGATCCCAGGGAAGTACGCTGGAGGAAAGATAACTGGACCAGGAACTGGCACATCTGACTCTATTCCAGCATATCTATCTAATGGAGAATTTGTAATCAATGCTGCTTCAGCATCAAGAATAGGTTATCCAATTTTGGAAAAGATGAACCAGTATGCAGGCGGAGGAATGGTATCTTATGATATTCCAAAAATGTCTGGCGGAGGCGTAGCAAAGGGAACTCCATTTGGACAAGTGTACAATATTGTAAATAGCCCAGAGATTACAGTCAATGCTGCTCCAGGACAGGATGCAGAACAAATTGCAAGAACAGTTGTAAAAATGGTTGCAAAAACACAAAGAGATGCTATGATTAAGGTTGGAGAGCCAATAAATAACGGAGGTAGGATAGGATAATGTCTTTTGAAAATTTACCCAAGGGCTCAATTCTATACATAGAATCAACAGATCCTCTTGCTATGGATCCAGCTAATAATCAGTTTGTTTATGGAGGAGCTACATTTACTGCCCCAGGACAAAAATATTCCACCGCAGTAGCCTCTCGAAATATTCTTGCCTATTCAGATAAATTAAATACAAAATTTAGAAGAGTTTCGGAACATAATAGATCTGAATTTTCTATTTCTACAAATAGGATAGAAAGACAAGAGCGAATGGCTAATGGCTTTTTGCGTAAATATTTTGTAGCAGACAAAAAACAATTTTCTGTATCCTGGGATATGTTACCCTCATTTAGAAATGAATCTGCAGATGGTGCATGGGCGGCAGAAGACTTAAAGTCTTTTTATGAAAGCACAAGCGGGAAAACATCTTTTAGAATTAGAATTAACCCAGGCCCATTCGATCAAGTATTAAACCTAGAACAATCTGGCGGGGTATTACAAGACGACTATACATATACAGTTATATTTACTTCCTGTAACTTTACAGTGGTTAAAAGAGGTATACAAGCGTACTGGAATGTCAGTATAACGATGGAAGAGGTTTAATAAATGCAAGTCTCTTCAGATTTAAAAAATATACTAAATACATATCAGACAATAACAACTGACGCAGGATGTATTATAGAATATAATATGAACAATATGCTAGATAGCATATCTGCCTCTTATCCTGAAGATCTTGACATTAAATATAAAACACACGTTAACTCAGACGGTACAGTGGTAGATTCATTTAATAAATATAAAAAACTATTCCCAGTAGATGCCGTAACACGACCAGTAAGGCCACAAGGGTCTGGCGTTAAATATTTTATATGGACTGAAAATAAAACAGAAGTAGAGCTAGACGGGTTTGAGTCTCCAAGAGTTTTGCTATACCCAGAAGACAAAGCTAGAATATATTATCCAGGCGTAGACAATGAATATAAGTATTGGGTAACTCCAGTTAATGAGGATGCGGATATAACAATCAATTATTCTGTTTCTACAGCAAAAGTTATTCAGGCATATTTTAATGGAACATCTATTGTATACAAAACTCTATTCCCACACGCATTCCCATTGGGAGCAGAAGTTTCTATATCTGGTCTTACTACTTCAGCATTTAATTTATCTAATTCAACTATATCGAATATTATTGATCAATATACGTTTGAGGTTACAAGCTCAACAAATGGCGACTGGGCGGAAAACCAAAATGGAACGGCGACTCTATCTACTGCAACAAAAGCAGCAGTAGCAAATAAAATTGTAATAAGATTTGAAAAGTTTCACGATACTCCGTCAGCAGCCAGCGTTTCTATAAATTCTGGAACATCTATTCCTTTAACGATACCTTCTTCTAACTGGGATGGACTTTACACTCTATACTACAATGGATCTTCTTGGGTTTCGGTAGAGCCTGCGACGCCAAGTAATCCAATATCAGTTTCTTCGATAAGGGTGCAGGCTACAAATAGCGGAGCGGGGAAAGTAATAGGAGTTATAGAAATATCAGCAAGATGGTATAAAGATATATCTTCAGACGTAGTATCTATGAAAATTTCTAAAGAGTCTTCTATGGATAATAATAGCGTCCTACCAGTTGGATTTGTAACAGCTAATGATTTAAACATTGATATTGTAAAGTATGATCAGGATGCTATACAAATTTTAGAATATAATAAAAATGACACTATTGACTACAGCAAAATTTATCTTTATAAAAACGTAGAACTTAGGCCATATATTAAAGTTGAAGGTAATAGATTAAATCAGGGGCATTTTTATATAAAATCATTTGTCATAGACACCTATGGGTCAGCAGAAGTAGCATGCCTAGACTCAGCCAAAATACTAATGGAAACAATTGCTCCAGAAATATTATGCGAGTCGTATCCAGCCACAGCTGTTATTAGAAGACTTCTAGACTCTATTGGATTTACTAACTACAACTTTAATGTAGAAGAAAACGATAGTTCCATCCCAGTTATTAATTATTGGTTCTCAACAAATACTCAAACAGTATGGGGAATGATTCAAGATATCTGTAGAGATATACAAATGAATGCATTTTTTGATGAAAATAACGTGCTTCAATTTTATAGCAGAAATAAAATATATAGCAATATTGAAGTAGACTGGCAATTTTTTTATGATACAGAAATGTCTGGATCAACTATTCAAGGATTGCCAAATATACAAAATATTAGTAAACAAGAAATAGCTTCTGCTAACGAGGTTCAAATACTATGGAGTTCTCCAGTAACATCTAATTACCTGGGCAACTCAACATTCATCTGGCAGTCCCCAGCAACATTTTTGGGTGCGGGCGGGTTAAAAGTAAAAATTGAAAAAGATACTCCGCCAGTAGACACAACTTTAGATATAGATTTAAATACATACGCAGATGCATACAGCAATGCACAATCTCTGTATAACTTTAATGGCTATGTGTTAATTAATTCTGAAATTATTGAATACGATGCAATTCAATATCAGTATGTTCCAAAAGAAGCAGCAGACGACGCAACTCCTGAAAAAGTATGGATTAGCTCAGCTCTAGATTTAAACAAATATAGATTTTTATCTAAATCAGGATTTAAGGATCCCAAAAAACCAGAGACTGCCTTCTTTAAGCCTACAGGTAAATATAGGGTTAAAACAAGAGGGGCTCTAGGCACCAGTAGACAAGAACACCCTGCCACAGCAATTGAATTTGTAAATCAAAGTTCTGTAGAAAATTTATCAAAGTGGAACCAGAGGCTGGTGGAATTTAAATGAGTTATCCATTTAAAGAAGATTATGCAGGTACACTTAATTCTTTAAACCTAAGAAGGATGCCAGAAATTGTTGATAATATGGATGGCTCAGTTGATATCATAATAGATAATTCTTTTATGACCTCTTCGCCAACACTTTATAGGGTGGTAAGACAACAGATTATAAATGGCGTTCCATCAGGTTCAACTGAAGAAAAAACATCATCTACAAATATAGTTTCTTATTCGGGACTTTCTGGAGGAACTACTCATAGGTTTTTAATAAGAGCAGAAAATGGAGTAGATTATGGAAACTATATTAGTATAGATAAGTATATTTCTAAATACACATTATTAGCAGGATCTGGGTCTTTATTGTTAAACGAATCAAGTCAAACAAAATCTTTGCTTGAGCTATCTAATAGCAAAGAAAATTTCAAAGCTAAAAAATGGGCCACAGCGTATAAACAATTTGATAGCATTACTGCGGCGGGCAGCGGGGACATAGATACCTTCTATAACTTTGGAACGGCTTTGTATATGGATTCTAATTTTGACAATCCAAATCAAAGTGCTGCAATTGGATTTTTTATTTCAAACGGTGGGCAGAAAGGATATTATCTATCTTTAGAAACCACCACCCTTGCAGCCTCAGCAAACAAAAAAGAATTAAGAATAATGAAAGCTTCTGGGGGAAGCCTAACTTCCCTAAAAGATAGCCAGACCACTATTGCTGAAAGTTTAAACGGAGTCTATGGGGGCAGGGAATATTTGGTAAATATTAAAGTAAGATTTACCAGAAAGAATGATATTAAAACGGTTAGAATATATGGATCTGTCAATGGTTATAAGTTTACGGCTACCGATACTGACTTTGAAGATACAGAGGAAAAAATTAAAAATGTTGCAATTCAGCCAACTAAACAAATTGCACTTGTTTGTCAATCAGGGAAAGTAGCATTTGATTATGTATATGCAACAGAAATTAAAGACCAAGAAACTTTTAATAGGTTGCAGACAGTAGGCTCTATACAAAATGGAATTTTTAGTAATGATTTTCTTGAGGTAGGGTTTGGCGATATTGTATACAATCCAAATACCTCTGAGGATTCATCCCTCATTCCCGCTAACGGAATAGATGAATTTGGAACAACCGTGAGAGAAATATATACTGCTAAGTTAAAGTTTGACACAAGGCCAGCATTTCCAATTAATGTTTCTACTGGGTTAAATACAGGAGCCACACTATTAGGATCTAGGATGGGTAATTTTGATGCAGAAGTTTATCTATTAAACAATAGCTCAACAACAATACCATTAGATGGATCGAGCTTATACATATACGGCAATACATTGTCAGATTCAGGACAGCTAGAATATAAAACAAATGATACTTCTGAATATGTTTATAAGGAACCAATTATATTTGAAACCAAATGGATACAAAATCTAGAAGACGTAGAAAGCCTCGCCGCATGGATTAAACAAAATGTTGTAAATAAAGGCAAGATTGTTGATTTAGAAATCTTTGGGAACCCAGCTATATCTGTAGGAGAAATCATTACAATCAAGTATAGCTATGCAGGATTAAGCGGAGATTCAAATATCGAAAGATTTATAGTTACTGGGGTAATACAAGAATACAAGAATGGAGGATTATCAACCAGGCTTACGGCAAGGAAGATTCACTTCTCTAACGTATAATGGTATAATGATTAATTATGGCAAAATCTTCTACTAAAAAAATTAATGCCCAGGATATTACCAGGGGCGAGCCCGTAGTTTTAAACGAAAAACATCCAGACACAGTATTCTTGCGACCTGGTGAATATTTGCAAAAGGGTTCTGAGGCATTAATAATTAAAGGAACTGCGGCAGGAGTAAAGGGTTTCTCATCTGGCTCAGGAAGCACTGGGGTAAACACAGAAAATCCAGAAGAAAAACTACCGTTATTTCCAGTAGAGGTAGTCCATAAATGGGGGCCAAAGAGCCTTGCATATCCTATAGTTCTGCCAGATACACCAGATCTTAGCGATATCGTAAGTATTAATTTTACAAGGTATTATGACGTAACAAACAAATTAAGAATAAAAGCTGAAATAAAAATAAAAAATTCTAGCGTAAAAAAAGACAGCGTCATAGGAGTAGACGCTAGAATATTCAACGTGGGGGGATAATGATAAAAGGAACTTATATATTTTATCAGGATGGTCAAGAGTTATATAGGTCATCTAATATAATTACCAAATTCGGTAAAAGATTTATTACTAACTTTTTAGCAGGAAGAGTTTCATTCAATGAAAAAACAATTGCTATAGGCGTAGATGATACTGCAGCAACAGTAAATGATACCAGACTGGGTATGGAGTTTTATAGAATGCCCGTAGAATTTGGTAGTACTGATATAACAACAACTGATGGCGTATCTTCATATTCAATTGTTTATAAGTCAACACTACCGCAAGCGCTGGCAGGAACAGTTTATGAAATTGGTTTATACCCACAAAATACAATTTCTTTAAATAACTTTGATAGCAAGTTCCTAGCTTCATTTGACAATCAGCTAGATTGGTATGATTCTTCACAATCTAACCCTGATTATATTACACAAAATTCTAGGATAGGCGAAAATGTTTTAGAGCTAAATTCTGAATTAGATGCATCTAAAGAATATTTCATAAACATACCTTCAACAGATTTTTCAGGATACAGCACAAATGATACAGTAAGATTTGCTTACTATCAAAATGATTTAAATTTAGATTCAATACAAATTTCTTTATATAGTTCATCTTCTGAATATTATTCAGCCACATTAACGGCTGGAGGTTCCGTTGGATATCACTTATCTGATGATATTTCTTTTAGTGAATTTTTAAATAATCCAAGTGGCACAAACCCTAATATATCTGATATAACTAAAATAGGAATTTCAATAGTTCCCACTGCTGGTGAGCAAACATCAATTGGCGCAGATGGATTAAGAATAAATGATGAAGATACATTTAATCCAATATACGGATTGATCAGCAGATCTGTCTTAGACACACCGCTTTCAAAAGTTGCTGGGAGACAGGTTGATATCGAATATAGATTGGACTTAACTTTCTAATATGGCTTATCAGGATCTATTAAAAGACACAAGCGCACAAAGCGCAGATCCTGGCTATTTTCTTGTTACAATAACAGATTTAGACCCGTTAACATTGTACCCATTACAATTTAGATGGAAGTATAACGATAATACTTTTGGCCCCTGGTCAGCAGTTAAGGCAATAACAACTCCTGCAGAATTGACTCCCGACACTCCAGAACTAGGGCCCACAGATGTAGTAGGCGGACAAGGATTTATCAAAATCACATGGAGCGGCAATAATGATTCTGGACAGCCAATAACAAATATAGATAGAGTTAATATACATATTAGCGGAGGAACATTTGGCATTGGCACTTCTATCGTAGACTTTTTTAAATCTTCAGGAACAAAAACTATTGTTGCTGCGCCAGGAGATTATATCGTTCAGCTAAAAGCCATCACAGTATCTGGCTCAGATTCATTTTACAGCTTATCAAGAACAGTAACAGTTACAGGCGCAGAAGATACAGTTTCATCCCCAGAAGATCCTTCTGCCCCAACATTATCAGCTGGTAAAGCATCTATAATAGTAAATTGGGATGGAAAAAATTCTTCTAACTCAGATTTTACAGCAGGAAGTTTCTATGGAGCAAAAATATATATTGGCACGAGTTCATCATTCACTCCATCAGACAATAACTGGGTTCACACATTAAACTTTGCAAATGGTGAAAATAAAGTTTCGATAGGCGTTGGTACCGTTATTGATAAATCAAATTCAACACTTTTGAATTTTGATACAGAATATTATATTAAACTTGGAACTCTTAATAGAAATGGAGAAACTACAGGCAACTTTATTTCTGCCTCTAATAATCCAATAACTGTTGCAAAGACAGCATTTAGTGAAATAGAAGCTGGGATATTAGCAGCAGATGCCTACATACAGGCTGGTGCAACTGGCGGACAAAGAGTTGTAATGTCTGGAGGTCAAGAGCCATTTGTTATATACGGTTCAGATGGGACAACAAAACTTTTAGAATTTGATACATTAGTGGGCGGCGCAGGAGCATTAAGCATAATAGGCTCTGGATCATTTACTGGCGACATATCTGCTGCAACTGGAACACTAACTAATGCTTTAAATATAGGAACTCCGTCGCTAGGACTATACCCGTTCAGTGTTAGCTCTACAGGAATTATGCGGGCTATATCTGGAACAGTTGGCGGTCTTACTCTAGCAGCAGACGGATTACAAAATTCTACAGGTTCATTTAAATTAGATTCAGACGGCAAAGCAAGATTTGGCACAGGATCAAATAGAATTGAAATTGACCCATCAATTGGAATTTCTCATATAGGTGGTAACTTTACCCTAGGTATTAATGGAACATTATCTCTAACTGGATCTGTTACGGCAACAGAAGGAAGCATAGCCAATTGGCTAATTTCTGGCTCTACATTAACTGCAAATAATATAACTTTGGATGCATCTACTGGAACTATATATTCAGGAAATTCTGCAGGGTCTCATATTCAATTAAGTAATTCCAGTGGTTTAAGGCATATGAATAATGCTTCAACAGAAGGAAATTTTGTACTTACCCCGCTTGGCGACTTAACAATACGTGGAACTGTTACAGCAGTATCTGGATATATTGGAACTCCAGAAAGCGGTTGGTACATAGATAGCGTAGGTATTAGAAATTCTGCATATGGAGTTACACCAAATACATTTTTATATAATCCAAATAGTTTTAGCGATAGCAATGTTATATTCCAAATTGCTGATACCGACAAATTTAGTGTAACAAAGGCTGGTAATTTAACGGCGTCAAATGCAGACATATCTGGAACGATACGCGGCTCTGAAGTTATAGGCTCTACATTTTGGGTTGGAGCAAATACTAACTCCACAGATTATATAAATTGGGATGGAACTTTGTCTTTGGGAGCAGGTAAGATAACATATTCTGGAGGAACTTTAACTGTACAAAATAGCATTATAAAATTAGGTATTGTCCCAGATAATAACGGCACCTTTAGTGACTCTACTATAGTACAAAATCAAAACGGAGAGCTAACGACAGGCAGGGCACTTCATTATCAGTCTAACATGTACCCTGGGACAAACACAAGCAGGCCCCAAGGATACAACGCTGGCGTACCATTTGTAACTGGCGATTTATGGTTTACAACTAAGGCGTAACTAATGACGGTATGGAGATATAACGGTTCTGGCGACTGGGGACAAATTAAAACAATATGGAGATACAACGGCGCAGGCGATTGGACTCAAGTAAAAAGCGTATGGAGATACAACGGCGCAGGAGACTGGAGCCAAGTATTTGGTCCCGTAGGATTACCTATACCAAAAACGCCATTCCCAGAATTATATTTTAAATGGCCTGATACATTTTTAACAACTGATTCTCCAATAAATGGATCTAAAATGTTTGTTACCAGAGGCGCATGGACCGAAGATCCAACAATATTTAGATTAAGAATACAAGAACAAGCTCCAGGAGGAACTTGGAGTGCTCTTTATGATACAACAGAAACATACACAGAGTATTTAGATGCTGACGCATCAGACAGATTCCCATCAAATGCAAATGATGCAAGTAGACCATTAATAACAAAAACAAAAACTAGACAGGGGTATAAGTTTAGAGGGAAAGTAGATGTCGAAAACAGCACGGGGTACATTAACGATTATGCAACCGTAGAAATAATGCCTAGGATGGATTTTTATATCAATAGTTTTACAGTATATGATGAAAAATCAGATGGAGGAACATTTAGTTGGTCATTCTCAGCTTCGCAAACAGGAAATACAGTTGATGATTTATTAGATATATTCTCGCAAAACCTTAATGTTTATGATGAATCTCAAGTATTATTATTTTCTCAATCAGTTCCTGCAGGAACTACAACGTATACTCTATCAAATCAACTACTTACTGCAAATAATACATACAGCGTAGAACTTGAAATTATTGGACAAGATGGATACGCAGGAACAGCAGATCCAACTAATGAATTTGAGTATGTAGATTTGACAACCGTTGTTACATCACCAGAAATACAAACAAGCCCTACATTAACTTTACAGTCAGGAACTGCAAATTCGGTAGGGTCTACATATAGATTGTCAAGCGGAACATGGACTAATGATCCAACTCAGTACAGATATGCCATAGAGCTAAATGATGCACCTGGCACCATACTAGCATACTACCCATCATCTACTGGATATACTACTGATACTTTTTATGATCATGTTTTTTCAGCAACTACCTCTACTACAGTAACGGGATGGGTAATTGCTAATAATGGTAGCGATAGCTCTCCTGCATATTCTTCAAATAGCGTTGGCCCCATAACACCTCAACCTCCAGTAAATATTGGTTTGCCAACAATTAGCCCATTAAACAATAGATCACGTGTTCCCGTAAACACTACCTTAACAGCTTTTAGGGGGACCTGGAGCAATGTTGATGCTAATACAACTTATGAATATTATTGGGTTTATGATGATGGAAATACTCCAACAATAGTAAATTGGACTACCAGTAGTACGCTTAATGGAATTCCAACATCTTATGCAGCAAACGGTTCAGTGTCAGTAAAAGTAAGAGCAACAAATACCGATGGAGGAACAGCAGAATCAAATTTTGTTTCTTACTCCCTAGATCCTAGAATTACCGTCAGCAGCGTAAGTCCAACTTCAGTTACACAAAATGTCAATACTACTTTTAGTTATACAATTAATAATTATCCAACAAGCTATACAGTAAGCTGGGGAGATGGAACAACTAATTATTCTTCAGGATCTATATCTTCTAATACCGCTACAATTAATGGCAGCCTCACACACACTTATACCACCACTGGAACAAAAACAATAACTATAACTGCTCAACCAGATTCTGTTTCGACCAGTACTAATATTACCGTAGCAACTCCAGCCCCCTCAGCTTCTGGATTTTCTAGATCAGATTCTACAACAACTCCTTCTCAACCAGGAACTCTCAGTTTCTCTTCAAGCAGTAATCAAGTAACCACCAGTTGGAGCAATGGATCTCCAATTACATCTGTAAACTTTGCAGCAAGCGGCGCTGGAGTAAATACAAATTACACTGATTCGTCTTCCCCATTTATGACCTCTGATGTATCTGGATATACCTCTAGTGGAACATATTCAGCCACTGTAACAAATTATAATAATAGTTTGCAGGTAACAGCATCATGGAATCAAACAAATGCACAAAGTTATATTATATATTATTCAAGTAGCGTTTTTGGAGGAGATTCAATTAGCGGAAATGCAAGCGGATCCTCTGTCAGTGTTCCAATAGCATGGTCTTCTGGCAGCGGTAGTTTTACATTTACTGGGTTAACAGTTTACTCTGGTGCTAATCAAACAGGATCATCAACATTTTATTCTACTGGATTGTCTGCAATTACACCTACGCAAAAATCATCTTCAAGATCTGGAAGCGTTTCTCTTACGTATGTAGCACCAAATTTAACTGCACCAACAATTTATTCGGTATCTCAATCTACACCTAATGGATCTTTATCTGTATATTTTACTGGAGGTTCTGGACCATATTATCAAATTTGGTGGCAATCAGGCAACGACTATTCTTCCGTTACAAGTTACGACGCATCTGGGACATCCTCCCCAGTAACAGATACCAGTGGGCCAAGTGCTGGAACATGGTATGTTGCTGTTAGATCTGTAAGTTCGCTAACAAACACAGGTTCTGGTCCATCTTCAACAATATCTGCTTGGAGTTCTCCAGTTCAATTTACAGTATCTCAACCAACATATACAGTTACATGGAATGCAAATGGCGGCTCAGTTAGCCCAAGTTCAAGTACAGTAAATCAGGGCTCTTCGGTTACTGCCCCAACCCCGACTAGAAGCGGGTATACTTTTGTAAGATGGACAGACACCCCATCTGGAGATTATACTTACACTGTATTGGCTGGAGGATCTTTTACTCCTCCTTATTCAATAACCATGTATGCTAGATGGCAAGTCGTGTCCTCTGGAACGGCTCCATCTACTCCTACAGGATTATCAAATTCGTATGCATCAGGACCTTCTTGGACAGGGTCGTGGTCAGCGTCATCTGGAACTGCTACAATTACTTATTATTGGACTCTTTATCAATCGCAGTCTAATGGAGGCGCAATAACTGCAACGGCAAGTGGCAGCACTACTGGAACTTCTTTTACAAGGTCTATGTCTAGTGCAAACGGGCTCTGGGCTTATTTTACAGTATATGCAAGTAATTCATATGGTACTTCAGGAACGGCGACATCATCATGGGCTTAAATAATATAGATAAAATAGATTTAATAAATGCCAAAATATCTAATTTAGATGTTCATATATTAGTATTATCTGAAGATATTTTAAATAACCCAGAAGCAGACGTAGATGGAAAGCCAACTAGACAGTCAGTATTGGAAGAGTTTCAGTTAAAGAAAAATGCTTTAATTTTAATGAAACAGGCCTTGACTAATTAAGGCTAAATGATATAATAAATAAGGAGGAAAACATGACTACATTATCAAATAGCGATAAGCTAACTATTGTTGATCAAAAGATCAAGAATATAGATTATCAAAAATATAGTTTAGAAATAGATTTGCAACTAGCAAATGCTGTGGCATCGCCAGATGCTGATGACATATCTTCTATAAATTCTAAGTTAGCAGATGTTGAATCAAAGCTTAGCATTCTTAATGCAGAAAAAGCTACATTAGAAGAATAGAGAACAGGTGTCTAATAAAGCAGAATTAATTATTACCGCTCTTCAACAAAGGATGGGGGAGATAGTAGCAAGCTATGAAACCCAAATTGCTGTTTTAAGAGCAGAGCTTACTGAGCTGGTACGAGAAAAGGAAGAGCGTGAGAAAGCTATTCAGGACTACTCAAACTCCCTCCCTAGTTAATAAACCTACCAATTTCCCTTCAGGAATTTCGGTTCAAACAGAATCATCTTCTTATTGGATAAAAGATGGCAAAAAGTATAAACTAGTTTCAGAAAGAGCCGCTAAATCCTGGTCTTTTGTAACAGTAAATGCTACAGACTCAGCTATATCTCATATTAAAAATGCTGGGAAGCTAGGTTTTAGGGACGGTTCTTTGATAAAAAATATAGCAGACGGTAAAATATATTTAATATCTCAGAATAAAAGAAGGCACGTAACTAGCCCAGATGTGTTTGATAGATATGGATTAAACAGGAATGCTATAATAGAAGTATCAGACGCAGAAACCAATATGCATGATTTAGGAGAAGACTTAAATGCCGTATGAATTTAAAAGGTTTAATGACGGAGAGCCACTAGATGTAAATAAGTTAAATCTAATTATAGACAACATAACTTCTTTGGTGGCAGATACAGCCCCGCTTAGAGATTCCACCGATTCTGGGCAAGGTTATGCCTTGGTGGAGTCTGGACTTTTGCAATTTGAAGACGTAACTGGAAACGGTACCCCAGTAAAACAAAATATTGTGTTTAAGAAAATTGCTCCAGAAGCAGCACAGGCAGGCAAAGTAGATGTTGTGGTTTCTTTAAACAATGCATTAAGATCAGACGAAGATGTATTTGTTTCAGTAGGGCAAATAACTTCTGGAACTCCAGAGGTGAATATAAAAGTAAAAATTACTGGCACATCCGTTAAGCCTAGAGCAACCTACAATGTTCGTTGGGTAGCTGTAGAAAATAAAATATAGTATTGACAATCATTAATTTAATGCTACACTTTGTGTAGTATCAAAGTCACGACTCCGTGACTTTTTTAGTATAAGGATTTAAATTGACAAACGATCTTAAGTGGATGTTATCATCTGATCAGCAGTTCCCGTATCAAGATAATAAAATGATTAAGCTTTGGTTTGAAGTAATGAAATGGTGGAAGCCAGATGTTGTAGATATTCTTGGAGATACTGACGATCAGGCATGTTACAGCAAGTATACAGAGGGTAGATCTGCAGAATTTTTAAAAATGTATAAAGATCAGAATGGTCATTCCATTATGCCACTCATGCAGCATGAAGCAAAAGGCGCTAGAGAATTCTACACAATGAATCGTGAAATTGCAGGCAAAGACGCAGAGCTATTTACTGCTTTAGGAAATCACGATATTAGAATTTTTAACTATGTTGATGCTAAATTGCCTGATCATATTAAAATTGTTACGCCAGAAGCACTGTGGAATTTAGATAGCTTAGGATATGGCTATATATATTATGATGAGCTTCCTAAGAAAAGATACGGAGATATACATGTTCATCATGGACTTTCTGTAGCAGATACTGGTGCAGTTCGTAAAGATATGAATGATATGCAGATATCATTAATTAGAGGTCACTCCCATAGAATTGCATCTCATTTTCAAACATATGAGTTACGAAATAAAGGCAAGGGCGAAACTATTCGTGGATATGAAATTGGTCACATGTGTGATCCAAAGAGTCCTGGAATGAAATATACTCAGCATCATGACTGGCAAAAAGGGTTTGCTATTGCACACATTGAAAACGGTAAATGGCCACATGTTCAGATTATTGAAGTGTCTCCAGACTATTCTTGTGTTGTTGATGGTAAGGTGTTTAAGGTATGATGAAATGTAGCAAGTGCCAAGGAAGAGTTTTCCTTGATAGAGTATTCTCTCAGAAATTACATGTAGAGCTTTTCTGCATCATGTGCGGCAAAAGATGGATGGTAAATAAGGATACCAGTGCTTTGGGTAGATGGCTAGAACAACTAGAAATAAAACAACAAAAAACTTTGTCTATTTCTTCTTAAATAATAAGATACATAAAGTTATCAAATTATCAAGAGCTAAAGATGAATTAATTGCTTGGTGCTACCCAGATAAAAAGAGGGTGCTTTATTCATATTCTCAGGTAAAAAAGAATATGGAGAAAGCGTATAGCACAAAAGAAGTTGCGAGTGTTCTGAATAAACATAAAGTTACAATAGAAGACTACATCCTTGCTGGCAAAATAAAAAGGCCACAGGTTGTATACCCTATAGGAAATCCAGGGAGCAGATGGTTTAAATTTATGTTTAATATTTCAGATATATTAGATTTGCATTCCTTTATTTTAGACTCAGGGTACTCTAGCCAAATGCCTTCAAGAACAGAACTACTTGCCATACTGAGGCATAATATGATATTGTATGCCAAGACAAATGATGGAAATTTTGTTCCAGTATGGGAGGCGGAATAATGAGTGGCGGTAGATTAGTTGTTTGTAATATTTGCGGTAAAGAAGTAGAGTTAAGGTGGGGCATATTTGCACACGATACTTTGTCTAGACACATGAAGGAGCATAAGTAATGTCTGAAACAAAAGTAAAGGTAGATCTTTCATTTACTAGGAATTTAGGTAATTATGAAAGTATTAAAATCGGAATAGGCGTTGAAGATACTGTAAGAGACGGAGAAAATGTAGAAACAGCAACAGAAAGAGTTTATGCTTTTGTTGAGTCTAAATTAATTCAAAAAACTACTGAGGTAGAAGAGGAATTAAATAGTGGCAGAAAATAAGCAGCCCTATATTTTGCTAAGCCTATATCAAGCTTTATATAAATCTAAGTATAACAAGGTAAGCAGGATTAATAAGTATAGAGACAAGTGGGCTATGCAAGATGTGATAGATAGTGTAGGATATGATCGTGCAAAAGAATTAATAGAGTATTATTTTAAAACTGGAAAGGTTGGACATCCACTCCAATTTTTCTTTTATAATTTTGACTCTTTAGATAGAATGAAAGATGAATCAGATAAGGATAAGGTTAAAAGACAAATGCTTAGGGAGCAGACAAAGAGAATGGTAGAAGAAGAATGAATACAGAAGCCGAACTAATATCCGCAGTTTGTAAAAATAAAGACATTAGCGTTCTACTGTCTGATAATGTTGATGAAATTTTTAATTCCCATAAAGATATTTGGGAAGGCCTAAAGTCTTATTATTATAAATTTAGAGCAGTTCCAGAAGCTGGTGTTTTGCAGGAAAAGTTTAAAGATTTTGATCCAGTCACAACTAAAGCAGAGACTGGATACTATTTAGAAAAATTAAAAAATGAATACCTAATTTCGAGAATGAAGTCCATAATACTGCAGGCTGGCGCCGCATTAAAAGAAGATGCTGCCGCAAGGGTGCTGGCGGACATGCAGGGTAAGCTTTCTAATTTAAGTAGATACACAAACAATGTTAGAGATATTGATGTAACAGATATTGAAGCTGCCGAAAAACATTTCTTATCAGTCAAAGAAAGATCTGCAGCGATGGGAGGCAGCCCAGGTATACTCACTGGGTTTGATGCTATAGATAAAGCGTATCCCACTGGTATGGCCCCAGGTCATCTTATCGTTGCTATTGGTTGGCCAGGTAGAGGAAAGACTTGGTTTACATCTTATTTGGCTTGCAAGGCATGGGAACAGGGATTCAGGCCAATGATAATTTCCCTAGAAATGTCTCCAGAAAATATGCGTGACCGAATCTACACCCTACTGGGGTCTGGCGTATTTAAAGCTAGCGATCTTTCTAAGGGAGATATTAACATTGATGATTTTAAATCTTGGGGAAAGAAAAAATTTGACAATAAGAGTAGTTTTGTTCTAGTTTCTAATGAGGGTTTTGGCGAAGTGACTCCCGCTACAGTTCAAGGAAAAATAGACCAACACAAGCCAGACTTAGTTATTTTAGATTACCATCAATTATTCAATGATAATAAGAGAAGTAATTCTGAAGTAGAAAGAAATAGAAATATCTCTCGTGAGTTTAAGCTATTAGCAGTTACTAATAATATTCCGATTATCGATATCACCGCTGCAACGGCAGACGATATATCGGACCAAGATGACCCGCCAATGATGAGCCAAGTCGCATGGTCAAAAGCAATTGAATACGATGCGGACATGGCCATGGCGGTCCACAGGTATCCAAATACAAATATGATTGAGGTGGTGAGTAGAAAAAATAGGCACGGTAATGAATTTGATTTCTATTTAGATTGGGATATTAACAGAGGAATTATTAAGCCTATATATGAAAACTTACCAGATTTTAAGAATGATTCACAAGGAAATTAAAAAGTTTCAAATTGATGTAAAGTTCAAAGATGATTCTGATATCATACGAATTAGAAATCAATATGAAAATCTTTTATCCTCTGATATGAGAAATAAAGGATACTTAAGAATTTTAGATTTAGATCCTGCATTCTCAGTAGAGTTTACAGGGGAATCGTGGAATTTCATAATGACTATTTATGGGATGTATGTAGGTAAAAGAAAGGCAAAAGAATGGGAAGGCATATCTCAGTGGAAACTAATTCCACGTACACGCCATCGCATATTAAAGCGGTAGTTAAAGCATTAGGCCTAAATGTGCTTTCTGATTCAAATGACAACCTGAGCTTATATTGCCCATTTCATAATAATACTCATACCTACAGCTTCAGCATAAGCTCTATAAGCGGCGCATGGCTATGCTTCAATCCCTCTTGCGGAGAGTCTGGCTCGCTAACAGACCTAGTAAAAAGAATATTATCTAAAAATGATTTTCAAGCACTAAGGTTTATTATGTCCCAGGCCAACTCAGAAGAGGATTCTTTTGATGAAGAACTTAGATCTATGCTTGAGGACAAACCAGAATTTCAAGAATTTTCTCAATCTGTTTTAGATAAACTCTACCAAGACCTAGGCAATAACAAAGAGGCACAAGACTATCTGATTTCGCGCAATATATTGTTGGACTCTATGCATTATTTTAAACTAGGTTATTCTGTTAATATGGGTATGGTAACTGTTCCAATCCATAGTCCAGACGGGCTACCTCTTGGACTAGTGGGGAGATCTATATCAGACAAAAGGTTTAAGAATAGCACCAATTTGCCTAAAAACAAAACCATGTTTAACATACATAGAGCAAAAAGAGTGGGCGGAAATGTTATTGTTGTTGAGTCAGCATTTGATGCAATAAGAGTGCATCAAGCAGGATTTCCAAACGTAGTTGCCACGCTTGGGGGCCATATATCAAAAGATAATATATCTTCATTGAATAGATATTTTAATAAAATATTTATAATGACTGACTCAGACGAAGCTGGTAGACAATTAGGATTAAATATAGCAGATAGATTAAAAAATAAAGAGGTCTTGTGGGCATCGCATGAATATGGTAAGATATACCCACATGATGCAAAAGATGCAGGCGATATGTCAGACGATGAAATAAAGCAATGCATAAGTCATGCAGTTTCCGATATCGAATATCGATCTTGGAACCCATAATATAAAAACAACAGGCAGATATATACTGCCAAATATAAGGAGAAAAAATGGGTATCGTAAAAGGTCTAAAAGATCTAAACAAAGCACTCGATAAGCCACAGTCTAGCGGTGGCGAAGGTTCAAAAGCACGTTGGTTAAAACTAGAAGACGGAGAAAGCATTAAGATTCGTTTTCTTCAGGAGCTAGATCCAGATTCACCTAATTATGATGAAAAGGTTGGTCTAGGCTTTATTGCAGTAGAACATACAAATCCAAAAGATTATAGAAGAAAAGGTCTTTGCTCTATGGATGATCAGGGCAAATGCTGGGGATGCGAACAGCATCGCAAAGACTATAAGGCTGGCTGGAAAGGTCGTTCAAGACTTTATATCAACGTATTAGTTGATGACGGCAAGGAAGATCCATATGTGGCAGTATTGTCACAAGGAAGCAGTGGTAAAACTATCACTCCCACAGTAATTGAATATGCTGGAGAAATGGGAGCCATCACAAACCTGATGTGGAGAATTAAGCGCACAGGTACAAAAACTGATACAAGTTACACAATTATACCTCTTGCTAAAGATGAAGAAAAATTTGACATGTCATCTTTTGAACTATATAAGCTTGAAGAGGTTGCTGTTCGAGATTTGCCTTATGCAGATCAAGAAGCTTTCTTTAATGGAGAAAGTAACAATGAAGAAGAAAGCGCTACATCTAGCAGCGTAGACTGGTAATCAAGGCGGAGAGTTAATGTCATTTACACATTTGCATGTTCATTCATATTATTCATTGATGGATGGCCTTAACTCTCCACTTGAATTGGTTCAAGCAGCAAAGGCTGCGGGTCAAAGTTCAATAGCAATAACAGATCATGGAACTTTATCTTCGCATAGAGAATTTCAAATAGCATGCAAAGAAGAAAATATAAAGCCCATATTGGGTGTAGAGGCGTATATATCTCCTACAGATAGATTTGACAAGTCATCAAAAACTGATAAATCAATACAGGCATACAATCACATAATACTCCTTGCTAAAAATAATATTGGATTAAAGAATATTAATGCTTTACAGGAGATAGCTTGGAATGAAGGGTTTTACCATAAACCCAGAATTGATAGAGAGGTACTAAAAGAATATGCAAAAGATGTCATTGTACTTACTGGATGTCTTAATGGCCTTATTAGTAAGTGTATCGAACGTGGCGATTTATCGGATGCCAAAATTATACTCGAAGATTTTAGTAAAACTTTTGGTGAGGATTTATATGTGGAAGTTCAGTCTCATAACCCGCCAGAAATCAACAGGATATTACTTGAATTAGCAGATGAATTAAAAATCAAAGCGGTGGCAACAGGAGATGCTCATTTTGCTAAAGGCGAAGATAAAATATTAGAAGAAGCAATGCTTATTCTGTCTACAAATCCTAAAATGGACAAAGAAGCTGATTTCGATACGTCTAGGAGCATGAAGGATATGCTAGCGAGATTTAATTATTTATATCCAGATAGACGTATTTCATTTCAAAATTATAATTTATTTATTCAAAGCCGTGAAGAAATAGAAGCAGATTTTAAAAAGTCTGGGATAAATAGGGTTGATATATTTGATAACACGCTAGAGGTAGCCTCCAAAATTGGAGATTATGAGTTTTACCAGGGCCTAGATCTTCTTCCTGTCCCAAAGACCAATGCCGATAGTAAGTTGTCTCAAATGGCCTTAGAAGGCCTTAAACGCCTATCTCTAGATCAAGATAAGGTCTATGTTGACAGGCTTAATGAGGAATTATCCGTAATTAAAGATAAGAAATTTGCATCATATTTTCTTGTTGTTGCAGATATGATTAATTGGGCAAAGGAAAATAATATCAAGGTTGGCCCAGGTCGCGGTTCTGCTGCTGGATCGCTAGTTTGTTATTCATTAGGAATTACAGATGTAGATCCAATTAAATATGATTTATTGTTCTTCCGTTTTATTAATCCTGAACGTAATGATTTTCCAGATATCGATACTGACTTTGAAGACCGCCGTCGTAAAGAAGTCAAGGATTATCTGAAGAAGAAATTTAAGCACGTTGCATCTATTTCTACATTTACTTATTTTAAGGATAAGGGTGTCGTTCGTGACGCTGCTCGTGTTTTTATGGTGCCACTTGGCGATGTAAACAAAGCCTTAAAGTCTGTAGATACATTCGAAGATTACCTAGAGTCTCCTAATACCAAAGAATTTAGAAGTAGATATCCAGAAGTAACTTGGCTTGCAGAAAGACTACGCGGGAAAATAAGAAGCGTTGGGGTGCATGCCGCTGGAGTAGTTGTTGCAAAAGATGAAATTAGAAACTATGCGCCAATAGAGTCAAGAGAAGATTCTCAAGACAAGGTGTCTGGAAGAATCCCAGTTGTTGCATATGAAATGGACACGGTGGCTGACATTGGCTTGATCAAGCTAGATGCGCTTGGCTTAAAAACTTTATCTGTTATTTCAGACACCCTTGCGTCTATAAAGGAAAGACACTCTAAAGATATAGATTTGTCTAAATTAGATCTAGACGATCAATCAGTTTATAAATTATTAAGTGAAGGATATACTAAGGGAGTATTTCAGGCAGAAGCAACCCCATATACCAATCTATTAATCAAAATGGGAGTAAATACTTTTGAAGACCTAGCCGCCTCTAACGCTTTGGTCAGGCCAGGAGCTATGGACACCGTTGGGTCAGAATACATTGAAAGAAAACATGGAGAAAAAGCGGTCCAGTACATACATCCAATTATGCAGCCTTTTACAAAAAATACATACGGTGTTATTATATATCAAGAGCAAGTCATGCAGGCCTGCGTACATCTAGGCGGAATGTCTTGGGCAGAAGCTGATAAAGTTAGAAAAATTATTGGAAAGAAAAAAGATGCAAAAGAATTTGACCAGTTCAAGGATAAATTTATTGATGGGGCTTCAAAACACATTTCTAAGAAGCAGGCAGAATCCCTATGGAAGACTTTTGAAGCACATGCTAACTATTCTTTCAATCGTTCTCATGCCGTTGCTTATTCTATGCTTTCTTATTATACTGCTTGGCTTAAAAATCATTACCCTATTGAATTTATGTTTGCAGTTCTTAAAAACGAAAATGATAAAAATGCTAAAACTGAATATCTAATTGAGGCAAAAAGACTTGGCATAAAAATAAAATTGCCTCACGTAAATGAATCAGAAAATCATTTTGCATTAAAAGATGATGCTATTATTTTTGGATTGTCAGAAGTTAAATTTATTTCTGATAACATATCTAATAAAATTTTAGAAAAAAGGCCTTATAAAAATTATGCAGACTTTATTGAAAAAGCGTCTAAAAAAGGTAGCGGCATTAACAGCAGGGCTGTTGCTGCTCTCAACTCCATTGGTGGCATTGCTTTTGATGATAATCCACGCACTGGATCAGAAAAAGAAAACTACTACGAATATTTAGGAATACCATCATTTAATTTAGATTTACCTCCAAGAATCAAAGCTCAAGCCAGACCCATAGAAGACTTTGAAGAACTAGGTTCTTTTGTTATGTTTGGAATGGTTAAGAAAATTAAAAGAGGCAGCGGTTGGGCACGAGTAGAATTAGTAGATGAAACAGGCTCAATAGGACTTTTCCATAATGAGCAAACACAAATAGAAATAAATCAAATGTATTTTGTTTTAGTTGGGGATAACAGAATAGCAAGATATGTTAAGGTTTCAGATATTAACCCTGATTCAAAAGATATTTTTGTTCAATATTTATATAAAAAAGCATATGAATTATCTGACAACGAAATGATAGTTATTAACTTTAATCCCTATCAAACCTTAAAGGGTAAAACAATGTCTCATATAGTAATGTGTGATAAAAATAAAAATTTAACCAGAGCCATAGCATTCCCCTCAATGTATAAAATAACTCTGGCTAAAATGCGAGAGGGAATGATTTGTAAACCCGTCTTGTCTAAATTAGACGATGGAACACTTATGATAAAGGAAATAAAATGACAGAGAATACTCCAGAAGAAGTATTTCAAGCAATGAATGCGGGACGTATAATTGTTGCTATTTTAAATAAGCTAGGAACGGTATCAGTTAGTACGGAAGAATTTATGTCCGCCAATCAATCAGATGCAGAACTTTCGGTGGTATATAATGATGAAACATTGTCTTTTGAATTTAGCTTAAGGGATACCAATGGATAATGTTTTAATGGATTACGGAATAGATGCCCTTTCTGCAACCCTACATGAAACGGCCATTGAAAAAGGATTCTGGGAAGGTGAAGTGACACATGATAAAATTGGCAATAAACTTGCTCTTGTACATTCGGAAGTTACTGAAGTTTTGGAGGCTATCCGTAAAAATAAAGGGTCTAAAGAAATTGTAGAAGAAATGTCTGATGTTATTATTCGTTTATTAGATTTATATGCGGCTATGCGTAATTCAGAAATGGTTACAGACAGCCTAGAAGAAATATTAGATAATAAAATTAAGAAAAATAAAGATCGTCCAAGACTTCACGGGAATTTATTTTAATGCTAGAATGTGTCTATAGGAGATAAAATGTGTAAAGCATGCGAACCAAAAGAAGTGGATTGGAATGATCCGCAAGATGTAGTTATTAAAACGTTTGAGTCTTTAAGGGGTACCAGCATACTTGTTGGTATATTGAAGCATTATGGTAAGTTGGAGGTCCCAAGATCAATTTTTAATCAATTGTTAACAGAAGAACAAATATTTCCAAATGATTTTATAACTAAAAATGGCAGCATGGCTGCGGTAACTTATGACAAAGAATCTGATAAATTTGGTTTCCATCTAGCATACATGGATGAAAAACCCTATCCAAATAATATTATAGGGTTTTCTTGCACTAGAGCAGAGACCCACGTAGGTCCTATAGAATATAGCGACCCTTATTATAGAAATTAATTAAATGAATATTGAAGATATATTATCAAAGCTTGATACAAAAACCAGAGACAGGGTTCAGTCTGCTATTGATGTGACAATAGAAAAACAAAAAACACCAAGCATAGGTCTTAATTTGGCCCTAAAAGGCGGTTTAGGATACGGCAGGCAGATACTTGTCTGGGGCAATAAGTCAGCTGGAAAATCTTCGTTTTGTTTACAGATGATAGCGGAAGCTCAAAAAGATGATAAGGTATGTGCTTGGATAGATGCTGAGCATTCTTATTCTCAAGATTGGGCAGAAAGCTTAGGCGTAGATTCATCTAAATTAATTTACTCAAAAGCTAAGTCTGTTAATGATATGGTTGATGTTGCGACTCAGCTAATGGATGCAGGTGTGGATATAATTGTAGTAGATTCTATATCGGCACTACTGCCAGCAATATACTTTGAAAAAGATTCATCTGAATTAAAAAAGCTTGAAGACACCAAGCAAATTGGAGCAGAAGCAAAGGATATGACCCATGCGGTCAAAATGTTAAATTATGCAAACAAAAATACACTACTTGTTCTTATCTCACAGCAAAGAAATCAATTTGGATCTATGCATGCCAGCCACATCCCAACTGGAGGAATGGCAGTCAAATTCTTTTCTTCTACAGTCATCAAGCTATGGTCTTCGGAGGCTGAAGCTAATGCTATTAAAGCTGGTGTTCAGGTTGGCGACAAAATTATTGAGCAGAGAGTCGGACGACCAGTCAATTGGATTATTGATTACAACAAACTTGGGCCCCCAAATTTATCAGGGCAATATGACTTCTATTTCCAAGGAGAAAATTTAGGAGTAGACTCAGTTGGAGAAACACTAGATGTTGCAGAAATGTGCGGCATTGTTGAAAAAGGCGGAGCTTGGTATACTGTAAATGAAGAAAGATTTCAGGGTAGGGCAAAGGCAGTTCAGTATTTAAGAGACAATCCAGATGTAGTTGATAAGCTTAGAGAGGAAATTCGTGCCAAACATTAACGAGTTTATTGGTCCAAAACCGACACAAGAAAACATTTCTAATCTAGAAACTATTACTGGAGTAAAGCCATGCTCTAAGTGTGATTTAAATGTCGATGAATATTACTGGGATCCAGTGCACTTTATTATGACTTGGACCTGTAATGCTGGGCACTTAAATACAATAAAGGTTAATGGATGACAGAGCGTGGAGAAGCTAAGCGTGATGGAGCTAAGCAACAAAAGAATTCTGGGCGTGGGCAGTACCAAAAGGGTGATGCAAAATGGTATAATTTTGTAGTTGATTATAAAGAATCTAATTCTTCTTTTACATTAAACAAAGATGTTTGGGCAAAAATTTGCACAGATACTTTTAAGGTAGATAGAAATATGCACCCCGCATTAAAAATTATAATTGGAGACAAATCTAAAGTCAGGCTGGGCATCATTGAATGGTCAATTTTAGAGGATCTCGTAGAGTTCTGGGAGGATAATCATGAAAAAAATTGAAATTTATGATAAGGTAATAGTGTATAAAGATATGTTTACCGAAGAAGAAATAGATTTAATCTATTCGGTTATTAAAAAAACAGAACAAGATACAAGTTATTTAAAAGCAGCGAGGCCAGAGGAATCTTCTTATTTTGATTACCACGGACCAGACCCAGTAGAGAGAGATGATGGAACAATTATTAAAACATGGTCCACTTGGTATACCTATGGTAAAAAAACATTTTTCAGCAATGATTTAAACAGAGATCTTTCTTATGATGGACTTAAACAAGTTCAGGTAAGGCAGTTAATTCTTGATAAAATAAAAATAGTTCATGACGATTATTTTGCTTCATACGATCCCGAATCTTGGCCGATATATGCTGGAAGAAATTTTAATCTTGACCAAGATCTTGAAGGAATGACATTTGCAGATATTGAAGTTTTGCAGCATAGAATTAATGAAGATGCAGAGTTTACTATTGATATACATACAGATTGGCATGAGCAGAGATGGGAATGGCCAGGACCAAAACAAATTTCTACATATACATTTTATTTAAATGATAATTATGAAGGCGGAGAAGTAGATTTTTTATTAGAAGAAGAAAATAAAATGATTACTTATAAACCAGCAAAGGGAGATATTACCGCATTCCCTTCAGGAAGACCTTATTGGCACAGCGCTAGGGCCGCACATTCTGGAACAAATAAGTTGTTTTTAAGAATATTTGGTGTTAAGCAATATGCGGGTTCAGATGGATGGGTCAGAGGCTCTTCTTTATATGGTGTTGAAAATTGGCTTAAGATGGAAAATGATAGAGTTATAGATTTTGTAGACCATGGAGAAACATCAAGACAAGTTATTTTTATTGGAGAGGGAGAAGCTGACCAAAATAATCCATCCCCTCCATTGTTTATTGACAGAAATAAATCTGTTTATATTGACGGGAGAAATATATGATTAGAGAAATATTGCTTACAACAGCTATTGGATTTTTTGTCGGAGGAATTTTTAGCGCATTTAAACTTCCTATTCCAGCTCCGCCAGTATTCTCTGGATTAATGGGTATATTTGGACTTTGGGCTGGCTATGCTTTTGTCACAAAGGTTTTTTATGCTTAAAAAAATATTGTTTCCAAAAGTTGTCGTATATAGAAATGTTATTAAAAATGTTAATGATATTTTAAATGTGGTAAAAGAGTCCCAAAAAAACACTAATAGTTTTTTTATACAAAAGTGGGAAGACTGGAACAATAAAGGTTTATCTGCAATTGTTTCTATTTATACTCAAAACAAAAATGAAATTTTAAAAACTAACACAGGTAAAATACAAGAAAATGTTTTAAAAGAATTAGAAGACGCATTCTGGCAAGTTTCAGAAGACTACATAAAAGACTGGAAGGATGTAGGTGATTGGCCATATGTAAAAGATTGGACATTTGATAAAAATAAAAATTTTTCTCAATTAATTCCAACAAATCAACAGGTATTAATGTATGATTCAAATACTAATAAAAGATTAGCTATGAATTATCACACAGATCAGCATCAATATGACACAGATTCTAATAAAAACAAATTGTTTATAACTATTACTTTTTATCTTAATGACGATTACGAAGAAGGAGAACTTTCATTTATAAGAGAAGATACTAATGAAATAAATTATTACAAGCCAAAAGCTGGAGATATTACAATTTTCCCAAGTGGACTGCCATATTTTCATGGGGTCGAGCCAGTATCTAATGGCAAAAAGTATTTAATAAGAACATTTATAGCATGTAAATACGAAGGATCAGAACAATATAATATAAATAAAAATTTATACGGAGAAAATGTTTGGTCTCAAATGGAAAAGAAAAGAATAGAAGAAGAGTGGAATCTAAGTAAATGGTTTAGGGTTCCAATTTTTTTAGACGATGATGAAGAAAATGACTATAAAATTAAAAATTCGCACGGAGATAAAATTTATTTTCCGTATAATAAAAAAGAAGCTAAAGAAAAATTTTTAGTTAGGTGGGATAATGAAATCTGATCAAAACACTTTAGAACTTATTAATCTAATAACTGAATTCAATGACATTCATGAGTATATGCAAGATGATCAATTAGATAAAGCATTAGCAATTGTTGTAAAGTTGTTAATGAACCCAGATGTGCCAGCTGCTAAAGCTCCTCAATTAATTATTGAATTGCAAGCTATGTCTACAAAATTTTCTATGATGGCTTCAGTATATTCAACTATTGCTAAAGATAAAGCTGGCACTGTGAACAACAATAAAAAAAATATATATTATTCAGCAAAGGAGTCAATAGACAAGCTTGTAGATGCTCTCAAGTATGTCGTAAGATACAATGGGTAGAGATATAGTAAATAATTTAAAATTTAAAAAGTCTTTAGGGGATTTTGATGCATCTGCTTTTGCTAGAATGCTCGACGATGCTTACTTATCTGGCAGAAAACAAAATCAGACAATGACTAAAAATTCATTTAGTCCAAGCAGTTTTGGTTACGGTCACGGGAATTGTCCAAGATATTGGTATATGGCTTTTGCTGGAGCCATGTTTATTGATAATAATGATTCGATAGCTATTGCCAATATGTCTCAAGGAACTCAAGCGCATGAAAGACTGCAAAAAATAATTTCCAAGACTGGGACATTAAAGCACGAAGAATTTGAGATAAAAAACGAGTATCCTCCTATTAGGGGATTTATTGACTTGATAATTGATTGGAATAACCAAGAGGTTATTGGGGAAATTAAGACAGCTAAACAGGAAATTTGGGATACTCGCAAAGCTGATATGAGCCCATCACATAATCATCTATTGCAGCTTTTAACGTATATGAAGTTAAGAAATGCCAAAGAGGGATTCCTCATGTATGAAAACAAGAATACTCAAGAGCTATTGATTATTCCAGTAATGATGAATGAAAAAAATCAAGCTACCATTGATAATCTTTTTATTTGGCTTCAAGAAGTATACGACAATATTAATTCTGGGGATTTGCCGATGAGGCCTTATAAAAAATCAAGTTCCCCCTGCAAAAATTGCCCGCTTAAAAAAGAATGCTGGGACGGAGAAACTGGTATGGTACAAATAGAACCGTATGGTGTCGACATCTAATGATTTGTGCCAACTCAGATTGTTCAAAATTATTTGAATCAAAAACTCATAATCAAAAATATTGCTCAGATAATTGTTGCAGAATAGCGACTAATAAAAAAATAATGCAAAAATATTATGAAAAAAAGGCAATAAGAAATGGAGCGGTAAGATTATGCAAAAAATGTAAGTCTAAATTAAGTAGGTATAATACAGATAACATTTGTTCTAAATGCATAAAATCAAATAACTCTGAGCATAAAAGAAAAATTTTGAGGATGATTAATGACATTAGCCTCTCTTAAAAAAACCAAAGCGTCTAGAGTGTTGGGGATAGATGCTTCTACTAATTCATTTGCATTTTGTTTAATTGAAAATAATATTCCTGTTAAATGGGGTAAAATAGAATTTACTGGAGCAGATATATATGAAAAAATATATGATGCCAAAATAAAAACAAGAGCTATGCTCAAGGAACTATCTTGTGATTATATTGCCATAGAAGGCGCGGTACTTGTCAGATCTCCAGATGCTGTGATAAAATTGTCTTATGTATACGGTGTCATCATTGCTGAGCTTATGTCTAGTGGGTCTAGTGTTATTGCTATTTCTCCGACAGCTTGGCAGGCGCATATTGGAAATAAAAATCCAACAAAAGCAGAAAAAGAGGGATTGAGAATACAGTTCCCAGGGTATGCTGATTCTTGGTATAAGAATAAAATGAGACAAATTAGAAAACAACGTACTGCAGATTATTTTAATAGTAAATATAAATTAGCTATCACAGATTTTGATGTTGCTGATTCAATGGGGATAGCCTATTATGCAAATGAGGTATTAACAAAAAGATGAAATTATATAAAAGTAAAGATTGGCTGTATAGGAGATATGTAGTTCAAAGGAAAAGCATGGAAGAAATTGCAAAAGAATGTGGCGTAACTATTATGACCATACACAGATCACTGAAAGAGCACGGTATAATTAAATGAGTTTAGAGCCAGTATTTCCAGATTCAAAAGAATTTCAGTGTCAGGATTTATATTTGCTTACGGTTGGAACAGAGGCAGGCAGAGAAATTTGGGACACTTGTCATGAAATTGCCCACATGCTTATTAGAAAAAATATTGCTTACGGAAACTCAGCCCTTGAGCCTGTGCGTATATTTTCAAAGGCGGGACCAAGAGAGCAGCTCCATGTCCGCATTGATGATAAATTAAATAGATTAATGAAGGGTACGGAATATCCAGGGGATAATGATATTGACGATTTAATTGGGTATCTAGTATTATTAAAAATAGCCAAATCCTGGTCTGAGTGATTTTAGTCAACTAAGATGGTATAATATCTATATATGGATATTGAATTAACTGATCATTATGATCGCATGAATAGGGTAGTCTCAGAACTACTTAAAGGCAATAATCCCTCTCAGATTGCCTCTGTAACGGGGTTTAAGCGAGCAGAGGTCTTAGAGTATATAGACGAGTGGAAAGAGGTCGTTAGAAGCGATTCTGGAGCTCGTGAGAGGGCAAAGGAAGCCATCTCTGGGGCAGATCAGCATTATGCTATGCTTATCAAAGAGGCCTGGAAGACTGTAGAGGACGCAGACCAGGCAGCCCAATTAAATGTAAAAGCCACTGCCCTTAAATTAATTGCAGATATTGAAGGTAAGCGTATAGGAATGCTACAGGAAGTGGGCTTGCTAGATAATGCTGAGCTTGCTACACAGCTGGCGGAAACTGAAAAAAAGCAAGATATTCTTGTTAAGATACTTAAAGAGGTAACAGCAACCTGTCCTGATTGCAAAATGGAAGTTGCTAAAAGATTATCTCAAATAACAGGTATTGTTGAGCCAATTGTGATACATGAGCAACAAGAAGCATTGTAGGCATGTATACGAATATGTTTATTCCAATATTTGCCCAGATTGCGGAGAAAATACGTGTGAGCCAAATAGAGAATTAGATAGCAAATTGTTTAAAGAGTATTATGCAAGTGGTAAACACCTTCAGTGGAAATGCCCTGTCGAAGGTGGCACTATTAGAGGATGGTGGTCAATTTAATGGATTTAAACTTTAATGACCTCATTGATATATTAGATGGAGAAGAATTTGATGAAAGACCAGTCGATCTCAGAACATTTGTCACAAGCCCAGACTACCTTGGACTCCCTCCACTTTCGGAGTACCAGTATACACTCATTGAGAAGAGCAGCCAGATCTATAAAGAGTCAACCCTCATCAAGCTATTCGGAGAACAAGACGGAAGACAAAGATTCAAACAAACCTGCAACGAAGTAATTGCACAATTAGGAAAGGGTAGCGGTAAAGATTACTGCTCTACTATTTCAGTATCCTATATAGTATATTTACTATTATGCCTTAAAGACCCAGCCACATATTATGGTAAACCTCCAGGTGATACAATTGATATTCTTAATATAGCCGTTAACGCACAACAGGCTAATAACGTATTTTTTAAAGGTCTTAAAACTCGTATTGAAAGAAGCCCATGGTTTGTAGGGAAATATGATCCTAAAGCTTCTGAGATAAGATTTAATAAAAATGTAAATGTTTATTCTGGTCACTCAGAACGAGAGGCTTTTGAAGGATACAACGTTATAACAGTTATCCTAGACGAAATTTCTGGATTTGCTACAGAAAATACGACTGGGCATGATCAAGCAAAAACAGCAGATGCAATCTACGACATGTATCGTGGATCTGTAATATCTCGTTTCCCCGACTATGGAAAAGTTATTCTTCTTTCATTCCCACGATTTAAAAATGATCCAATACAAAAATTTTATGATTCTGTAATTGCTGAAAAAGAAACTCTCATTAGATCAAAAACTTTAAAGCTAGATGAGGATTTGCCAGACGGTATTGAAGGAAATGAAGTAACAGTAGAATGGGAAGAAGACCATATTCTTTCGTACACAATCCCAAGAGTATTTGCTCTTAAAAGACCTACATGGGAAATTAACCCAACTAAAAAAATAGAAGACTTTAGAATTGATTTTTATAAAAATATGTTGGATGCTCTTGGAAGATTTGCCTGCATGCCTCCAGAGGCAGTCGATGCATTTTTTAAATCTCGTGAAAAAATAGAAAAGGCATTCAGCAACACAGCTTTAGCAGTAGACAAATTTGGAAGACTAGAGCCCTGGTTTGCAGCAGACCCAGACAAAGAGTATTTTATTCATGTAGACTTAGCACAAAAGCACGACCATTGTGCTGTAGCTATGTCTCATGTAAATAAATGGGTCAATATAAAAATAACTGATCAGTACTCACAGCCAGCGCCGATAGTTGAGGTTGATGCAGTAAGATATTGGACTCCAACAGCAGACAAATCAGTAGACTTTACTGAGGTTAAGGATTACATATTAAGTCTCAGGTCAGCTGGGTTTAACATACGTGTTTGCACATTTGATAGATGGAATTCGCACGACATGATGCAGCAACTAAAGCAATACGGGATTAATACAGAAACTCTTTCTGTTGCAAAAAAACATTATGACGACATGGCTATGGTAGTTTTAGAAGAAAGACTTACTGGCCCGCATATACCCTTACTCATTGACGAATTATTGCAATTAAAAATTATGAGAGACAGGGTTGATCACCCAAGAAAAGGTTCAAAAGACTTGGCAGATGCTGTGTGCGGGTCTATTTACAATGCAATAAGTAGAACTAGACCAAATAACAATCAAGAAATAGATGTGCATACATATGATTCTATTGTGTATGACAATAAACAAGAAGAAGTTGTTTTAAATATGATAAGAGCACCTAGAATACCAAAACAATTAGCTGAAATAGTAGATGGAATGGAAATAGTATGAGTATATATCAAGAAAAAGCAAAAGAATGCAAATGTTGTGGAAAGCATGTGCCTCTTCCAGTAAAATTAAAAGAATTTAATGGAATTGTTGTGTGTCCTACTACATTTGAAAATATTTTAGAGTATAAAAATATATGTGAACAAATTAATTCAAGGCCCCCAGGAAACATTCGAAAACATTTTTCAGAATATGTGCAAGGCATTGTAGAAAACTATTTGAGGAGAGAAGATAATGATATTGCGAATTAAATATTTTTTTTATAGATTAAAAAAGAAATTTAAAAAAAATAAATCAAGAAATGATCAGAGGTTTATTTATTAATGATAATACTTGGTATAAATGAAACTTCTCATGATGCATCTATATCTCTAATAAAAGATGGAGAAATTTTGTTTGCTGGTCATGCGGAAAGATATAGCAAGCAAAAAAATGATTGGTATAATAATAAAGATATTTACTTAGATATGTTAAATTATGGGTCACCAACTCATATAGCTTATTATGAGCATCCTCAGCTTAAAAGATCTAGGATATTTTTAAAGGGCGGTGCTTCCGATTGGAAACCTAATATTCCAATGGATCTGCCAGTAAAATATTTTAGCCACCATTATTCACACGCATGTGCTGGTTACTATACAAGTAAATTTAATGACGCTGTAATAGTCGTTCTTGATGCTATTGGAGAATATAACACTTCAACAATTTGGGTTGGAGAGAATGAAAAAATTAAATTAGTTAAAAAATTTAATTACCCGTTTAGCTTTGGATTATTTTATTCAGCATTTACTCAGCTTGTTGGGCTTATGCCTAATCAAGAAGAATATATTATGATGGGAATGGCGGCATATGGAGACCCAAATAAATATTTTGATAAAGTAAATTCATATTTCCCATCTATAAAGGAGCAAAAGTATAATTTTCATAAAGGAATAAATGATTGGGGGTGGGTCACAGAAGACGATAAATTTGATATTGCTGCATCTGTACAAAAAGTTTACGAGCTTAGATTAATAGAATTTATGAGATATGCTAAGGCAAAAACTGGCAAAGATAATCTTGTTTTTATGGGAGGGTGTGCATTGAATTGTGCTGCCAATACAAAACTTTGGGACTTGTTTAATGACATATGGATAATGCCAAACCCAGGCGATGCAGGTAGTTCATTAGGTGCAGCAGCAGCACTATACGGCAAGCATATTAATTGGAAAGACCCTTACCTTGGCCACGATTTAGGGGGACCTTATCCAGTTAAAGAAATCCTTACTGGCTTGATTCAAAATAAAGTGGTTGCCGTTGCTTCGGGTAGGGCTGAGTATGGCCCAAGAGCTTTAGGGAATAGAAGCATTTTAGCTGATCCAAGAGATGCTAAGATAAAAGACAAAGTAAATTTAATTAAAAAGCGAGAATTGTTTAGGCCGTTTGCCCCAGTAGTGATGGAAGAGCATGCCCACAAGTGGTTTAAAATGAATCACGCAAGTCCATATATGCAGTATGCAGTAGAGTGCCTACATCCAGATAAGATTCCTGCCGTGGTGCATAAGGATGGCACATCAAGAGTACAGACTGTAAATAAGGAACAACATCCTGGGCTATATGATGTTCTTTCAAACTGGCATGCACTAACTGGTATCCCAATACTTCTAAACACTAGCTTAAATATAAAAGGGCAGCCCTTAATAAATGATAAAGATGATATAATTGAGTGGCAGTCTCAATATAAATCTAAAGTGATCTCATAGATTAAGGGAAAATATGATAAATAAAATAATTAATAATGTCTTTTCTGAAGCAGAGATACGGGATATTGAATCTGCTATTCTTGCTAAAAAAGAAGACACCGAAATACAAACATTTCTTGGAAGAACAAGACTAGACTACTCTCATGAAGACATATATAAGCTCCCACAAAGCATATTAAATAAAGCAAATGATTTAATTAAAGAATTTTCCGATAAAGATAGCAGAAGATACTCGTTTAGATATTTCACGCTTGTAGAATATAATAAAGAATTTGGAATGCCACAACTAGGCCCGCATAAGGATACTTGCGCCTTTACGGGGAGCGTTTTATGCCAAATAGAATCAAATATATCTTGGGATATATACGTTGAAGGAATTCCCTACACGCTTGTAGATAACAGTGCATTGTTGATAAACCCAAGGGATCAAGATCATTGGAGAATGCATAAAGAATTTAATGACGGAGATTATGTAAAAATGGTATTTTTACATTATTTAGACTTAGACGATTCAGAAATGAACATGTCTAATGCTGATCAATTACACGAGGTTAATATGAAATGGGCTCATATAACTGGCTATACCCCAGATCAAAGAACTTATGACAATTAATCCTATTGACTGTTTTAATAAAAATTAATATAATTAGCTAACTAAGCACCAATAGCTTAGTTGGTTAGAGCCCCCGACTCATAATCGGGCAGTCGCAGGTTCAAGTCCTGCTTGGTGCACAAGGGAGAATAATGGAAGACGAAGAATTTCTCAAAAAATTAACATACTATATAGAAATAGGTGCAATACGCGAGGCTGGCATAGATGAAAATGGAGAAATTGTTTACGAGATAGATGAAGAAAACACTAAAAGGTTAGCTCCAGAATTATGGGAGTCGCATCTGGAGTATGTGGATAGAGTATTGCTAGATTTATATAAAGATGGTCTTGTTGATGTTGAATATGATGAAAACCTAAATGCTACTATGTTGTTTACAGAAAAGGGATTTGAAATAGCAAAAGAAAAAGGGGCAATTCCACTTGAAGAAATATGATAAAAATTTTTTGCTTCCAGAGGGTTTAGACGCGGTATATTTACAAAGCGGGGATTTCAATGCTAGAAAATATTTTTGGGAAGAAACGTACAGAAAGTATCCAGATAATTATTGGGTTATAACGTTTCAAAATAAGTTAAAAAATGCTAGTCCTGAAGATATGCAAAGTATGCTAAAAAAAGCTTTTGTTTTAGAGGATATGTTCTACCATGCTGTGGCAGACAAAATAAGTTTAGATAGTCAGGAAGCAATAGATTTAATGTGGGAATTTGTAGACCACTTAGAGTTTTTTCATGAATTTAATGATTTTTTTTATGATATTTTTATTGAATTTTGTGAAAGAAAGCAGACCATAGATGATGTAGATAAGGCAATAGCGGAGGACCCTAGCTTTTTAAAAAGTAACCCCCTATTCGGGCTGGTTTCAAAAGAGTACATAGATATTATATATAATTTATTAAAAAATAATAAAGAAGCGGTACTTAATAGAAATACCAATTATTGTAATACAAAAATGGTATAATGTGTCTATAGTCCAAGGAGGCAAGTTTAATGTTTTTTGATAACCCAAATGTAGAGCAATTGTCTAGAAAAGTTTTTATTTATAGGAATTTTGTTGATGAACAGACCTGTGCTGAGATAGAAAGCGCAATGAAACCATGGGAAAACCATGTTAAAGAAACATTTTATGCAGATCACCTAATAGATTGGTATCACGGCAAAACATCACCCAGAGTTCCTCAGTTGTATGACATCTGGTGCAAAATGAATGAGTTGTTGTTGCCAGAGTATTGCATTCATCCCCAAATGGCTCTTTTGACTACACAAACAGGAGATGAAATGTTTATACATTCCGATAGTCCTGGGGAAGAGATGGCAGAAGACTTAACTGCTGAAGATAGATGGAATACGTGTTGCGTATTGCATTATGGAGCTATTGTTTATTTTGGTGATTTTGAAGGCGGAGAAGTGTTTTATCCACATGTTAGAAATGATGGAACATGGGTTGGAGATAATATTCCGTTTAAAGAGGGTAATGAATTAAAGATTAAGCCTAATAGAGGAGATTTAATAATTCATGGTTCTCATAATGATTATTCTCACGGAGTACATAAGATAACGTCTGGAACTAGATATGCTTATTCAAACTTTGTTTTGCCAGTAGAAAAACATCCAGGAACATTTCCGATATATGGCACACCAGAAAATCAAGAAAGATGGGAAAAGGGTGTTGATGAATGGATGACCCCAATTAATTTTAAGTGGGAGCCATCAGAAGGACTTGCTAAGAAATTACAAGAAGAAGGAAAGCAGTCCGCATATGGTCAGCGTCGTGTCACTGCATTACCTCCGTCCACTTTAACTCCATCTGAATTTTTAAAACAACAATCAGAATAGTAAATCTAATTTGATTAATACTAGAAAATAAATTAATGAAATCATTTTATGTAATAGGTGACTCACATTCAGGAAGAATGGCAAATATTGCATTTGATGCTATACAGATACCATTTGGCATAAATAAACAATATTCTACCTGCAGCTCAAATTATCATTACAGAGTATTAGACCACATTGATGGCGGCGGTAATGAAGTATTTCACGGGATGATGTCCAGCCTATATTCCATAGAAAATAATGAAATAAAGTTAACAATAGCTAGTACACCAGGAAGATCTGCATTAAATTTTGATTATGATTTTTATGATTACATGCAGCATTGGGACTCAGAAGAAAGCGTAGTAATGCCCTGGCTTGGATATATAGACATTAAAAATTGGCTGCCGCAAAAACAATTAAAAAATTATAAAAATGTTGATGAGGTTGTAGACATATATGTTGAAAAAACTTTAAATAAATTTAAAAAATCAAAAGTTATTTTTTTAACACCAATGCCTCAATTCGAAGTAGTGGTTTCCGCTAGGTGGGCTAATTTCTCTAGTGACCCCGCAATTGAATTTGAAGATAGGCATACAACTCATTTAGAATTTGTAGAGTCTTTAAAAAATAAATGCAGGATGATGAAAATTCAAGAACCAATTGATATTTCTAAAATTCTTAATACGGAATGGATTACAACAAATATGCAATTTAAATATCCATTAAAAGAATTATATAATGACCATTTAAGACCAGAGTTCTATTCAAAAATATTAAAGGGAATTATGTAATGGATAATGATGGACTTATTGATATCCCAACACAAGAAGAAATTTTTTTAAAAAATTTAACAAATAAAAAATACAAAGATTATATATTAAATTCAGTCGGCATAGATTTTATTTTAGATACCTACGAAACAATAGATAAAATAAAGTCTGAGTGTGATGATTTTTATGAAAAGGATAATTACTTCTATACTAAAAAAACATTCCCTCTGGAATACATTGATTCTGGAGAAGGTGCTGATAATTTTTATTATAAATTAAATAAAAATGGCTTTAGATCAAAAAATTTTGATGGTTTTGATAAAAATAAAATAAATTTTCTTTTTGCAGGATGCTCAGTAACATATGGAGTAGGACTTCCTGAAGGATTTAATTGGCCTGATCTGTTTATAAAAAAAATTTCTAATATTAAAAATGATTTTGATTATTATAATATATCATTACCAGGTGCTAGCATATTTTTAAATTTTAAAAATATTTTATCGTTTTTAAAAACAGTTGGTAAGCCAGATTATATATTAATGATGGTGCCAGAAACTACCAGAAATTTACATTGGGATATAGAGTCAAAAAAATTTGCTAATGCCTTAATTACATCTAATCAAAGAGCAGTAGATATTAATTATAAAAAGCAATATATCCAAGAAAATAATTTAATGTTTAATATAGTTTATTTACAAGCACTAGAATACATGTGTGATATTTTAAATATTAAGTTAATATGGTCTTCTTGGAACATAATCTCTTCAGATGTATATAAAAATTTTAATTTTAATAATTTTTTTGAAATTGAAAATGACCACCCACTAGCAATTATTCCCCCAAGAATATTTAATGGACAAAATAACTTTTTGTCTAAAGTTAAATATAAATCATCTTTAAAAAAGATAAATGCTCTTAACGTTAACAATTTACCGTTTTGGGAAGTAGGAAGAGACCAGAGACATCCAGGGGTCAGATTTTCAGAATTATATTCTGATTCATTTTTAAAACAGATTGAAGATAGTATTGACTTAAACCAAGACAATTAGGTATAATTAAAAGCCCTTGTAGCTCAGCGGATAGAGCGAGGCTCTTCTAAGGCCTGCGTCAGAGGTTCGATTCCTTTCAGGGG
>VFQS010000503.1_pt1 | contig 43057 bp, 52 predicted proteins | sample 3512361 | NCBI WGS metagenome assembly VFQS01 (sample SAMN10412375, study PRJNA504923) | tailings metagenome | isolation source: Relicate 1 Philex TSF3 active mining | place: Philippines
ATCAGGTCGCGATACAGCGCACATGCTAGTCTTCACCAACGGCTGCTTCGACATCCTGCACGCAGGCCATGTCGCGTACCTTGAACAGTCGCGCGCGTTAGGAAAGTATCTGGTCGTTGGCTTGAATAGCGACGAGTCGGTGCGCCGGTTGAAGGGCGACAGCCGCCCGATCAACTGTCAGGAAGACCGCAAGCGCGTGCTGCTCGCCCTGCGCTGCGTGGACGCGGTCTACATTTTCGACGAGGACACGCCTTACGGGCTTATCAAGCGCGTGAAGCCTGATATCATCACGAAGGGGGGAGACTACAGGGAGCAGGAGGTCGTGGGTCACGATCTCGCGCGGGTCGTCATCCTCCCCTATGTCGACGGCAAATCAACAACGGGAGTAGTCAATGCGTGTGGTGGAGAAGGGCTGGGGGCACGAGCTCATCTGGTCGGACGAGGACGAGTACTGTGGGAAGGACTTGGTCTTTAAGAAGGGCGGCCGGTGCTCGATGCACTTTCACGCCAAGAAGACCGAGACATGGATGGTGAGATCGGGTGCCTTCGAGGTGCGCTGGATCGAGACCAAGACGGCGAAACTCCAGACGATGAGCCTGATGCCGGGGGCCGTGTGGCACAACCCGCGCTTCTCGCCGCACCAGTTGATCTGTCTGGAGGAGGGCACGGTGTCCGAGGTCTCAACCCACGACGACCCGAACGACAACTACCGCGTGTTGCCGGGTGACGGGCAATGAGGTTTCTGGTTATCGGAGATGCGTGCCACGACGTCTACAAGTACGGCACCATCAAGCGGCTGAACCCCGAGGCGTCGGCTCCGTTGCTGTCGATGCACGGCACCGAGATTCGCGCTGGCATGGCGCTGAACGTCGCTGCCAACCTGCGCGCCTTCGGCGTGGACGTGATCACCGAAGTGCCGAAGAACGGCGTGTCGTTCAAAACGCGCTACATCGACGAGAAAAGTGGGCAGCAACTGCTGCGCGTGGACGACGACAACGTGCCCGACAAGGTGTGGAAGGACGTCAGGGTCTACAACCCCGACGACTTCGACGCGGTGATCGTCTCGGACTACAACAAGGGCTTCCTGACCGACAACGACATCGCCCAGTTGTCGCGGTTCAAGAACTGCTACATCGACACGAAGAAGCGCCACCTCGGCGGTCTGGGGCCTGCATGGTTCAAGATCAACGCAGCGGAGGAGGGGGCGCTCCTATCACGGCCCACGAACCTTGTGGTGACGCTCGGGGCAGACGGGGCTCGGCACAACAGCACGACGGTAGCACCGGGTTTCCCGGTCGATGTGGTGGACGTCTGCGGCGCGGGGGACACGTTCCTCGCGGCCTTTGCCTTTGCCATGACGAGCGGATGCAATGTGCCGACGTCGATGAACTTCGCCAACCGCTGCGCCGCGATCACTTGCACGAAGATCGGGACGTATGCCCTGAAGTCGCACGAGGTGCCGACGCTATGATCCTCATCACCGGGCATCGTGGCTTCATTGGCAGCAACATGATGCGCGTATTCCCAGACGCGCGGGGTTACGAATGGGGCGACGGAAAGGTCGATCTCACCGGCATCTCGCGCGTCATCCATCTCGGCGCGATCACCGACACCCAGTTTACCGACTGGAAGATTCTGGCCGAGCGGAACGTGAACTTCACCAAGGAACTCCTGCACGACTGCGCTGACCGCCAGATCCCGATCCAGATCGCATCGACGGCGGCGGTATACGGTTCCGGACCCCTGTTCCGCGAAGACGTTGCCGTCTTCCCGCCAAACGATTACGCCATGTCGAAGCGGATCACGGAACTCTACGTCCTCGACCGCGATTGGCCGATGCCGGTGCAGCTCTTCCGGTACTTCAACGTCTACGGCCCGAACGAGCACAAGGTCCAAGCCTCGCCGCACACGCGCTTTCGGCGACAGGCTGCGGCGCTGGGCTACATCGAAGTCTTCGAAGGCAGCGAGGACATCAAGCGGGATTTTGTGCCCGTGGAGAAGGTGATCGACGTCCATCGACGCTTCTTTGACTTGGACGTCAGCGGCGTGTATAATCTCGGCACCGGAACGGCCACGTCCTTCATGGACGTGGCGCGGACCGTGGCCCGCGAAACGGGCGCCGAGATCGTGGAGGTACCAATGCCTGACCTCAAGGGCTACCAGCGGTACACTTGCGCGGACATGACAAAGACCAACGCGGCGCTTGGAGCCTGATCGAATGCCCTTGGCGAAGTTCCAGTTCCGGCCCGGGATCAACCGAGAGATCACCAACTACTCGAACGAGGGTGGTTGGTTTGACGGCGACAAGATCCGTTTTCGGTTTGGTTTTCCGGAGAAGATTGGGGGCTGGCGCAAGAACTCTGCGGCGTCGTTTCTGAACGTCTGCCGAGCTCTGCATCCTTGGGTGAATCTGTCCAACGAGCGGTATGTTGGCGTAGGCACGACGGCCAAGTACTATGTCGAGCGGGGCGGGGCATATTACGACATCACGCCCTTGCGGGCGACGACGGCTGCGGGCGACGTCACGTTTGCCGCCACGGACGGTTCGTATCAGATCACCGTGACGGACACGGGCCACGGCGCGGTGCAGGGCGATTTTGTCACGTTTAGCGGGGCGGCGTCACTTGGCGGGGTGATTACGGCGGGCGTGCTCAACCAAGAGTATGAAATCGTCGATGTTGTTGATGCGGACAACTACACCATCGAAGCGCGGACCGCGGGCACGAGCATCTCGTCCATTACCGTCAACGGGGAACTCGCGCCCACCTACGTGACAGCCAACTCTTCGGATAGCGGGGACGGCGGCGCGTCTGTTATCGGGGCATACCAGATTGGCTCCGGTCTGGACACCGCGGTCCTCGGAACAGGCTGGGGCGTTGGCGGATGGAGCCGTGGCGGCTGGGGCTCCGCTTCGAATGAGCCCATTGTCACGAACCAGCTTCGGCTTTGGTCGCACGACAACTATGGCGAGGACTTGCTGTTCAACGTCCGCGACGGGGGGATCTACTATTGGGACGCTTCCGGTGGGTTAAGTGCGCGTGGTGTTGCTTTGAGTTCGTTGTCTGGGGCAAATACGACCCCGACGATTGCGAAACAAGTCCTTGTTTCTGACAGGGACCGGCACATCATCGCCTTTGGTTGCGACCCCGAGACAAACATCGGCACACAGGATCCGCTGTTGATCCGGTTTTCGAGTCAGGAGAGCCTGACCGCTTGGAACAGTCTACCGACGAACACCGCGGGAGAGTTGCGGCTGGGTTCTGGATCAGAAATCATTATGGCCGTCGAGACGCGCCAGCAGATTCTGGTATTCACGGACACGACGCTGTATGCGATGCAGTTCTTGGGGCCGCCGTTCACCTTTGGCGTGGCGCCGATTTCAGAGAACATCACCATCCGTAGCCCGAATGCCGCTGTCGCCGTGGACGACACTGTTTTCTGGATGGGAAACAGCGAGTTCTACGTCTACTCTGGTGCGGTCCAGAGACTGCCGTGCGCTGTTCGCGATTACGTCTTCGACGACTTCAACTTCGACCAAGCCATGAAGGTGACAACGGGGCTGAATGCTGCGTTTGGCGAAGTGTGGTGGTTCTATCCGTCTGCCAACAGTTCTGAGAACAACAGGTACGTTGTTTACAACTACTTGGAGCAGACGTGGTACTACGGGACGATGTCCCGCACGGCATGGGAAGATCGCGGCATCTTCGACAATCCGATTGCGGCGGGAAGCGACGGGCATCTGTACCAGCACGAAAACGGCTTTGACGACGGCAGCACGAACCCGGCATCCGCCATTTCGGCGTACATCGAGTCGAGCCCTCTCGATCTGGACGACGGTCAGCAGTTCATGTTCATCGGTCGGCTGTTGCCGGACCTGTCGTTCCTGAACTCGACCGCTGCGGTTCCGACGGCTACGTTCACGACGCGGGTTCGAAACTTCCAGCAGGGTAACTTTACCTCGTCGTCTGTTAACACCTTTACCACGTCGACAGAGCAGATCTTCTTGCGGTTACGCGGTAGGCAGATGACGATCAAAGTCGACTCTGACGGGACGGGCGTGACGTGGCGGCTGGGCACCCAGCGGTATGACATTCGACCGGATGGGCGCAGATGAGCCGCAATCTTGTCAAACCCTTCTTCCCTGTCCCGCCGGGTCAGTACAATCAGGCGTATTTTGCGGAGATTGTGCGTTCCTTCTCCGTATATCTCGACCAGATACAGAACCCCGGGGAAGGTCGGAACACTTTTACGGTTTTTACGAACTTGCAGACAGACGACGTTGGTCTGGAGGTCGGGGCCGTCTTCAACCACGGCGGCTATCTCAAGGTCACGGAACCGAATACGCCGCATGTTCGTGGCAGCGGTGCGACGGGGCAGGTTGGCACGGTCACGGTCAATACGCCCTGACGGTGCTGGAAACCTGAAAAGACTTCTGCTAAAGTGCTGGCATACGCCGCATAGCGGCTGACACGCCGTCCTCGGCGCCGGGCCTCGCAGCACCGAATCTATCGTCTGCGCCAGCATCGACAGAGGGACGAGCGGATGCAAACTTCCGGCCAGCGCGTGATCGAGATGCCCATGGGGGGCATCGGATCGTTTCTGACTTCCAACATGGACGAGATTGACGACAACGTGCTGGCATTCGGTGCCCCGGCCGGTATCAACTCGTTTTCAGACATTGGCAATCGGATGGCCCAGATGGGCCGCAACGGGGACAGCTACGTTGTCCACGCCTCCGAACGCGAAGTCATGGTTCCTCGCGAGGTTGCGGAAAAGAACCCGCAGATGATGGGCATGATCCGCGAAGCGATTGCGGAGGAGGGTGCCGACCCTGACGCCTATGTTGTCGGTAGCCCGTCGAACTCGATCAACCCATACACGGGCCAGCGGGAGTTCTTTCTCAAGAAGCTCATCTCTGGCATCAAGAATCTGTTCAAGCGCGCGGCCACGGTTATCCTGCCGGTGGCGCTGAATGCGCTGTTCCCGGGCCTCGGTTCGATTGCCTCCGGTGCGCTCGGCGCCGGTATCGGCACGCTTGTTCAAGGCGGAAGCGCGAAGGACGCCCTGAAGAATGCGCTGCTCGGCGGCGCGATGGGTGGTCTTTACTCTGGCGTCAGCGGGGCTTTGAGCGGTCAGGGCTTCATGGAGGGCGTGAAGGCAGGGCTTCCTGCGGCCTTCCGGCCAGAGGCGCCTGTTCTAAGCGCCGCGGCGACTCCCGCAGGTGCAGCACCGCAGGCCGAACGCGGTTTCTTCGAGCGCCTGCTGCCGCAGAGCACGGCCCCCGAGGCCGTCGCAACGCGGGCCGCGGAAATCACAAAGAGCTTCGCGGACCGCGGCCTGACGATCTCCGCCGAAAAGGCGCTGGAGATGGCGACGCCTTCAGCTCTGAGGAATTACGGTCCGCTGATCGCGGCGGGCACATTGGCTGCGGGCGCACTGGGTGCGTTTGAAACGCCGTCCGTCAAGGCCGAGTCTCCGTTCCGTCCGCCGACGGAGGAAGAGATCGAAGCGGCGCGCGTCGGGGTTGCGCCAGCGCCCACCTTCGTAAGCCCCGCGGACGTCATGTCACGGCCCACGGACTTCTACAGCATGTACCTGTCCCCGCAGTATGCGGCCAAGGGTGGCCCGATGAACTTCCCCCGCAAGACGGGTGCGATTGCTGGGCCCGGGACGGGCACCTCAGATAGTATCCCGGCCATGCTTTCGGACGGTGAGTTTGTGATGACGGCCCGCGCTGTTCGTGGCGCTGGAAACGGAAGCAGGGAAAAAGGAGTGCGCAAGATGTACCAGATGATGCGCGCTTTTGAAGGGGGAGCCGTCTGATGGCCGTCACCGATCCGAGTTACGCGGGCCAAGTTTCGACACAGATCAGCCGTGTCGATCCCGAGGTTGAGGCGCTACGTCGTGGCCTTCTGCGCGACGTGTCGACCTACTTCCGGGGGTTTGACCGCCCTGTTCTGGATGCGTCCGGACAGCCCGTCATGGACCCTGTCACGGGTCTTCCCAAGACCGAGCGAGTGCCGGGGGCGATTGAGCGCGGGTATCCGGAACAACTGGACTACCGCATTGCCCCTATGTCTGGCGCGGAGCGGGAAGCGATTGCTGCCGCGCGCGGGGGCATTGGGGCGTTCCAGCCGTTTCTGTCGGCGGGCGAAGCGGCCATTCAGGGCGGTCAGAACATCCTGACGGCGGGGGCTGTTCCTGCGCTGCAACAGGGCATCGCCACGCTCGGCGGGGGTCTGAGTTCGCTGGCTGGTACGGGGGCGACCTTCGACCCGACGCGCGCCGCTGGGTTTATGAACCCCTACGAGACGGCGGCTGTTCAGCAGGCCATGTCGGACATCCAGCGCTCTGGTGACATTGCCCAGCAGGGTGTGCGGGCGCAAGCTGTTGGGCAGGGGGCGTTTGGTGGTTCTCGGCAGGCCATTGCCGAGCAGGAACTCCAGCGGAACGTGCTTGAACAGCAGGGCCGAACGGCTGGTCAGATGCGCGCGGCCGGTTACGAGTCTGCGGCGCAGCGTGCTCAACAGGCTTTTGAGCAGGCTCTTAATCGCCAACTTACCGGCGTCGGTCTTGTCGGGCAGCTTGGTCAGGGCATCGGCTCGCTCGCCGGTCAGTACGGGCAGTTTGGCACGCAGATGGGTCAGCTTGGTGTGCAGCAAGCGGGCATCGGCGAGATCGGCCAAAACATCATGTCCTCGCAACTCCAGAATGCCCTCGCGGCAGGGGGCCTTGAGCGCGGCATCAACCAGTCGGCACTCGAAGCGGTGCGGATGTCGAACCTCCAGCGGCAGACCTTCCCGCTCCAGCAGTACGGGTATCTGTCCGACATCTACTCCGGCATCCCGACGGCGTCGTCGGTTATGACGGCGTCAACAGCGCCCTCCGTTTCGCCGTTCCAGACGGCTATCGGTCTTGGTATCAGTGGCTTGTCCGCGGCAGCGGGCGCTCAAAAAGCGGGGCTTTTCTGATGAACGTCTACCAGCGTCCTCTCTTTCGCCAAGCCGGGGGCCCCGTTGCCCAGATGCCGCCGCAAATGGCCGCTCCCGAAGTCGCTGTCGGTCAGGCCGAGGCCGAGGCATCGGCAGGCATGGAGCGCGTCGGCATCGACTACCTCGCCCAGACCATGGGCGGTATCGACGCTGCCACCGACGCGAAAGGCCTGATCGACGCACTGCGCGGCAATAGCAAGCCCATCGAAGCGCGGTACGCGGAACTCGCACAGTTCGTTGGCGAGCAAGACGCTCGTCAGACGCCGGAAAGTGTGCTCGCTCTCGTGCAGCCCACGCTGATGATGACGGAGCAGGGCGCTGTCGATAGTGGTATCGGCGAGCTCATGCAGAACATCGTCGGGCAGGTCGAGATGGAGACCGAGGGCGGCGCACCGACGCCCATGGCTGGCGGCGTTGGGTCGCTTATGATGGCAGGCGCCCCGCAAGCGGAGGTTGGGCAGCCGCCCGTCCAAAATTTTAGGAACGGCGGTCTTGTCCAGCGCTTCCAAGTCGGAGGCGAAGCGCAGGGCCGTCTTGGTCAAATCTACTCCGAGATGCTGCCCGTGTACCAAAGCGTCCTCGGGCCGGGCGGTAGCGAAGAGGCCAAGGCACAAGCGCTCTTTGCCATCGCGCAAGCGGCCGGGCAATTTGCGGCAGGTCGTGGTCCGCAAGGCGAGGACCTTCGCGGCGCATCGCCAGCAGCGGCCTTCGCTGCAAACCTCGGCGGTCTGAGCGGGTCGCTCCAGCAGCAAGCCGCCGCACGAGCGCAGGAGGAGCGCGCTTTACGGCTCGCGGCCCTGCAAGGGGCGCAGCAGGAATACAGTGCGGAGCGGGCTGCGGCTCGTCAGTCTCGGGCAGAGGCGGACATCAAGGGCATTCCGATGAGCGTCTTCGGGCAACTTACGCCGGAAGAACAGCGCAGGGTTATATTTGGGGACGCCGCTGCCGAAAAACCCGTCGTCCTTCCGCCCGGGGCTGTTTTGGCTGATCCCAGCGGCAAAATTCTTGCGCAGAACACCACTTCTGACGAAAAGCCGCTTATTCTAGGTGTTGGCGAAGTAGCCTTCGACGCCTCTGGGCGACAGATTGCTGCTGGAAGAGCACCGGACAGAAAAACAGTACAGCTTTCGCCGGGGGAAGTTGTGGTCGATTCCGTCACAGGAGAAACCATCGCGGCGTCCCCAGAAAAAGCGCAAACGTACACGCTTTCGCCCGGGCAAGTCGTCCAAGACGCACAAGGAAAAACAATCGCGGAAGGCCCGCCGCTGCCCGCACAGACAATCACTTTGTCCCCCGGCCAGACTGTCGTCAATGCGCGGACGGGGGAGGTAATCGCGGCGTCTCCTGACAGGCCGCAGACCTACACGCTTTCCGCTGGGCAGGTTGTCAAAGATGCACAAGGCGCCGTAATCGCGGAAGGCCCTCCGGCCGAAGCAAAAAAGCACCTGCTTGGACCCAATCAGGTTCTTGTGGACGAGAACAACAACGTCGTCGCGGCCGGTCAGGTCGTCCGCAACGTCGTCACGCTGTCCCCCGGCCAAAAGGTTATCGACCAAGATACCGCGGAAGTGATCGCCGAAGCCCCGCGCGCTCCGCTTGTGCTTGGCGAAGGTGCCGTGGCGTTCGATGAAAGCGGCAGACTTGTCGCCCAAAACATCAAGAGCAGCGAGCCGAAGACGTTTACTCTTTCGCCGGGACAAACGGTCTACGATGAAAAAGGCAATGTCCTTGTCACAAATCCGAAGGGCGAGGATGCACGGCTTCTGACTGTCGAAGGCGCGGTGATCGACGTTTCCGATCCAAGAAATGCTCGCGTTGTATATCAAACTCCTACCCGGGAACTTCGGGAGGTTAACAATCAACTGCTCCTCGTTGACCCCGTCACCAAACAGGCCGAAGTTCTGTTTGGGGCGCCACCTGCGCAAACTCCTGACTACAAGGTCATTCGTGACAATCGTACAGGCCTTACGACGACCATCGACGCCACGACAGAGGAAGGTCGTGCGGCAATCGCAAAAGCGAATGCCGACAACGCCAGTGCTGGAACAACCATCGTCGAAGTCGGCAACATGCCGACCGACGCCACTCCGACGGCAAAGGCATTCCTCGTCGGAAACCGCACCTACAACAGCTTCGACGGGGGACGGACGTATGTGTCCGAAACAGGGGTCATTTCCCCGATGCCCGCGGATGCGGTTCCGCTTAGCGACACGATTGCTGCGGATGTTCAAAAGAGCGCTCGACTGCGCGCTGCCGCTGGGGATCAATTGGATGAGCTTAACGCTCGACTTGGTCGTGGTCTTCGTGCAGGAGATCCCGGCAACCCGCAGCCCGTCTCTCCGGAGGATCAGGCGCTCGTGCGAAATGCTGCGGAAGCCGCTCTCAACGGCACTGGCCCGTGGTCGGCCCTTGCGTCGGGTATGGACTCCATGCTCGGCGGCGCAATCCCGGCACTAAGAGAAACCTTCCAAGACACACAGGAAAACCGGCAGTTCCTGAGGGCGATTTCTGTTCTTGGGAGATCGGCCCTTGTCGTCAACCCGCGGTTCCCTGTTGCAGAAATGGAGCGCGTGGCGGAACTATTCCCGAATCCAGACGTTGTTTGGCGTAACCCGCGCACCGAAGCGAACAAACTCGTTGAGCTAAAGGCTCTCGCCGAAGAGCAACTATCGGCAAACTTGACCAACCTGTCCGAGGGACGCATTCTTGACGATGCAACTCAGATGGCTGTTCTGGCAAACAACCATGAACTTGAGCGGCTGTTAAACTTGCTCGCCGGAGTTCCTCGTAAGGGAGAAGGCGCATCGTCGGCAACAGTTGACTCGCTTCGAAACTTCATTCGCGGGCAGAGGTAATAATGGCTGACCAGAGCGTTCCCTACATTCCTCCCGTCACGTTCAGCAAACCGGCCTTCGAGGCATATGCTAGAGCACTTCGCGAGGAAGGTACTTCTCAACCGAATGCCGCGATTGCAAGAACTTTGGCAGAAGAGGTCGGGGTAGATCAGGGGGACCTGTTTACCTATGAAAGCCTTCGGAATGGCACGGCGCGTCTTTTTGATCTTGACCCGCAAAATAAAGGTCTTCCCCCGGCCGAGCGCGCGCTGTCCGACGACCAAATCATCTCCCTTTTCGCTGTTGATGAGCAGGGAGACCCGATCCAAGCGGGTACGTTTGCCGCCGGTTTTGGACGCGGCATCGCACCTGCGGCAGGCGGATTCGCCGGTATGGTTGGCGGGGCTAAGGCGGGCTTTGCCATGCAGCAGCCCATACCCCCGGCGGGACCTGTCGCCATTGGCATCAAAGCCGCCATACCTGTCGTCTCCGGAATCGTTGGAATGTTCGGCGGAATGGCTGCGGGGGAAGCCGTAACGGAAGCGCTTGTTGGACCAGAGCGCCCACTTCTTCCGGGCCACACGGCAGAATACGAGCAAGGCAAGACTGCGGCAGGCGTCATAGGATTTCTTCCGACGCCCTTTGTCATCGGCAAAGGGGTGCAGTTTGGCGCGGCTCAATATCTCGACAACCTCGCCAAAACGACAGGAGCGGCTGGCCCGCGAAGCGTGCGCATCGTTCAAGGCATGGAGCGCCTGCTTGACAGGACGGGTTCCGCGGCCCGCGGAGCACCGAAGACGACGCTTGCTTTGGAAACTCTTGCGGGGGCAGGTCAAGTCGCTGGAGCCGGATTTGCAGAGCAGCAGTTTCCCGGCCAACCAATACCACGGGTAGTGTCTGAAATTGCGGGGGGTCTTGGCGCGACGGCTGTATCGGCCCCGTTTTCTACGTTTGGGACGGCGATTACGAACGGAGACCTCCGAAACGCTTTTGTCGCTGCGCGCGAACGGTATCGTGCGGCGGGGCCGGGCATGGCCGAAAAGGTCGGAGCGGCTCTTTCCCCGATGGCAGAGGCTCGCCAGCGGGAAGCCGTTAACAAGATCATCTCTGTTCTCGAAGCAGAGGGTGAGGACGTTGATGCTATTATAGAGCGCCTCTCATCTAACGAGATCTCACAGTATCTTGTTGACGCAGACGGGAAACCGATTCCCCTTACTGCGGGAATGAAGGCCGGTAGTCCTGCGCTTCTTGCCATTGAAGCCTCGTTGGATCAACTTGGTTCGACGCTAGGTAGGGAGAGGACTGCTGCCAGTCAGCAGGGCATCAAGGCTCTGCGCAATGTCATCATCGCAATGGCTCAGACTGGCGACCAGCAAGCTCTTCAGCAAGTTGGTTCGCTGTCAAAAGACATTTTTGACGCTGAACTGTCTAGCAATCTCACAACGGCGACGGACAACGTCCTTGCGGCATTTGACCGAGTTCGCGGGGAAAGCCCTGAAACGAACATGCAGCTGTCTGAAAAGCTGTTTGACGTGACCTCGGAGCAACTGGCGCAAGCGCGGTTGAAAGAGCGTCGCCTCTGGAACAGTGTTCCAACCGCGGTTGTGTCGACGTTCATGGATGCTGATGGAAACGTCGTCAACGCTCCAAACTTCATTACGACGTGGAACAGGCTTCTTCCTGCTACTCCGGAAGCCAGAACCAACCTTTTGTCGGAAATGGGGACTCCAGAACTTGGCGCTTTCGTCAAGCGTAAGACGGACGAACTTGGTCTTGGTGCCAATCCGCCTACGCAACCGGGAGTTTTGACGACAGAGGAACTCGTCGAAATGCGCTCGCTTGCTTTAAGGAGGGGCCGGGCGCTGAACGCCGTCGGAAAGACGAATGAAGCACGGGTGGCCTTCGACATGGCAGACGCCATGCTTCTCGATCTTGAGAACGCGCTTGGGGACAGCCCGGATACTTCATATTCCATCGCGCGGTCTTATTCCCGTTCTCTAAACGACACCTTCACCCGTGCGTTTGGGGGGAAAGCCCTCCAAACGGAACGGACAGGGGCGGAAAGGATCGCTCCGGAACTTCTTGCTACTCGTCTATTCCAAGGCGGCAACGATCCGACATATCTCCGCATTGAGCAGATCAACGAGATTGGCCAGTTTGCCCTTCGCGAAGAACTTCCAGAGGCGGATCGTGTAGCCAACAGCATCATGGGCGTCACGGAAAAACTGATCCGTAATGCACGCGCCGCGGCTTTTGATCCAGAAGCCGGAACGGTGAATCGCCGTTCTTTGATGCGGTGGATGGATCAAAACAAGGAATTGCTGGACATGTTCCCGGCAGTTCGCGCGGATCTTGAGGACGCAGGGAAAGCCAACCTTCTTCTTGGTGACACCCTACAGCAAAACAAGGAGCGTCTTGCCGAACTTCGTGGGCAGGTCAGTTTTATGGACATCCTGCCGCCGTCCGCGGGTGGACCGGAAAGTCCGACGGCCGCGATTGCTCGTGCGCTGTCCTCCGGCAACAAGAGGCCGATCAGTTCGCTGAACACACTTCTTGGCTATGTCGAAAGCGCTCCGGAAGACCTTCGCGGCCCGGCGATGACGGGATTGAAATCGGCCATCGTTGAGTGGGCTACAACTCGGGCGGGTGGGACGAGCAAACAAACCTTCAGCCCGTCTGCCATGTACGAAGCGATGTTCATGCCGCTTCCCGGCTCCGAGAACAGGGTAAAACTCTCGGAATGGATGGTGTCCAAAGGCGTCTCTTCGCAGGAAGAGGTAGACAGGATTCAGTCCTTCCTTCAAGAAATGGTGAAACTGGAGGCTGCCGAGGCATCCGGAAATATAGGTCAACTTGTTGAGCAAGCTGGCCCGATCCTAGACTTCTACCTTGCGATCACGGGTTCTGCGATTGGTACTAGAGCGCAGGCTTTGATTTCAGGTGGTGGGGGCCCCGGATCACTGATCGCTGCTGGGAAGGGCGCCGAAACAATGCGCCGCCTATTCTCCCAGATGCCTGCGGCGCTCAAGACTGACGTCATGTCTGAGATGATGCGAAATCCGGAACTTCTCGCTGCCATGATGCGTAAGCCGCGAACCGAGCGCGAAAGTATGCGCCTCGCGGAAAGAATTTCCAATTTCTTCGTTGATGCCGGGTTCGCGCCTGTTCGTCGCGCGGTGCCGGGGGTCGCTCGTGAAATCGCTCGTCCTGAGTATGAGATCCCCGTCGAAGAAGAACAGGTTGTCCCGACTACCCCTGTCCCGCCCGCGCCTGCTGCTGGAACAAGAGTTGCTCCCCCTCCTCCTCCAGCCCCTCCCGCAGCGCCCGCGGGACCGCCGCCGCCCGTTACATCTCCTCCCGTTGGACGGGCGGCGGCACCCACCCAACAGACGAGGTCCGCCTACTCTGCCTTATTCCCGTCCGACATTGTCTCGCCACTGATCCAGTCTCAACAAAGTGCTGGCATCCTCGGGTTGGCGGGACCGGGATGGCTGTCGTCAGAGTAGCCACTGCCTAGCCTGCTCCCCCAGCACTTGGCTGGATATGTCGATCTTGTCGCGCAGGGACTTGAGGATCTTCTCGTCGATGGTCCCCGGTGCGACAAGGTCGACGTAGGTGACGTTACGCTTCTGCCCGATTCGGTGTGCGCGGTCCTCGGACTGTAGCCTGATTTCGAGGTCGTAGCTGTTTGAGTAGTAGATGACGGTGCTGGCGGCGGTCAGGGTGATGCCGTAGCCGCCTGTCTTCGGTTGGCCCACGAAAAAGCGCAGGGGGTTCTGCGGATCTTGGAACCGTTGGATGGTGGCCTGCCGTTCGTCTTGAACGGTTGCGCCGTAGTAGGTTGCGGCCGATTCGGGCCCGAAGCGCTTGCGCAGGGCCTCGGTGATTCGAAGGAGATCCGCGGTCCACGTTGCCCAGATGATGGCCTTCCCGTCGATTTCCTCGACGACGTCGAGCAGTTCTGACAGGCGGTTGCTTGGCAGTTGGTGCATGGTGCCGTTGTCGTCTGTCAGGAATCCGCAACAGATTTGCTGGAGCCGCATGATCTGCGTGAGGACGCTGGCGGTAGTTGCGAGTTCGCCGCTGGCCAGTTGGGCGAGGGCAAGCTTCTTCATCTGGAGGTACGCGCTGTCCTGTTCCGGGGTGAGCGCGACATCTCGTCGCATATACACCTTTTCGGGTATATCGAGGCAGTCCTCCTTGAGCACGCGAGACGAAAACTTGGCCAGCTTTTTGGACAACTCGTCGAGGCGCTGGTAGCCGACGATCTCTTGGAACGACCTGTGCCCCATCGTCCGCCGGACGACATGGGCGTAGCGGTTCTGGAAGGAGAAGTAGGATGAGAAGCCCAGAGCCTTGTCCTCCAAGAACATGCACTGGCTGTAGAGGTCCATAGGGTTCTTAGTGACGGGAGAGCCCGTCAGAAGCCGCCGATAGCGGGCGAAGGCTCGGCCTACGCGGACCACGGCCTTGGTTCTCGCGGCGGTGCGGTTCTTGATGGTCGTGCTCTCGTCGACGACCATGATGTTGGCGGGGTTCCGGCGCAGGAAGAGTTCCGCAACCTTGGTTCCCTTGGCCGTGGACATCGCTTCGATGTTCATAACGAGGATCTTCAGAGCCGCCATGTCTTCGTCGATCAGGGCGGTCAGTTCCTTGAGATAGGCCTTGCCCTCTTTGGGCTCCCAACGGACCACGCGCCGCGGAACGCTGTCCGGGAGGTGGGCGGGGATTTCGCCTTTTGCCCAGTTGTCGTACACGCCTTTCGGTGCCAAGATGAGTGCCGCCCTGACCTTGCCCGCGAAGAACAGAGCGGCCATGTTGTCGATGGCGACCTTCGTCTTGCCCGTGCCCATTTCCATGAACAGGCCCCAGTACTCTGCGTCCCACGATTTTTCGAGCACGTCCTTCTGGTGAGCGTACGGGGTGGTCTTGTAGCTGTATCTGAGCATCGAAATTCTCCCTTGACACGGGAGAACGTATCGGATCTTATGCGAACTTGTCAACCCCGACGGGCTGGCACGACACACGAAGCACGAAAGGACGTCTGATGAACAACGACATACTTGCCATGATGGAGGACGAAGCGCCCTCCGTCGCCGCGCAGAACCTCGGAGGGTCTGCCCTGTCCGCAGTCTCCATCCTTGCACGCAAGATGCGCGACATGGAACAGGAGATCGAAACGGCGGAGGCAACGCTGAGTTCGCTCAAGAAGCAGTACTTGAAGTTGACTGACGAAGAACTGCCCGCAGTTCTGGAGGAACTCGGCATCGCCGAGATGAAGCTCGACGACGGCAGCAAGATCAAGCTGACGCAGATCTACGGCGCGTCCATCCCCGTCGACCGCCGGGAAGAGGCCTTCGCTTGGCTGCGCGAGAACGGCTATGACGACATCATCAAGAACACCGTCGCCTGTTCCTTCGGGCGCGGGGAGGATGATAAGGCCGCGAAATTCACTGACAGCATCCGTCGCATGGGTCTTGCGCCGGACACCAAGACCGAGGTCCACGCAATGACGCTCAAGGCGTTCGTCCGCGAGCGCGTGGAAACGGGCGACGAACTGCCCATGGACCTCTTCGGCGCCTTTGTTGGACAGCGCGCCGTCATCAAGAATGCAACCGTCAAGAAGGACAAGTGAAATGGCAAAACCCAGCACAGCGGTGGCTACCGCGAACGAGACGGCCGTCGCCGCTTTCGATCCGTCGATGTTCGAAGCCGACGCAGGGCGCGGCATGGAGAACATGGGGCAGGAAGATCTCGCCCTCCCGTTCCTCAAGATCGTATCCGGCCTAGATACGATCCTCGACACCCGCGAAGACGTCCGCAAGGGCGACATTCTCAACACCGTGTCCGGTCAGGCGTACAAGGGCAAGGAAGGCATCCGCGTCATCCCCTGCGCCTACCAGCGCAGGTTCATCCAGTGGGCACCGCGCGGATCCGGAACTGGCGCCCCGCGCGCGATCTACGACCCCGACCAAGAGCGTCCGAAAACGCAGCGTAGCGCCGAGGACAATCGCGAGTACGTCGTTGGCGGAAACGGCGATTATATCGACGAGACGCACCAGCACTTCGTCATCGTGCTCAACCCGGATGGCTCGGCGGAAACGGCGCTCATCGCCATGAAGTCCACGCAACTCAAGAAGTCGCGGAAGTGGAACTCCATGATCCAGAGCCGCTCCATGGTCGGGAAGAACGGCCCCTTCACGCCGCCGCGCTTCTCACACGTCTACCTGCTCAAATCCGTGGCCGAGGAGAACTCCAAAGGCTCGTGGCACGGATGGGAGGTCGCCCTCGAAGGCCCCGTAACCGACGCAAGCCTCTACAAACGCGCCAGAGACTTCGCGAACTCCATCCTCGCTGGCGATGTCGTCGTCCGTCACGTTGACGAAGAAGACCGGAACGAAGCAGATATCCCGTTCTGATCGCGACAAGGGCGTCCCGCACAGGGGCGCCCTACACACCCCGCGAGGACACAATGCTGACGCAGAAATTCATGGCCATCTTCGATGGCCTAGAAGAAGCCTATGGCTACTACAAAATCGAAAAACGAGAAGCCAACGGCAAAAACAAAGGCAAGGCAGGCATACTCCGCGAACCGCGGACCACGGCCCTGTGGGAAAACCACCTGTCGGGCAAGGGCGCCTCCCTTGGCATCATCCCCATCAACGCGCAGAACATGTGCAAGTGGGGCTGCATCGACATCGACCAATATCCGCTGGACCACGCGGCGCTGATGCAGAACATCCGGCGGCAAAAGCTGCCGCTCGTCGTCTGCCGTTCAAAGAGCGGCGGGGCGCACTGCTTCCTGTTCGCCACAGAGTGGATCGAAGCGCGAGACATGCAGAACTCCCTGCAATGCCTTGCCTCCACGCTTGGCTACAGCGACAGCGAAATCTTCCCCAAGCAGGTCAAACTCAACCTTGAGCGCGGGGACGTCGGCAACTTCCTGAATCTGCCGTACTATGACGCGGAGGACGGGCTGCGCTACGCCTTCCACGACGATGGCACTTCCGCCACGCTGGAAGAGTTCGTCGGGCTATACCAGCAGTATGTACAGACGCCGGAGCAGATCCTTCGTTTGCAGAATACCGACAGCATCAGCGACCCGATGATTGAGCACGCACCGCCGTGTTTGCAGGCGCTGATGAGGATCAAGGTCGGAGAGGGCGCGCGCAACAACGGCCTGTTCGACTTTGGAGTGTTTTTGCGCCAAGCGTACGTCGAAACGTGGGAGAGCGAGATCCTGCGTTACAACATGGAGTACATCGACCCGCCGTTGCCCTTGAACGAGGTCAACACAGTCGCCAAGCAACTGAACAAGAAAGACTACACCTACAAGTGCAGTGACGCGCCCATCAAGGCGTACTGCAACAAGGAACTCTGCCGCACGAAGAAGTTTGGCGTCAACTCTGCCGTGCAAGGGGCGACCATCGCCAACCTGAGAAAGTACAACTCGACGCCTCCGGTCTGGTTCCTCGACGTCAACGGAGAGCCGCTGGAGATCGACACGGAAGCGCTGATGAATCAAGGGGCGTTTCAGAAGGCCTGCACCGAGCAACTCAACTTCATGCCGCGCACGGTCAACAAGTCGACGTGGGAGGGACAAATCAGCCGCCTTCTGTCGGAGATGCGCGACAACGAAAGCGCCATCATCGAAGTGGCGCAGGATGCCAGCGTGTCCGGCCAGTTCTACGACTTCCTTGAAGAGTTCTGCCGACACCTGCAACAGGCGCAGGACAGGGAAGAAATCCTGCTTCGCCGCCCGTGGACAGACGAAGATCGCGGCCTGACCTACTTCCGACTCAAGGACTTGGAAGGCTTCCTCAAGAAGAACAAGTTCTTCGAATACAAGAGCCACAAGATTGCCCAGCGCCTGCGGGACATCAACGGCGAAAGTATCGTCCTCAAGATCAAAGGCCGCGCGGTTCGCGTCTGGCAGATTCCGGCCTTCGAAGTGGCCGACGTCGACATAGCTGCGCCCATGTTTGGAAACGGAAAGGAGATCCCGTTTTGACGACAATCCCGACTGAAATACCCGGCGTGAACCTCCGTTTCTTCGACTTCAGCGAGGAAACGCGGGACCGCATTTGGGAGATCTACCGCAGGAGGAAGGTCGACAAGATGACGCTTCGTGCCATGGCCCCAATCTACGGAGTGAGCAAGGAGCGCATTCGGCAGCTTGTTGCCAAGGCGCACAGGGCCGAGACCAAGCGCAAGCAGTTGAAGCGGCGGATGGAGCGAGGGGACGTTCCTCTGAGGATGGAAAACATGCCCCTGTCCGCAACCTGCTACTACGCCTTGAAACGTCTGGAAGCCCTGCGAATGACGCCAGAGGAGTTCGTGACGACCTTCACCATCCTAGACGTCATCAAGGTCAAGGGCATGGGCAGGACACACTTTATGACGCTTTTCAAGGCGTTGGAGGAAATAGCCCCAGATGCTGCGAATCTTTGGACCGCCCGGGACAGGGAAAACAACAACGCTGCTTAACATGGTCGACGACGCCCTCTCATCGGGCGTCGCTCCGACACAGATCGCCTTCCTTGCTTATACCCGGAAGGCCGCGACCGAAGCGAAGGAACGCGCTTCGGCTCGTTTTGGTTTGGACCCGAAGAAGGACCTCGTCTACTTCCGGACCATCCACAGTCTCGCGCTGGCACTGTCTACAATCCGCGCCGACCAGATCATGCAGCAGGAACACTACAAGGAGATCGGCCACCACTGCGGCGTATCACTCGGCGATACAGCCCTGCCTGATTTCGAAGAGGACCTGCCAACCATAGCCTCGTCCAAGGACCCCATCCTCGGCCTCATCAACCTAGCCCGGCTTCGCAAGGTTCCCCTGCGGGTGCAGTACAATGCGAGCAACGTCGACATACCTTGGAACGTCGTGGCCTACGTTGACCGCACCATCACAGCTTACAAAAACCGCTTCGGGCTTTTTGACTTCACCGACATGCTCGAAACCTTCGTCAAGGAGGCCAACACCTACTGCCCGCGCTTCCAACTCACCTTCGTCGACGAAGCCCAAGACCTGAGCCCGCTCCAGTGGGACATTGCCCACATCCTAGACGACAACTCCTCGCGCATGTACGTCGCGGGCGATGACGACCAAGCGATCTACGCATGGGCAGGCGCCGACGTAGATCACTTCATCAACCTACCCGGCGGTAGCGAAACACTCCACCAATCCTTCCGCGTGCCGCGGGCCGTGCATCGCGTCGCGGAAAACGTGGCCTCTCGGATCTACCGCCGCTTCCCAAAGCGCTACGACCCACGCCCAGAAGAGGGTAGCGTCTCTCGTATCCACGACGTCGAAACGCTCCTGAAGCAGGGTCTGCTCGACAGCGGGAACTGGCTCGTCCTCGCGCAGTCCGGGTACATGCTGGCGCCCGTTGCCCTAGACCTGAAATCCAGCGGCTACCTGTTCAACTATCGCGGCCATCGGTCCATCTCCGAGCGCATCAGCGCTGCCGTCAACGGGTGGGAGCAGTTGCGTAAAGGGCGCACCATCACCGTCGACACGGCCCGCACCATCTACAGCCTCATGTCGATGGACAGAATCAAGCGTGGTTTCAAGAAGTTGCCGGGACTTGAGGATTCTGATACCGTTCATCTCGAAATGCTCATTGCGGACCACGGGCTTCTCGCCAACAAGGACATGATCTGGTCCGAAGCCCTCGACCGCATCCCACAAGCAGACCGAGCCTACATCACCGCACTCCTCCGCAGAGGCGAGAAATTCAATGCCGCGCCCCGCATCACGATCTCCACGATCCACGGATCAAAGGGCGGAGAAGCCGACAACGTCGTGCTGTTCACGGACCTCAGCCCCGCGGCCTCGTCCGAAATGCAGAACAGGCCCGACGACATGCACCGCGTTTTCTATGTCGGCGTGACGCGGGCCAAGCAAAATCTTTACATCGTTGAGGCAGAAGACAGGACAAGGGGATACGACCTATGAAGCGAGATGACGTGCTCGAAACAGCCAAGGCCCTCATCAACGGAGACCGGGCACGCGACTACGGCGACGCCTTGGAAATGCACACCCGCATTGCCGACGGGTGGAATATCATCGTCGCCAGTGCCCTACGGACGCACGGCAGCATCACCGCCTCGCACGTCGCGCTGATGATGGACTGGCTGAAGACATCCCGCCTGCTCGTCACGCTCAACCATGCCGATAGCTGGGTGGACAAAACGGCGTACTCGGCCCTCGGTGCAGAGTTCCAGCATAGCGGGGCAAAGGAATGAGCCTGCAACTGGCCATGTTCGCCCCAAAGAGCGAGTGGGTTCCCCCGCTGGAGCTTCCGGACATCACTTCCGCGTCCAAGATCGCGGTCGACGTCGAAACCTGCGATCCCAACCTCAAGGAACTCGGCCCCGGGTGGGCGCGCGGGGACGGATTCGTCGTCGGCTATGCCATTGCGACGGACGGCTGGTCCGGTTACATCCCCATCCGGCACAAGGGCGGCGGCAATCTGGACGAGCGCATCGTCAACCGCTGGCTCAAAAAGGTCTTCGAGTGCCCCGCCGACAAAATCATGCACAACGCCCAGTACGACATGGGCTGGATCCGGCGCATGGGCTTCACCATCAACGGCCGCGTCATCGACACGATGGTCATCGCGTCCCTGCTCGACGAAAACCGCTTCTCCTACAGCCTGAACTCCATCGCCTACGACTACCTCAACAAGACCAAGTCCGAGAAGGAACTGATCGAAGCGGCGCGATCCTTCGGCATCGACCCCAAGGCCGAAATGTGGAAGATGCCCGCCATGTACGTCGGGCCCTATGCCGAAGCCGACGCTGTCCTCACCCTCGAACTCTGGCAGCACTTCGCAGCCAAAATCGAAACGGAAGGCCTGCAACAGATCACGGCCCTCGAACTCGACCTCCTGCCCTGCCTCGTTGACATGACATGGCGCGGCGTCCGCGTTGACATGGACCGCGTCGAACGCACGCGCGATGCCCTGCTCAAGCGCGAGAAAGCCATCCTCGCCGAACTGCGCCGCAAGATCGGGTGGGACGTTGAAATCTGGGCAGCGCAATCCCTTGCCAAAGCCTTCGAAGAACTCGGCATCGCCTTTCCGAAAACGGAAAAAGGCGCTCCGTCCTTCACCAAGAACTTCCTCGCCAACAACGAAAATCCCGTTGCAAAACTGATCGTTGAAGCGCGGAACCTCAACAAGACCTCCGGCACCTTTATCAATACGATAAACCGGCATTGCGGCTCAGACGGCCGAATACACGCCCATATAAACCAGATTCGCTCCGACGAAGGAGGCACTGTTTCCGGCAGGATGTGCCTTCACGGGGACACGGTTTTGGAGCTGGACATCGGCCCTGTGGCGATAGGCTCGTACGAGCCGACTGGGAAAGAAAAAATCAAGACGCACACAGGGGAATGGAAGCGGGTCGTGCGCAGGTATTTCAAGGGCGTCGAGAACATGATCCGCGTGACGGTCGCAACAGGAGACTCGGTAACTTGTACCCGAGGGCACCGAGTGCTATCATCGCGGGGATGGATCCCAGCGGGGGATCTGCGCGTTGGGGACGAGGTTTACCATGTCTGTAAACAAAACGCAGTTGAAGGACGAGGCGCTGTGTCGGAAAATCGTGCAAGCCTATGTGGCGGACGAGAAGCCGATCATCTCGGAAGTAGCCTCTCGGTTCCAGATTTCTTTGCATACCGCGCAGGCAATGATAAAAGCCGTCTTGTTTCCCGAGGAGCGAGAACGGGAGCGCATTCTTCGGTTGTCGAGATCGAAAACCGGCGACCGCAACCCCATGACGGGAAAATTCTCGGAAAGGCACCACAACTACAAAGGCCAATGCTCCGATGGGAAGGGGTATGTGTTGGTGCTGAAGCCGAAATGGTTTACGGGCCGGACGCGCAGCAAGCATGTTTTCGAGCATCAGGTCGTAATGTGCGAGTCCTTGGGGCTGACGGAAATTCCCGCAGGCTTTCAAGTTCACCACATAGACGAGGATCCTACGAACAACCGGTTAGAGAACTTGGCGCTAGTCACCATGGCGGGCCACAGGCGTTTGCACGCAGCGTCCCCGTGGCGAAAATTGAGCCCATGGGAAAAGCATGTGTATGGGATATTGAAGTAGAGGACGACCATTCGTTCGTCGCCCACGGCCTGATTCACCACAACAGCTACAACTCGCCAAACCTCCAGCAAATCCCAGCCCGCGACCCAGAGTTCGGGCCGATGATCCGCTCGCTCTTCCTGCCAGAAGAAGGGCAACAGTGGGCCGCAATCGACTTCTCGCAGCAAGAACCGCGGATCTTGGTCCACTACGCCTACGTCTACGGCAAGTCGCGCGGGTCAGACCTGCTCGGGGCGCCGGAGTTCGTCGAACAATACCGCAGCGACCCTTCGACAGACTTCCACACAATGGTCGCCGAGATGGCGTCCATCCCCCGCAAGCAGGCCAAGACGATCAACCTCGGCGTGATGTACGGCATGGGCGTCGAGAAACTGGCCGATCAACTCGACATAGGCAAAGAGGAAGCCAAGGCCCTGCTCGCCCAGTACGACGAGCGCGTCCCCTTCGTCAAAGGGCTGACCAAGGGCGTGATGAACCGCCTCAACGAAACCTCCTCTCGCGGCACGCTGCGCTCGCTGCTCGGCCGCCAACTGAGGTTCGAACTCTGGGAACCCGACACCTTCGGCATGAACAAGGCACTCCCCTACAAGGAAGCCGTCGATACCTACGGACCAACCACCAGACTACGCCGAGCCTACACCTACAAAGCCCTCAACCGCCTGATCCAAGCCTCAGCCGCAGACATGACAAAGCAGGCCATGGTCAACATCTACAAGACAGGCCGCGTGCCGCTCATCCAGATCCACGACGAAATCGCCATATCCGTGGCCGACGCCGACGAAGCGCGGACCGTGGCCCAGATCATGGAGACCGCCGTGCCGCTCGAAGTGCCGAGCAAGTGTGACGTCGAAATCGGGCCGTCTTGGGGCGAAGCGGAATAAAAACAAAGCCTGCTGCGACAATCTAGATAAAGTGCTTGCATCTATAAGCGGCACCATATATTGTCGCAGACAGCGCGCAACAGAGCAGGCAAGACATGGACCTCACACGCTGGAAATCCATCCTCGTGCCACGAGAGATGTACCTCGAAGTCAAGGAAATGGCCTCCAAAAACGGAAGGACCATCTCCGGGCAACTGCGCGTCATGCACGATGCCTACAAAGCCAAAACCAAGTGGCGCGCAACGGCTTCGACATCCAAGGCCAGCGAAGATTCTTCGTCAGATATGCGCTGAAGCGCATTGACAACGGCCCTCGGGCCTGCTACATCAGCGTCGTGTCTTGGTAGGGCACTCCAGCCAGCCCCGGGCGAAAGTCCGGGGCTGATACGTTCCAAGCCCTGCCCGAAGCCTCAATGCAGCCGGTTCGAATCCCGAGCACGCTTCGAGTCCAAAAAATCCTCCGCATTGTTCAAGCACGAAGCTATCAACTCACGGCCCGCGGCCCGCGACACGCTCCGACCCAGAACCTGCATCGCCATGTACGTCAAACCCGCCGTCAAAACGGCGCCCATGTTCAACTTGTTCATCTCACACCAGCCAACCAACCCCTCTAAAAGCTCCACACACTCGTCAGCATCCCGGCGCATCCGATCCACCGAACGAGATTTCATCTTTTTCCCCATCGTGACCTCTTGACAATATCGCATACTTGGACCAGTCTGTTCGCATAACGTATCACGGATCACGGGCCATGTCAGACAAGATTATTACCTGCCCAGAGTGCAACGGGCGCGGCGAAGTCGAGTACGAAGTCGCCGTCCCCATGGGGTTCTCTAACCCATACGGATACCTGACAACGAAGTGGGACACCTGCGATCAGTGCAACGGACGCGGGGAAATCGAGGTGGATGATGACGCAGACGACGAGTGAGCTTTCGTGGTTGCGGACGAAGGTTACCAAACAGCGCAGTGAGATAGCACGGCTGGAACAGGTGGTGGCCCGTCTCTCTGTGGAGAAGGCGGAGCTCCTGCTGGACCTCAAAATGTACAAGGCAGAACTGGAGAAGACAGATGGCAAAGTGGGCTGAACCGCGGACCGGGGACCTGTTGGCCGCGCTGCATAGGATCGAGCGCGTGGCGGACATCATCTCGAACGACAGGACGAGCGGGCATCAGTGGAACGCTGCTCGTGCGAACGAGATCAAGGAGCTGGCGCAGATGGCTGCGCGCATGGTGCAGGGGCCGTTGGACAATGGGAAGTAAGATGACCGGCCCCGACAAGGACATCCTGCTGTGCCTCGACATCATAGAGAAGATGTCGGCGTCGTTGCGGCACGGTCTGAATGACACGGCGTATGCGAACGCCCGCCTCAAGGATATCAAAACTTTGGCGCACTGGGGTGCGCGCATGTTCAGGGAGAAGTTGCGTGATGGCCACGCATGAAGAACCGCTGCCCGCGTGGCTGGAGGCGGAGTTGAGGGCGCAGGGTTTGGTGCCTCCGCCGAAGCCACCGAAGCAACCGAAGCGAGAGCCGTCGAAGGCGGCGTATGGGAGGGGAGAGGAATGTCAGTTTTGACTGTGACCGTTCTGACCGTGGCGCTGTCGCCCCCGTGGGCTGGCTATGTCGGCTTCTATGCCGACCCGCTGCACTGCCGTGCGATGATGGATGTGATCGCCGAGGAGGACCCCGGCGCTGTGATCCGCTGTGAGCCTGTGGTGCTGCGCGAGCCGGTGCCTGTGCCGCCGCCGAGGCCGGACAACTTGAAGCCGCGCCACGTTCCCGTGCCGGTGCCACCGATGAGGCCGTGGTCGTGATCCCCCGCCAGATCTTCCTGACGTGGAAGGACAGGGACATTTTGAGGAGCAACTCGCCCATCGTGCAGATGGGCGTGAGGAACCTGATCGAACAAAACCCGCAATGGTCGGTGACGCTCTACACGGACGCCGACATCGACCAGTACCTGCGCCAGAACTTGATGTCGAAAGACTGGGATCTGATTAAGGACGAGCACATCGTCGCCAAGAGCGACCTGTGGCGGCTGCTCAAGATCTACCTTGAGGGCGGCTGCTACGTGGACATCGACCGGCTGGTTAATGTCCCGATGGACGAGATCGTGCCTGAAGACGTGGAGTGGGTTCTCCCGACGTGTCTGGAACACGATTTCAGCCACGACTTCATGTGCAGCAACGCGGAGAACCCTGCTTTCTTCGCGGCCATCGTCCTGCACCTGCAGCGGCGCATGCAGGGGCACAGGAATGTCTACCTGCTTGGCCCACAGACATGGATGCACGCTGTCAGCCAGACGCTGATGGGGCGGCAGTTTGAGACGGGAGCGGGGCCAGAGGCGTTTGCCGATATGCGAGAGCAGATCGCGACGATGCCCTTTATCAAGACCTACCGGGAGAGCCCGCCCTACGACACGATGACCTACCGCCACGACCCGGCTGCGTGGCCTTATGACCATGAGATTGAGAAGCGTCGGCTGTATGCCGACAACAACATGAAGCACTGGACGGGGGAGTGGTGATGGAAACTATCGCGCTGGTGACAGGGGGCTTCGACCCGATCCACGTCGGGCATATCAAACTGTTGAAGGGGGCGAGGAGATTTGGCGACATCGTGGTTGTTGGTGTTAACAGCGACGAATGGCTGATCCGAAAGAAGGGCGCTGCCTTCATGACGTGGCGAGAGCGGGCCATCATCATTGGCAACCTGTCTATGATATACAATGGCTTCGCCTTTGACGACAGTGACGACACAGCCTGTGACGCCATCAGGAGGACGTTGGAGGTGTGGCCCGAGTCCAATGTCGTCTTCTGCAATGGCGGGGACAGGGTGGCTGGCAATACGCCAGAGTTCGAAGCCTACAAGGATCACCCCCGCGTCAAGTTCAGGTGGGACGTTGGGGGTGACAAGGTTCAGAGCAGCAGCGACCTGCTGGCGAGATGGGAGAACCGACATGCAGGTAAGTGAGGAAGACGTCGAGCGCGCCGTGATCGAGGCTTTCAGGGCCGTGTTCAAGCGGTGGAAGAGGGAGGAGAAGTGATGACCGACTACACAACAGACCACCGCCTCAATCTTGAGGCTTACCTTGCGACCCACACCCTGCCGAAAGGCTTGGGCGATAAGGAAAGCGCCTGCACTCTGGCCGCTATCAATCTCGCCATGTCTGGCAAACTGACCGACGATATCCCTGCCTGCATGTCTGAGGTCTTGGGCAGAGCTGCCATCGTCCTGCAAGACGCCATGCCCGACGAGATGCGTAACAGCTTGCGCTATAAGCGGCTTATCCCTGACATGCCCGGCACTGGTCGGGCGCAAGAGCAAGAGCGCCTTTCAATTATGCTCGATTGGATGTGGAGCGTGGTTCTGCCTCAACTTCAGCCCATCGCAGATGAGCATGGCTTTGGGGCTGAGTGGCAAAGCATGTGCCGCGAAAAGACGGCTGCTGCTGCTCGTGCTGCTGCTGATGCTGCTCGTGCTGCTGCTAGTGCTGCTGCTAGTGCTGCTGCTCGTGCTGCTGCTGCTGCTTGGGCTGTTGCTGCTAGGGCTGCTGCTGCTTATGCTGCTGATGCTGCTCGTGCTGCTCGTGCTGCTGCTGCTCGTGCTGCTGATGCTGCTCGTGCTGACTTTTGGTCGACCGTCGACCCTATCGGTGTCTTGGAACGCATGACTTATCTGACAGGAGCCAAGCCATGACCGACGACCTCCGCATCCAGCTCCAAGAGCAGGCGCGTCAAGCCGCCTACTGGAAAGAGCGAGCCGAGTATTGGCGGGACCTATGGTCGCGGACCGCGAACCGCCTGATGCAGGTGGACCCCGCATTCAACGAGCCCAACGAGACCGTGGCCGAGGAGCTGCGGAAACTGGAGCGCCGGTTGTCGAGCGACAACCCGAACCCGTGGAAGGATGTGTGATGATCCTGATCCCCGCCTACAACCTCAACGCCAAACTCGCCACAAAATACGAAGCCCAAATCGCCGCCGCTATCCACAGACATAGAGCCGAAGAACTCGAAGCACTCAAAATAGACCACGGACCACGGACCTTGACCGCTAACCCGCAACGCCGACAAGCACCGCGGGACATAGACGACGCCGCCCCGCGCACCCCGTCAGCGCGCCTAGGAAGGCCGTGGGCAGGCAGGGAAGGACTTCAGGCACCAACCCAGCCGAATGCCGGGGATGGGCCCCAGCGGGGCGCAGAGGGCGGCGCAGGGATGGGCGCCGACCCGGGGCCAGACCTCATCATCAAAGCAGCCTACGCACGATACCAACCCGGAGGGACAAACCCCACAGACGAACTCATCATGAAAATCCTGACAGCATACCCAACAGGACTCGCCATCGTCGATATCGCACACAAACTCTCCATCTCCAGACAAGCAACTAAAGGCGCACTCGATAGACTCACCCGAAAAGCCCTCGTCAAACCCATCCCAGTCAAGGAAATCCCATACTCACAACGACAGTCCTACGGCGCGTCACTCAAAGCAGTGTGGGTCGTCAGAAAGGATGGGGCGAGGTGAAAGGGGGTGGGACGCGGTTCGCGGATCACGGCCCTGTATATATATGGAGCCAAACTCTAACGAGGTGAATGAAATGAAAATGACCGTAACCGATGTTTTTCCGTTAACCACCCCTGTTTTTCCCTTTATATATATAGGGTTAGTAGTTTCACTAAGTAGCTAAGTGATGTTTTTGAAATATGTAACCGATGTATCCCCTCCCGAAGGGGGCCGGGAAGGCCGGGGAAGGCCGTCCAAGGGGGCCGCGGGGCAAAAATCGAAAAGTGCCTTAAGGGGGTTCAAAAATTTTTTCGAGCCTCTCGGATTTTCCAGCCATATATACATAGAGCCTTTTGGAACCTTCCAGCCGTATGCGATAAGCGGGGACAAGACCATGAGCGATGAAGTCGAGAAGCAAGTGCAGCTTGCCTTGAAGATCCAGAAACGCGACTCAAGCGTTGCCTACCGGGCCAAAAGGCCCAAAGACATGCCGATGGCCCCTGTGACGAAGGCCCTGACCAGAAAGCAGGAGCTTTTCGTCAAGGAGATTGTGTCGAAGGACGGGCAGATCACGGCACGACAGGCCGCGATCAACGCAGGCTTTGCCCCCGCCTCGGCGCACCAATCCGCCCACAGGATGATGAATCCTCGTCTGTATCCCAACATCGCCAAGAAGATTCGGGAATATCGGTCGGAGCTCGATGAGATGTATGGAATCACCTTCGAGCGGCACCTGCGCGACTTGCAGATCATCCGCGACGAGGCGCTGGCGAATGGAAAGTATTCTGCCGCCGTGCAGGCCGAGGTCCGGCGCGGCATGGCGCACGGGAACATCTACGTCAGCAAATCTGAAATCCGGCACGGCAGCATCGACTCGATGAGCAAGGAAGAAGTGCTGCGGGCCATCCAAGAACTGGGAGGATCGGTGATTGACGTCACGCCCAACGAAAACCCCGGAAAGCAAACTCTGGGCGTCCCTCCGGCAGGCACTATCGAGGATGCCGACGCAGTGGACGACGACGAGGATTGAGACTTGGGCCATGCCGGGCGTCCCGGACGTCCTGCTCTGTGACGAGGCGGGCGGGTTCCATTTTCTGGAACTCAAGACGACCGGCACGAGGGCGGTCGCGCTGAGTCCCCATCAGGTCGCATGGTTGACCCGGCACGGGCACGCGAGCGTTTGGGTTCTGGTCGAGAGGTCGGCGGGCAAGGATCGTCCGAGGTCGCTCTATCTGTTCCACGGCCGCGACGCGGTCGCCCTGCGGATGGACGGGGTCGAAGCGGTCGAGCCTGTCGGCCTCTGGCAGTGGCCGCCGCCGTGGGAGGATGTTTTGGCCTTGACCTGTCGCGGATGATCGCATACCTTCTGCGGGCCGCGATGGTGCGGCGATGCTTTGGAGGACCTACCATGACGAAGAAAACCTTTCGCGTCACGATGTGCCAAACGATTCGGCTCGTGAACGACGTTTACGTTGAGGCTGACTCGCAAGAAGAGGCTACGGCGTTGATGGCTGAGCGGCTGACGGGGGATGATTGGGGTTGGTATGACCGCTCATCTTGGGGCGAGGCTTACTATTACGGCGTCGAAAAGCAGTGCCCGGACGGCGAGGATTTCGAGGTGCTTGAGGTCGAGCTTTGCGACGAAGAGGACGCGGCATGACCGAGAAAATCAGAAAGTGTTGCAAACACTGCGGCAGCGAAAACGTCTTTGTTGACGCAACCGCGAGGTGGAGCGTCGAGGCGCAAAAGTGGGAGATTTCCGGGCTGTTCGACAACAGCGACTGTGACGACTGCGGCCGCGAAACAGACATTGTTGACAGCACCGAAATCGAGGACGCCGCCTGATGTTCTTCCTGATCGACTGGATCGGCCGCCTGCTATACGGCCGAGAAGTGTGGGACGATGTGTCCCGCCGCCCCATGCCCAAGGCGCGGCGGGGCGGTTTTCGCAACGGCAACCGGAGGAGGTAAGAATGAACCAACAGGCCCCGATTTACTGCCCGCCCATGCTCGACGAGCCGATGCGCCCGATTGTCAACCTCAACGGGGCGGCGCGGGCTCACTTGATCGAGGACCGCATCAGCGCCTTGGATGCGCTGCGCCTCTTGCAGGAGCGTCTCGGCGTCATGGTGCCAAACAAGCGCGACTATCCCGGACAGCCCGACACTTACCGGCGCGACTGCACAGTCCACTTCGCACGATTGCACGCGGTGCGGCAGATCGAGCAGGCGCTAGAGGCCGAGGCGTCCGTCATCGAGGCGGGCCGATAATTTCCGAAAAAACCGCTTGCACACTGTGCGAGGTTATGCGACAGAGGGGGCGGGGCAATCCCGCCCCTTCACTTTTGGAGCAAGTGCCATGACCTACCAGACCAACGCTTTCGCTCACGGGATCGGCAACGGCGCGGTTTCCGCGCAATGGTGGAGCCGCCCGGCCGACGAAAAATTCCTGTCGTTGGATGCGATGCTGGCGCACAAGAAAGCCGACGCGCGCCGCCTCGACAGCCGCATCGTCAACACCCACAAGATCAAGGTGGTCGGCGAGATCGACGAGGCCAACCCGACGACGGGTTCGGTCCTGATCGAATACACCGACGAGCACCGCGCCGAGAACGCTACCGCGCCGACGCATTGGAGCTTCGGACAGGTCGCGACGCTGGCCGGTGCTCCGGCGGGCTACCTGCGCGACCTCCCGGCCCCTCTGGCCGCTGACTGCCTGCAATGGGGCCTGCGCTATAATCGCGGCAAAGAACTGGTGAAGCTCTACGACAGCGAAGCGGGGGCCGTGCCGGGCGAGCTGCGCGCCGCTACCGGCCCCGACTATGGCCGCATCCATGATTGGGAAATCATCGAGCCGATCAAGCGGCTCGTGGACGCCAGCGACGGCCGCTGGAAAGTGCCGGGGATGATGGTCGGGAGCCGCAACGGCTTGGCCGTGTATGATCCCGAAATCCCGGTCAGCATGGAAACCACAACCCTTTTCGCCAGCGACCGCGACGTCTTTGTCTTTCTGGTCGATGATCGCAACCCGATTGAAATCGGAAAACTTGCCAACGGGGAACCCGACCTTGTTTTCCGGGGCTTCTACGCTTGGAACAGCGAGACGGGCAGCAAAACCGCCGGAATTGCGGCGATGTATCTGCGCGGCGTCTGTATGAACCGCAACCTCTGGGGCGTCGAAAATTTCCAAGAAATCAAAATCCGCCACACGAAATTCGCCCCGGACCGCTTCGCGGCGGAAGCGCGCCCGGCCCTGCAATCTTTCGCGCAGGGTGCGACCGCTAAATTCTTGGACGGGGTGCAGGCCGCGCGGGATGCGATCATCGCCCGCGATGATGACGACCGGCTGGACTTTTTGACAAAGCGCGCCGGGCTTTCGCAGCGGATGGCGAAGGCCGCCGCCGCCCGGCACCTTGAAGAGGAAGGCCGCCCGGTCGCGTCAGTGTGGGACGTCGCGCAGGCGATCACCGCCGTTGCGCGGGACGTCCCGCATCAGGATGATCGGGTCGATCTCGAAAAGCGCGCCGGGGCGCTGCTAGATAAGGTCGCATAAAATTAGATTGACGCGCCGGGGCGCGATATGCGATGCACGGGGCGGGGCAATCCCGCCCCGCTTTTTTTTGGAGCCCTGCCAATGTCCGACACCGACACCGACACCGACACCGACACCGCCGCGCGCTTTCGCATTGTCCGCTTCCGTTTCCGGGGCGCGTCCAGAACCGTCAAGCGCGGCTTGACACTTGCGGAAGCGCAGGCCCATTGCCGCCGCGACGACACGCGGGGCGATGGATGGTTTGACGGTTATCAGCGGGAAAATTAACGCTTGCAATATCGGCCGAGCGTATGCGATACACGGGGCGGGGCAATCCCGCCCCGCTTGCTTTGGAGACCCTGCCATGTCCGATTTCGATATCACCCTGCCCTGCGATATCCTGCGCGCCGTCGCGCTTGCCGTGTCGAGCGAAGAGACCCGTTACTATCTGCAAGGCGTTTCGGTCGAGCCCGACGGCGCGACCCTGCACCTTGTCGCCACTGACGGCCACCGCTTGATGGTCGCGCGCGTGCCCGAGATCATCCCCGGCGAAAAATTTATCGTCCCGGCCGAGATTATCGCCCGGGCTTTGAAGGGGCACAAGGCACCCGGTATCGGGCTGGCCCGGCGCGGCGGCGCTTACACTCTCGGGGATATTCTTTTCCGACCCGTCGACGGAAGCTTCCCGGATTGGTCGCGCGTCATGCCGGACCTGTCCGAACTTGGCACGCTCGCGCAGTATGACCCCGCCTATGTCGAGGGATTTCGCAAGGCAGCGATTCTGCTAGGTGACAAACTCAGCAAGCCGCAGGTCCACCATTGCGGACACTCCCCCGCGCTTGTCACCTTTTACGGCCGGTCCGATATTTTCGGTCTCTGTATGCCATACCGCAACGCCGACAAGCGCGACCCGGCCGATCTAAAGGCGATGGTCGCGGATATGACGCGCAAGGCCAGCGCCGCCGCCCGCATGGCTGCCGAGTAGCGCGCCCCGCTCGAGCTTGCCGCGCGCCGCGCCCCGTCCGGTTCATCCGGGCGGGGTTTTTCTTTGCCGCGCCCTTATTTATCGAGTGATAAACAACCTCCTCTTATTTATCGAGTGATAAACAACGGCAACCTCCGCCCCTGCTTTGCTGAAACCGGCACCCGCGATCCGCGCCCCGAGGGCAGCGATCCGCGCCCCGTGAAACCCGCGCCCCGCGCCCCTTATTTTGCTGGAAATATCGCTTGCCCTGCGCTGCGAAGATATGCGAGGGTGGGGGTGGGCAATCACGCCCTTTGGAGACCTACCAATGGCAAACGCAACGCACGTCTATCACGGAATCCGGATCCCCGGCCGCAGCTCTCGCTTTTCTGCGTGGTGGTGCGGCGATCCGCGCGCCCCGGGCGGCTCGCTCGCTTACATCGTCGACGGAGAGCGCATCGACGCGCGCGGTCGGTCCTATCCGCTGCGCGCGGCCGAGATCGCGGCGCTCGAGCGCGGGCCTTGGTCCGCGCGTCAGGCGGCGGCTTTCAACGTCGGGGGCGCGGCATGACTCGGACGATTGATTGCACCCCGACATGGTCCGCGATCCTGCCGATCCTCCTGCACGCCGCCGCCGATCCGCGCAGCGCGGGGCATGACGGCGCGATGGCCGAGCTTCGCCGGATGGCCGCGCTGGCCGATCTCGCGGTTGCGGATCGCCGCCCCGAGCCCGAGCCCGCGCGCCCCGCCTGACGCGCCGCGCCCCGCTGACCTGCCCTCGCCCCGTCCGGTCCGCCGGGCGGGGTTTTCGCTTGCTGGATCCCGGCCAGCTGGATCCCGGTGCCGAGATCGAGCGCGCCGCGCCCAACCGGCAGTTGTGCCAGGATCTCGACCTGGCACAACCGGCACGCGAGCCGCGATCCGCCATCCGCGCCTCCCGGCACGCGCCCCGCGCCTCCCGGTGCCCGGGGCCCCGCCGCCAATAGAGGCTACCGGCGCGCAGCCGGTGACGGCGCGATGCGAGCCGCGCAGCGCGGCCGGGCGGTCTGGCGATCGGGCGCTTGGGCCATGTTCGTTACAAACAATCACGTTCCAAAATAAAAATGGTACCTAAATTCTACCAACGGTATGCGATCCGTCGTATGTTTCACGTGAAACGTGTACGAAGGGCTTCATGGGTCCCCTACCCCCCGGGTATTGTATTTTTGTAAGCCAGCGTTTAGTCGTATATCTTAGCATACAGGAGGTATCCCGATGTCCGAGGGCCGTGACGAGAGACTTCTGAAACTTCAACTGAGGCTTGCGCAGTTGGAGCGTAGGGAGCGTTCTCAGGGTGATTTTCTGTCGTTTGTGAGGTCTGTTTGGCCTGAGTTCATTGCTGGCGAGCATCATCGTTTGATTGCGGAGAGGTTGGAGCGTGTAGCGAGGGGTGAGCTGAAGCGTTTGATTGTGAACATGGCCCCGCGGCACACGAAGAGTGAGTTTGCGAGTTACTTGTTTCCGGCTTGGATGATGGGTCGGAACCCGTCGATGAAGATCATTCAGGCGACGCACACGACGGAGTTGGCGGTAGGTTTTGGTCGGAAGGTCAAGAATTTGCTGGACCGGGATGATTACAAGGACGTGTTTGATGTGCGGTTGGCGGCGGACAGTAAGGCGAGTGGTCGGTGGGACACGGACCGTGGTGGGATGTATTATGCTGTTGGTGTTGGGTCGAACTTGGCGGGTCGTGGTGGTGACTTGGTGATTATTGACGACCCGCATTCGGAGCAGACTGCGATGAGCAGTTCTGGTTTTGAGGATGCTTGGGACTGGTACACGGGTGGTCCTCGGCAGCGTTTGCAGCCGGGTGGTTCGATTATTGTGGTGATGACGCGGTGGAGTGAGAAGGATCTGACGGGTCAGTTATTGAAGGCTCAGGCTCGTGATCCGCGGGCTGATGTTTGGGAGGTTTTGGAGTTACCGGCTATTTTGCCGAGTGGGCGGAGTTGCTGGCCGGAGTATTGGCCTATTGGTGAGTTAGAGAAGGTTCGTGCGTCGATTCCGCCGAGCAAGTGGAATGCGCAGTATCAGCAGAATCCGACGGGTGAGGAGAATGCGATACTGAAGCGTGAGTGGTGGAAGGTTTGGGAGGGATCGAAGGTCCCGGAGTTGCAGTATGTGATACAGAGTTATGACACGGCGTTTTCGAAGTCTGAGTTAGCGGATTATTCTGCGATCACGACGTGGGGTGTGTTTCAGGCGAACGAGGCTGGGATGCCGAGTTTGATGTTATTGGATGCGGAGAAGGGTCGGTGGGATTTCCCTGAGTTGAAGCGTGTGGCGTGGGAGAAGTACAAGTTTTGGGAGCCTGAGACGGTGATTGTGGAGGCGAAGGCGACGGGTACGCCGTTGACGCATGAGTTGAGGCAGATGGGGATACCTGTGGTGAATTTTACGCCGTCGCGTGGGAAGGACAAGATCAGCCGGGCGCACAGTATAGCGCCGTTGTTTGAGGCTGGGATGATTTGGGCTCCGGATGAGCAGTGGGCGCACGAGGTGATTGAGGAGTGTGCGGCGTTTCCGAACGGGGAGCATGACGACTATGTGGACAGTATGACGCAGGCGTTGATGCGGTATCGTCAGGGGAATTTTGTTCAGTTGCCGACGGACGACTGGGGTCGGGAGGATGCGGGGCCTTCGCAGCGTGTTGTGTATTATGGGTAGGTTACTACGGCTAGAATGTGTGTCGGAAGTGGTGTAAGGTTTGTCAGTCTTGCTGTTGGCGGGGGTAGTCGATGATCGACCGTGGGCGTCTTGGTGCGGACTATGGCGTTGTCCGTTTGAGGAACGGTGGGGCGGCGTCGAGTGCATCGTCCAACGCCTCCTCTAGCGCGCGCAATGTTGTTTCGAGTGCGGCGAACGCGGTGAAGGGCGTTGTTCAGGCTCTGACGGAGGTTCCGGGCAAGATTGTTCGGGACGTGAGCATGGGGTTTGGCGCTGGACTTTTGTCTTCGCGGGACACGCAGCGTGAGAATCTTGCGGATCGTGGTTACTCGCAGGCGGAGATTGACGACTACTTTGCGCGGACGGACGCGACGATGGCGCGGATGGCTGCGGAGAATGCGGGTCGCGGCATTGACCGGAGCGAGGTTGTGGCACCGGCGGCTTCGCAGGCTTTGTCCGCGGAGGAGTTGGCGCGTGCGTTTGCCGAGGGCAAGGACCTGACGGGTCAGACGCAGCAGTCGCTTCAGCCGATGATTATGGAGTACTTGCGGGGTCGTGGCGTTACGAACTTTGCCGAGTATCTGCCGAAGATTTTCGAGACGTTGCAGTTGCCTGCGGCTCCGCCTGTCATGCCTGTGATTGGCACTGTGGGTCAGCAGCCTGTTCAGCCGCCTACGCCAGAGCCGCCTGTCCAGCCGCCGATCACGCAGTATCCTGCGTTCACGCCGATCCAGCCGGTTGGTGCGGCGGGTGCGTTCATGCCTTCGCCGATGCCGAGTGCCCCGCAGTTTGGGATGGCTCAGGGTCAGCAAGGGGCGCTTCCGCCGCCGATGTTTGGGTTGCCCCCACTGGGTCAGCAGGATGATCCGTTTGGTCTTCGTCAGGGGTTTGTCTGATGCCTCCAAGAGAAATAGCACGGGCTGGTGGTCAGGCTGGGCCGAAGTCCTCGTCTTCGGCTCCGGCGAAGTCCACGCCTGCGAAACCCGCCGCATCCACCCCAGCGAAGGCCACCCCAGCAAAGTCTACCCCGGCCCCCTCTAGTGCTCGGGATGACCGGGCCCCGTCGACTCCGGCCAAGGCGACGCCTGCAAAGCCTGCGGCATCTACACCTGCAAAGCCTGCGGCATCCACCCCCGCCAAGACCACTCCTGCAAAAACGACCACCCCTTCCGTGGCTCGGGATGACCGGGCCCCTGTCTCCGCACCTGTATCCCCTGCCCGTCCGACCGTTGTCACGCCACCAACGCGGCCTGTCGGCAGCATTCAGCCTACGTCTCCGTTTGCCGGGCCCGCGGACGTCGGCCCGGGGCCCGGCGGTGGCCGGGTTTCTTTGAACCCGATTGGGACGGCGGAGGCGGCTGTTCCTGCGCTGGCGGTTGCGGCTCCTGTAATTATGAACGCTGCGCGGGCTGGGGTGACATCTCTTGCTCCGTCGGTTGCGGCGAACTTGCCGGCAGCGCCGTCCGTGGTTGGAGGAGCGGGGTCCGCGCTTCTTAATCTTTTGGGCGCTGGCGTTTTGGCGGGTCCGACTCTGTCGCCGACTCAAACGGCGCTCTCGGGCAATCCGATTCTCAACGCTTCTATCAGGGCATCGAACGCTGTGACGAGGGCCTTGGACCGTTTCAAGACGTCGACGTCTACGGATGCGGGCCCTGCTCCGAGTCTTGGGGATCTTGAGGCGGGCATTGGGTCGTTTACGCAGGCTCCGTCTGTGTCGTCGCCTGTTTCTGCGGGAAGGTTCGACGTTCCTGTGGGATCTCTTCCTGCGGCTCCCCCGGTCATCGACCTTGGAACGATCACTGTTCCTGCGCCGACGTTAACTACCACGCCCAAACCCTCGACGATCAAGAACGTACAGGTTCCTTCGCCTGTCGTTGCTGGTAGGCCCGAGGTTCCGGTGGGTACCCTTCCCGCGGCGCCACGCCCGGGTACTATCGTCGTTACCCCGCCCATTTATGAGCCCGGAGCGCTGCCCGCGGCGCCTGTTCGTCAGCCTGTCCCTGTACCGCCGCCGCGTCCGACGCCGGTAAGGGAGCCTGTTCCAGTTCCTCCCCCTCGTCCGACGCCGGTAAGGGACCCTGTTCGTCAGCCTGTCCCCGTCCCTCCTCCTCGTCCGACGCCTACTCCGACGCCGGAGGTTATTCCTGTTCCTCCTCCTCGTCCGACGCCTACTCCGACGCCCGTTCCGACGCCGGAGGTTATTCCGACGCCGGAGGTTATTCCGACGCCGGAGGTTATTCCGACGCCCGTTCCGACGCCCGTTCCGACGCCTACTCCGACGCCTACTCCGACGCCTACTCCGACGCCGGTCGGTCCCACTCCGGTCGGTCCCACTCCGGTCGGTCCCACTCCGGTCGGTCCCACTCCGGTTGGTCCGACGCCGGTCGGTCCCACTCCGGTTGGTCCGACGCCGGTCGGTCCCGGCACTGCACCTCCGCCTGTTGCCTATGCCCCTGAGATGTATAACCCGTTCATGGCTCCGACCGCAGGGATGCTTGGACTTCCGGAACTCTACAACATCGCGGCTCGCGGTTCGCAGTTCGCGCGCGGTGTTGGGTTCATGCCGACGCCTGTAATGGTGCCTCGTGTTCCGTATTTCTCGGAGGGCGGCGTTGCGTCTTTGTCGTCAATCGCGAGGGACATGTTCCGGCGGTGAAGCCTAGCCAGTTGAGAGCCTGTGTGTTAGGTTTGTCTGGCTTCTTGGAGAAGATCTGATGGCCATACCTCCCCGCAATACGCCTGTTTCCTTTGTCGAGCGTTCTCGGAGCCCTGAGTCGGAAGAGATGCGCGCCGACATGATGGCGGATCTTGAGATTGAGATGCCCGGAACGGCGGTGGACCTTGAGCGTCCGCTTCCGGCGGGCATCGAGATCGAGATGGACGACGACTGCGGGGCGACCGTCGAGTTTGACGCTGACGAACGCGATGACGCGGCGGGGGCGGAGTTTTCGGCCAACTTGGCTGAATTTATGACCGATTCCGACCTTGGGGTGCTTGCGAACGACCTGATGGCGCAATTTGACGCGGCAAAGGGCAGTCGTGGGGACTGGGAGGAGGAATATTCCAAGGGTTTGGAGCTTCTGGGCTTCAAATACGAGGAGCGGACGCAGCCTTTCCGTGGTGCGACGGGTGTGACGCACCCGCTTTTGGCCGAGGCTGCGACACAATTTCAGGCACAGGCCTTCAACGAGCTTCTTCCGGCGGAGGGGCCGGTTCGGACGCAGGTTTTGGGGGATCGGACGCGCGAAAAAGAGGCCCAAGGGCGGCGCGTCAAGGACTTTATGAACTACTACCTGATGAACGAGATGGAGGAGTACACTCCGGAGTTCGATCAGTTGCTCTTCCACTTGCCTCTTGCGGGTAGTTCCTTCAAAAAAGTCTACTTTGACGAGAGTTTGGGGCGTCCTGTCTCGCGGTTCGTGCCTGCTGAGAACTTGGTTGTGCCGTATGACGCCTCGGATCTGGCCACGGCGCCGTTTGTGGCGCAGATGGCCCGTCTGCCGTGGAACGACGTCCGTAAAATGCAGGTTTCGGGCTTCTATTTGGACGTTCCTGTTCAGCCTGCGGCGGCTCGTGCGGACGACACGACTGAGATTGAGGACCTGATTAAGGGTCAGAGCCCGACGAACATCGACTATGACGTGACTTTGCTGGAATTTCACGTCGATTTGGACCTTCCGGGGTTCGAGGACCGTGATGACGACGGCGAGGAGACTGGGATTCGGCTTCCGTACATTGTGACGGTGGTTGAGGATAGCGGGAAGGTTTTGGCGATACGTCGGAACTACCGCGAGGACGATCCGATGCGTCGGAAGATCCACTATTTCGTGCATTACAAGTTCCTGCCGGGCTTTGGTTTCTACGGTTTGGGCTTGATCCACACGATTGGTGGGTTGTCGCGGACGGCGACGGCGGCTTTGCGGCAGTTGATTGACGCTGGGACGCTGTCGAACCTTCCTGCGGGGTTCAAGATCCGCGGCCTACGGATCAGGGACGACGAGTCGCCGATCCAGCCGGGTGAATTTCGGGATGTAGACAGTCCGGGCGGGGCTATTCGGGACGGATTGATGCCGTTGCCGTTCAAGGAGCCGTCTGCGACGCTGATGAACCTGTTGGGTTTTGTGGTTCAGGCGGGTCAGCGGTTTGCGACGATTACGGACCTGAAGGTTGGCGACAGCAACGAGCAGGCGGCTGTTGGGACGACGATTGCGCTGTTGGAGCAGGGCACTCGGGTGATGAGTGCGATCCACAAGCGCCTGCACTACGCGATGCGTCAGGAGTTCAAGATTCTGGCGCGTGTGATGGCGGAAACGCTGCCTCCTGTGTATCCGTATTCGATTGCGGGTGCGGATCAGACGGTTATGGCGGCGGATTTTGACGACCGTGTGGACATTGTTCCTGTTTCTGACCCGAACATCTTCAGTCAGTCGCAACGGATTGCTTTGGCGCAGGCTCAGTTGCAGATGGCGATGCAGGCTCCGGACCTGCACGACGTGTACGAGGCATTTTATCGGATGTACGACGCGCTTGGTGTGCGCGACGTGGACCGTTTGCTGAAGCCGAAGGACGAGGGTCAGCCGCAGCCGAAGGATCCTGCGCAGGAGAACATTGACGCGCTTAATCAGGTGCAGTTGATGGCGTTTGAAGGCCAGAACCACGACGCGCACATCATGGCGCATCTTGTCTTTGGGTCGTCGTCGATTGTGGCGCAGGCCATTCCTGTTGCGGTGTCGTTGCAGAAGCACGTTATGGAGCACGCCAAGTTCAAGGCGCAGGAGCGTGCGATGGCGGAAGCGATGCAGATGCTTGGCCCGCAGATGATGGGGCCGCAGGGTATGCCGCAGTTGAGCCCTGAGATGATGGCGCAGATCGACGGGCTTGTGGCGCAGTACATTGCGGAGGAGATGCAGAACCTGAAGGTTCTGAGCGCTCAGATTTCCGCGACGGGTGAGGGCGAGGGCCCTGATCCGTTGGTCGCGCTGAAGCAGGAGGAGCTTGGCATTCGCCGGATGCAGGCCGAGGCGTCGATCCAGAAGGACCGTGCGGACCTGCAACTGGAGCGTCAGAAACTGGACGAGCGGGCTCGGGAGTTCAACGCGCGTATGCGTCAAACCGAAGAACTTGCACGCGAAAAGTTGCGTGCTGCGGCGGAACGTGAGACAATGCGCGCACAAATGCAGCTTCGTGTGGCGGCGCAGCGGCCGCCCGCGCAGAACAGGAGGCCGGTATGAAGGTCAAGTTTCAAGGCGCACCGGCGGGTGCTGCGCCGAAGCCTAGCAATGTTGCGGTTATCGAGCGGCAGGGGAGCATTCCCTATGCGTCGCTCGACAATATGGCGACGCCGAGCACGAGCCGCGGTTCGCGGACCGTGGGCCAGAAGCGTGGCATGGGCGCTGCGGAGCGTGGCGGTCGGTATGTGAGTGTCTGATCGTGGCGCGGGACAAGGTTGCCAAGGTCATGGGGGAGTTCAAGCGCGGCACGCTGCACGCGGGCAGCGACCCCAAGGGTCCGAAGAAGGCTCCTGTTGTGAAGAGCCGCAAGCAGGCGATTGCGATTGCCTTGTCTGAGGCTGGGATGTCGAGGAAGCCTGAGAAGCGTGCCAAGGGCGGCGCCATGTGTGCGGCCGATGGCGGTGCGGTGAAGAAGTTCAGCCCCATTGCGCGCAAGCAGAGATTTGAGGGAATGAAATGACGGAAGATCGCCTTGCGAGGATGGAGCAGAAGCTGGATCGTCTTGGTGAGGCGATGATAACGCTTGTGCGCGTTGAGGAGCGCATGGGTGCGTTCAATGAGCGGCTTGGGACTATTGATGCGCGGCTCGCGAAGCACAGTGATCGTCTGGACATTGTGGAGAAGTTGGCCGACCGGAGCACCCAATCTATAGGTTTTGGCGAGCGGTTTTTCTGGGTTATCGCGACGGTTGGCGCGGGTGTGGCGGGGAAGATGCTTTTTGGAGGGTGAGGGATGGTTGTCTACAAGCACTGGAAGGACTACCCGGCGGCTTTGTGGCGTTGGAGTAGCTTTAGCCCTCGCGAGATGGCGTCGAAGCGCGAAGGCGAGTTGATGATCGACGAGGAGGCGATGGACAAGCTCCAAGCCCTTCGCAACAAGCTGGGACGCCCCATTCTGGTGACGTCGGCTTACCGCAGCAAGGCTCACAATTCGGCAGTTGGTGGTGCTCAGGAGAGCCTGCATCTGTCTGGTCGTGCGTTTGACATACGAATGGACAACCATGATCCCAAGGAGTTCGAGGCGTCGGCGAGGTCGGTAGGCTTCACGGGCTTTGGCTACTATCCTAAGCAGGGGTTCATGCACATTGACACTGGAAGGCCGCGGGTTTGGGGAACTCCTTTCGCCAAGACTGAAACGGATTTGCCGGTTGAGTCGTCTGTGGACAAGGAGCGGGAGTCGGTGGCTTCTAGCAAAACGGTGCAAGCGTCGGCGGTGACGATTGCTTCTGGCGCGGGGACCGCGGTTGCTGGCGTGAGTTCCCTTGATGGGAACGCGCAGGTCATCTTTATCGCGCTGGCGGCCATCATTGTGTTGGCTGGGGCTTTTATCATGCGGGAGAGGATCAAGGCGTGGGCGGCTGGCTGGCACTGATCCCGCTGAAGGTCAAGATTGGCCTCGTTGTGGGGGCTGCGTTTGTAATCGGGCTGCTTCGTTGGCGTTCGGCAGCGGTTGAGAAGGCTTTGGAGGGCTTGCGCCAGCAACAGGCGCTGCAACGGTCTGAGAACGTGCGCACAGCGGGGGAGGTGAAGCATGAGGTTGAGACTTTGGATGACGTCGGTCTTGGCGCTCGTGCTTCTCAGTGGCTGCGCAAGGATTGAGTGGTCGGACAGTTACTGCGAGATTGCGGAGCCGCACTTGTTTGGGAGTGAGGCGACGATCAACTGGCTCATAAAGAACGACCGGGATCTTTTGGTTTCGGTGGTGGTACACAACGAGACTGTTTCTCGGTTGTGCGATAATTTAGGACGTGCTAGATAGATATACGCACAGCATACGATCTGATGCGGGTATCTGCGAATGGAACTTGTTCAGCTCGTCCAACACCTCCAAAAAGTCTTGAAGGGCCGTCGGGAGCACATCATGGATGTGCTTGAGTCGAACGGCCTGACGAGCATGGAGCACTATCGTCATTTGATGGGGGAGTTGGACGGGTTGAACTTTGCTTCACAGGAACTCAAGGATTTCTTGGACAAGCGGGAGCGCCTGAATGACTAAAATCGCTAAAACGGACTTGGAGGAGGTGGCAAAGGGTCTTGCTGACCTGTACGTCACTCCCGAAGAGCGTGTTTTAGACCCTACCAAGCTCGACAAGTCGCTTTTGGAGAGGATGCCGGGACCGACCGGATGGCGGGTGATGATTTTGCCGTATCGGGGCAAAAACCAGACTGCCGGGGGCGTTCTTTTGCCGGATCAGGTGGTCGATAGCAGCCAATTGGCCACCGTTGTCGGTTACGTCCTGAAAATGGGGCCTCTGTGCTATAAGGACCGCACGAAGTTTCCAGACGGGCCGTGGTGCAAGGAAGGTGATTGGGTGATCTTTGCGCGTTATGCCGGATCTCGTTTCCGCATTGACGGTGGGGAGGTCCGAATCCTGAACGATGACGAGATCATCGCAACGATCCTTGACCCCGACGACATCTTGAGCATGTGAGGAGCAAATGAGCGAGCAAAAAGCATACGAGCCGAACGGCGACGAGATTGAACTGGACGTCGGGGATGCCGAGGCCGTCGAAGTTGAGGTTGCGGAACCTGAAGCGCCCGAAACTCCTGCGGAAACCTCCGAACATGAGCGCGTAAGCGAGTCCGCGCAGGCTCGGATCAACCGCCTGACGAAAAAAATGCGTGATGCGCAGCGCCGAGAGCAGGAAGCGCTGTCTTATGCCAAGCAGGTTCAGGCAGAGGCGGAACAGCTTCGCACGCGCATGACGCAGGTCGATCAGGGCTATCTGCAAGAGTATGGCAGCCGCCTTGCGACGGAAACGCAGATTGCCGAAGCGGAGATGAAGCGTGCGGTCGAGATTGGCGACTCGGCAAAGGTCGTGGAGTCGCAGCGTCGTCTTGCCCAGCTTTATGCGGCTGCTGAAAAATACACTACCGCAAAGCAACAGCAGGAAGCCTACGCTCAACAGGTGAAGGCTGCCCAAGGTGCGCAAATTGCGCCGCAAGAAGCGCCGCAACAACCGCAAGTCAAGCGCCCTGATCCGAAGGCGGAAGATTGGGCTCAAAAGAACTCGTGGTTTGGTCAGGACGAGGTTATGACCTTTGCCGCGTTTGGCATCCACAAGAAACTTGTCGAAGACGAGGGGTTTGACCCGAGCAGCGATGAGTATTATAGTGAGCTGGATCGGAGGCTTCGAACGGAGTTTCCGCAGAAACTTAACGGGTCCAACAAGCGTGTCGCGCAGACGGTCGTTGGAGTATCCCGCGCCAACTCGGTAACTACCCCTGCGCGCAGTAAAAAGGTTCGACTCACCCCGACCCAAGTCGCCGTGGCTAAAAAATTGGGTGTGCCGC
>VFQS010000505.1_pt1 | contig 42966 bp, 51 predicted proteins | sample 3512361 | NCBI WGS metagenome assembly VFQS01 (sample SAMN10412375, study PRJNA504923) | tailings metagenome | isolation source: Relicate 1 Philex TSF3 active mining | place: Philippines
GTCCTCGTGCAGGTCGCGAATCCTGTCAACCTGCTCATCGCTCAGCTTCGCCCGATGGTGCGTCTCGCCGACCCGGTAGCTGCGCTCGTTGAGCGCCAAAAACTTTTTGCTCACCGCGTTCTCCTCAGAATCCGTGTAACCCGTGTAACCCGTGTAACCGAAGTTACCCCCCTTTTCGCAACCTTTCCCCCAGAGCATATCCACACCCCCCTTTCCATGTGTAAACACCCCCTTTTTCATTTCTAACCTTTAAGTTAAAAAGAAGGGTTACAAGGGTTACAAAGGTACAAACCGCATGTTTTCAGGGTTTTTTCGTTACCCTACTTTTCGCTGTAACCCTAAAAGTAGGGTAACAATTTACACTCTGACATGAGAGTGACCACTCACAAACCCTCAATATCAAGTTGCCAACATTTTTGAACCTGCCCATTTAAGCGCGCAGGGCCCCTCCGTAACCCAAGTGTGCGCAGTACGCGGGCGGCCCGTAATTCTTCGCGTCTGCTAACATTTTTGGGGTCCAAACCGAGCGCCGAGGACAGCATCTCGTGCAGCCTGAATGGCTGGAACTTGCGCGGCGTGCCCTCCTCCGAGTCCATCTCATCGGTCTCCAGCCAGCGGCGGATCGGGCCCTCCCAGCTGTCCTGCACCTTGAACTCCGCGTGGTGCTCGACCGCCAGCGTCTGGGCCTCGCGCCAGATAATCCCTTTCTCTTTGAACAACGCCACCGCCTCCGCCCACAGCTGATCGCGGTCGCGCTCGATCATCTCGATGTCGCTTTCGCCGACCCTGATCGGCAGCCAACGGCGCTCGCCGGTGGAGTCCGCGAGGAACTCGTCCTCGTTGGTTGTGCCAATGAAGAGCAGCCTGCGCGGGAAACGAACCGCGAACTCCTGATACTTCGGAATCCACTCCTCGTGGGTGCGGGTCATCCAAGCCTTGATCGACTCAGCGTCCCGGGTCATCAGCCCCCGGAGCTCGGCGAGCTCCCCGACCAGCTTGCCCCGCAGGCCGCGCGCTAGGTTGTCGTCCCGGTGCTCGAGGTTGACCTCGACGAAGCTGCCCTCCTCCGGCGCGATAGCCCGGATGCCCCGGGTCTTGCCGGTACCCTGACCGCTGACGAAGATGGGGGACATGTCCGCCTGCACCCCGGGGCGCAGGCACCGCCCGGCCAGCGCGGTCCACATGTAGGTGGACACCGCGCGGGCGTAGGCGCTGTCCTCAGCGCGGTAGTGGGTCGAGAGGAATAGCTCGACGCGCTCGATACCGTCCCACTGCAGCGAGTTGGCCCAGTCGATCGCGGAGTCGAACCGGTTGTTGTGGGCGACCAGCTTCACCCCGTCGCGGACGATCTCAGCGCCCGGGCCCTTGAAGCCACGGCGCTCGAGCTCGATGCGGATCGTGGTGTAGTCGGTGTCCATGAACGGACGCCAGCTCTCGGTGCGCTCCGGCGCGATCATGATCGCGTCCTTGAACTCGTCGTAGGCCACCCGGCAGCGCACGATGTCCGGGCGCGCGATCGCCTTGGTCACGTTGTCGGCGGTGCTCTCGATCCTGCCCTGCTTGTCGCGGGTGAACACAGGCCACGGCTCCGGCTCCTGATCATCGACACCCGGGACCACGACATCGAAGTCGTTCGACACGTAGCCGATCGCCTCGAAGAAGTCGCCGTCGGTGCGCGATGCGCAGTGCGCGTGCAGGCACTTGAAGTGGCCCTGCTGGAAGCCGCCGACACCCGCCGGGAACCAGCTGGTGGCGCTGGGCCCGCTGTCGCTGGTGTGCTCGTGCTCCCACGGGCAACTGATGTGCACCCGGCCATCGCGCGACCACTCACGGATGAACCCGTTCTCCTGCAGGAAGCCGACCACCGGGTCGTTCACGTCGTCGCGCTTGCGGGCGACGGTGGGGAGCAGCCCGTTGCGCATGCGCTGCTCTCCGTCCGGGAGAGCGAACGCATCGACCAGCGCAGACCATACCTGCTCGAACTCGGCGGGGGTAATCTCAGGCAGCTCGTTCGGCAGCCCGCCGCGCCACTGGTACCGCGCGCCGCTGGTGTGGGTGCCGATGGCGATGAACTGCTGGCCGGTGGCCAAGAACTCGATGATGCCGTGCTCGGTCCTGATGATGCGCTTGGCGAACTCACCCGGCATGCGGAACGCCAGCAGCACCTTGCCGCTGTTCTCCCGGCAGCGCGCGGGCAGATCGCCCAGCGCCAGCTCGATCAGGTCCACCACCCGCTGCGCCTGCACCGGGTCGTCGATGTCCACGTCGAACGCGCGAGCCTCGCGGGTCTGCAGGCTGATGCCGTAGTCCCGCTGTGTCACCCAACGCGCGATGTCGTTTTCGGTCGTTACGTGCTGGGTCCACTGCGGGAACCCGACCACCTTGCCCTGCCTGTCGTAGCGGGAGGGGGTCTTGCCCAGCTGCTTCATCTTGCTGTCGGGGCTGATCTCTGCTTTCGGGTTGCTCACCACCGGCAGCAGGTCGACCATCAGGTCAAGCCTGTCGGCGAAGTGGACCCAGTCATCGGGGCCAGCGCCCCATGATGTGTCTGCCATAGAAACTCCAGTTAATTGCGGGTTGCGGTCTTGCCGAGGCACTTCCTTGCGAATTCACAGTTGGCACAGGCCGGTGCCAGATCGGTACGGAACACGAGCGGCAGCTCCTTGCCGCCCGGGCGGCGCTGCATGTCGGCGGTGTGGTGCTCGATCAGCTGGGCCAGCTCAGGTGAGGCGGTGCGGAAGCCGCCCGCCAAGTGATACAGGTAGTTGCGGGAGCTGCCGATACGGGAGGCCAGCTCCTCCTGCTGCGCTGCATTGGCCGCGCGCATCCAGTCTTTCAGGTATTTGCTCATGCTAAAACTTTCGGTTGAGGGAGGGTCGTATTATCTCATGCTAAAAAATCTGAGCAAGTTGTGAAAATACAACACACACAAAGTTTTAGCACGTGCTAATATGGAGCCGTGGTTGATTGATAAACGAACTAGGAGATTGAGATGTGGGATTTAGAATACGAGTGCCGCGAGGAAGCAAGACTCGATGCCATGTACGACGCCCGCGCAGAAAGCGCCCTAGCCATTGAGGAGGAATCCATGCCCGACATCATCAAAGACCTGACCCTCGAGCAAGCGATCGAGTGGAACAACCGGACCGACAAGATTCTCTACATTGAGTGGGAGATTCTGGACCCGGAGAACATCACCGCGATCGACAGCAGGATCGCCGCTATCGAGGACCGCTTCGAGGAACTGCTCGAGGAAGCCGAGATCGAGCTGAAGTGACGTTGCGCAAATACAACACACAGCTGTTTTAGCATGTGCTAATATGCAGCTGTGGTTGATTGATAAACGAACTGGAGATTGACATGATCATCGAACTGAACATTGGCCTGAACGTCAACGGCGAAGTGAACTCCCAATTGCAGTGCGAGCAGCGCGCCAAGCAGGCGCTGGTCACCCTGAAGCAGAAATTCAGCAGCGTGAAGAGCGCGACCTACACGAACCAGTACGAGGGCCCGGACGGCACGCTGGTGCTGGAGCCCGGCCTCTTCGTCAAGCTCGGCACCGTCGGCAGCATCTTCGATGTTGACAAGGTGATCTACGATCTTGCGGTCGAGCTCCGTCAGGACTGCATCGCGGTCTACATCCCGCGCTCCGGTGTGGGCAAGCTGATCGGCCCGAACGCGGACAAGTGGGGCAAGTTCGACCTGACCTACTTCGAGCAGTTCGCCGACGAGTTTCTTGTGTAGCGCAAATACAACAGTACAGAATTTGCGCTCGTGCTAATATTCCTCATCACTTAATTTTTTCTGGAGATCAAGATGGAAATCAAATCCTACATTGCCAAGCAGAACGGCCAGTGGAAGGCCGACGCCAGCGTCAAGATCGAGGGCACCAATCAGGTCCTGAAGATCAGCACCAGCAAGAACTCTCGCAAGCAGCTGGTGACGACAGCATCGGTCGCGACCCTCGAGCGCGGCTTCGAGACCTTCGTGTTGTACGAGGATTTCTACCGCACCCTGTTCGTCAGCGAGCCGAAGGTCGTCAATGAGAAGCGCGTCACCGAGCAACAGCAGCAAGCGCTCGACGAGATCGACATCATTCTCGGCAACGTCAAAGAGTTCTACGCAGCGAAAGAGGTGGCAGCGTGAGCGCGGTAGAGTACCGGGGGCACGCCCCCGACTCCGGGATACAACTGCACAGCATCGGCGACATCTACCCCTACATTGTTTTTAGGGAGGCGATTGACGGCCAAGATTATTTCCGCATAATGCGACCCTCTGGCGAGCACCACACCGCCCTGTTCAGAACCTATGACGAGGCATACGATTTCGCTGTGTTTTACAAAATCATCACAATTGAACTTGAAAGGAAAGCACCATGAACGGACTCGAAGTAATCGTGAAGCAAAACAACAAGGCGGCCGCTGAGGCTATCGCGGGCACTACCCGCAAGTATCTGGTCGCCGAGTACGCCGGCCTGCACGCCATCGACTACAGCTCCTACGACACCGAGGAGGAGGCGAAGCAGGCGATCGCAGCGATCGAAGCAAAAGGCCCGGGCTCGCAGGCTAAACTGTTCACCAGCAAGTGAGGCGCACATGACAATCAAAATTACTCTGGAGTTCTCAACGGCGGCCGAGGCCCGCGCAGCGCTGGCGGCACTCGATAGCGCCGAGGTCAACCGCGCGGACGACACCGCTCGCGCAAGCCTGCAGGCCAAGCGCGATGCGGTAAAGGCCGCGAAGCCGAAGGCACCGAAAGAGGAGCCGCCCGCCAAGGTTGGGCAGGCGGAACCGGAGCCCGCTGTCGAGGCCCCGACCGTCGACTACCCGACCGTGCAGGCATCGATCCTGAAGGTCGCCAACGCGAAGGGCCGCGACAAGGCGCTCGAGATTCTCGGCACCTTCGGTGCGAAGGCGGGCAAGGAGCTGAAGCCTGAGCAGTACGATGCAGCGCTGGCCGCGTTCACCGCGGCACTGGAGGATTAAATGAGTATCGCGACAATCACCTTTCAAGACGAGGACGGCGACACCGTCGGCTTCACCCTGAACTTTGAGGGCACCTTCAACGCAGACAGCGAGGCGCACCGCACCGCGCTGGAGATCGCGGAGGCGGTCGCGGAGCAGAGCGGCATCCCGCTGACAAGGATCAACGATGCCCAGTGAAGCGCACAGCGAGTGGAGCGCGTCCGGCTTTAAGCGGATCATGCTCTGTCCCGGCAGCAAGGTGCTCGAGAAGGGCGCGCCGCGCTCTTCCTCCAGCTACGCTGCCGAGGGCACCGCAGCGCACGAGGTCCTCGAGATGTGTCTGGTCCACAACAAGCCGGCCTCCGCCTACCTCGGCCGCATCATTGAGTCCGACGGCTTCGAGATCGAGGTCGACGAGGACATGGTCGAGAACCTGCAGGGCGTGATCAACCGCGTGAAGGCGTACGCGGGGGATGACGGGGTGATCTTCCCGGAGCAGCGCCTGTATTACGGCGAGCAGATCGGTGTGGACCGCGACAGCGGCTGGGGCACCGGCGACGTGACGATCGCGAAGGGCAAGACCCTGATCATCATCGACCTGAAGTACGGCAAAGGTCAGTGGGTCGACGTTGTCGAGAACCCGCAGCTGATGCTCTACGGTATCGGCGCGCTCAATGCGTACGACGGTGTGGTCGACGACTTCGAGGAGGTGCTGCTGGTCATTGATCAACCCCGCATCAACCCGAAGCCGAGCGAGTGGATTATCAGCAAGGCGCAGCTGCTGGCTTGGGCAACAGAGAAGGGCGCAGCAGCGGTGCGCTCCGCCAAGATGGGCGAGATGACCTACAAGGCGGGCGACAGCAACTGGCGTGACACCTTCCTGAAGCCGGGCGAGGAGCAGTGCAAGTTCTGCAAGGGCAAGGCCAAGTGCCCAAAGCTGCTGGCGGAGGTGGCCGATACGATTGGGGTGTCCGCAGCAAGCCCCGAGGAGTTCGACGCCTCCGATATTGAGTGCAAGCCGGAGGACCAAGACGCCGAGTGGCTCGCGGTGTTCCTGCGCAAGGTTGACCTGATCGAGGACTGGTGCAAGTCGGTCCGAGCTGAGGCCGATCTGCGACTAAAGGCGGGCACCGTGGTGCCGGGCTGGAAGCTGGTGCAGGGCAAGCGCGGCAACCGCGCGTGGTCGAACGAGAACGAGGTGGCCGACCTGCTGGCCGAGTTCGCGGTGCCTGTGCCGGAGATGTTTACTTCGAAGCTGAAGAGCCCGGCCGCGATTGAGAAGTTGGTCAAGGCGAAGACCCTGACCGAGGGGGAGTGGACGACGCTGCAGCAGTACATTACGCAGGCGGAGGGCAAACCCCATGTAGCACCGGCGGAGGACCCAAGGCCGCCGCTTGAAATTAAACCCGTTACCGATGACTTCGAGGAGATAGCATGAGCGCAGCACAGCAACGCGATTTACATGTAGGGGACGCGACGGTCCCGTACGCAAAGGCTTGCAAGGATTGGCCCGAGGGTTGGGTCCTTCCGGGCGGGGAGCGCACCAGCAGTTTCGAGCGTGCGCTAAAGGTAGCAAAGAGCATCGACAAAACCATCAAACAACTGAAAGGCAATTGATATGACAACCGCAAACAACGCAGCACCGGCAGGCCGCATCCTTCTGAAGAACGTGCGCATCGCGTTTCCGAATCTGTTCGAGGCGAGCACCGTCGCTGGCGAGGGCGAGCCACGCTACGGCGCGGCATTCATCCTGCCGCAGGATCACCCGCAGCTGAAGGATATCCGCGCGAAGATCATGGCGGTCGCCACCGAGAAGTGGAAGGACAAGGTGGAGGCGGTGGTCAAGGGTCTCGAGAAGACCGACAAGGTTGCGCTGCATGACGGCGACACCAAGCCGGCCTACGATGGCTTCGTGGGTAACCTGTTCATCTCGGCATCGGCTAAGGTCTCGGCACGACCGACCGTGATCAACAAGGACAAGACCCCGCTGACCGACCGCGACGGCGTGATCTACGCGGGCTGCTACGTCAACGCGTCGATCGACTTCTGGGCGCAGGACAACGCGTACGGTAAGCGCATCAACGCACAGCTGCGTGGCGTCCAGTTCGCACGTGACGGCGACGCCTTCAGCGCTGGCCGCCCGGCAGACACCGACGAGTTCGAGGACGTGTCGGAAGGCGCGGACGCAGACGACATCGCGTAACGATTGAATGCGGGGGCTTCTCTCCAAATCGTGTTGTCGCGCGATACAGAGTGCAGATCGCTAACCCCTCCGTCCCGCTTAAATGACCATGCGGAGGGGGGTGCGCAAAACCGGGGGCCACAATAAGAAGCGGTTAATCTGCGCAGACTGACAGCCCGGAAAGACGGGCATTTACTTTATCTGGAGCTTTGATGACTATCCTGTGGCTTGACCTCGAGACATACAGCGAGTGCGACCTGAAGACGCACAGCACCCACCGATACGCGGAGCACCCGAGCACCGAGATCATCGTCGCGCAGTGGGCGGTCGATGATGGCGAGCCGCTGGTGTCGGACTGTACCCGGCCGGGCGAGCACAAGCTCGCGCTCGGCGGGCTGTACGCGATGTTGAAGGACCCAAGCGTGACTGTCATCGCGCACAATTCACATTTCGATCGTACGATCCTGCGCCACGTATGGCGCATCGATGTCCCGGTAGATAGATGGATGGACACGATGATCAAGGCGATGGCGCACGGCCTGCCCGGTGCGCTCGACAAAATCGGCGACGCGCTCGGCGTGCAGGCCGACCTCGCGAAGGACAAGCGCGGCAAGCAGCTGATTCAGATGTTTTGCAAACCGGCCCCGAAGGGCCAGAAGATACGGAGGAAGACACGTGAGACGCATCCTGAAGAGTGGGCAGAGTTTCTTGAGTACAGCCGGCAGGACATTGTTGCGATGCGCGAGATCGATCGCAGGCTGCCTTCTTGGAACTACAAACCGGGACATCCTGAGCTGGCGCTTTGGCACCTTGACCAAACGATTAACGACCGCGGTTTCTGTGTGGATCGTGAGCTGGCCCATGGAGCCACTCAAGCGGCAGAAAAGGAAAAGGCTCGCCTCAAGGCTAAGGTCTCTGAGGTGACAATGGGCGATGTCGAGAGCGTGTCTAAACGCGACGCGCTCTTGCAACACATCGTTGAGTATTACGACGTTGAGCTGCCGGATATGAAGGCGGACACCCTGCGCCGCGCGCTCGAGGACGACAACCTGCCGGCGGCGGTGAAGACGCTGATCGAGATTCGACTCGAGGCAACGAAGACATCGACCGCCAAGTACAAGGCGCTGCTCAACGCGACCAGCGAGGACGGCAGGCTGCGCAACACCCTGCAGTTCGCCGGCGCGCAGCGCACCGCACGCTGGGCCGGACGGGTGTTCCAGCCGCAGAACATGCCGCGCCCTGACGTCGAGCACATCGCGAACTGGGCGGGCGTGTCGGTCAAGCAGCTGAGCGAGGAGCTCACGCTGCAGTACCTCGAGCAGGGCGTCGACGCGCTGAAGCAGGGCAACGCGGACCTTGTGTTCGATGACGTGATGAAGTTGACCGCCAACCTCGTACGAGGCTGCATCATCGCGCCGCCCGGCAAGAAGCTCTGCATCGCCGACTTGGCGAACATCGAGGGCCGGGTGCTGGCGTGGATCGCGGGCGAGGACTGGAAGCTCAAGGCGTTCGCTGAGTACGACGCCGGCACCGGGCCCGACCTCTACAACGTGGCCTACGGTCGCAGCTTCAACGTCGACCCGAAGACGGTGAAGGGGCAGCAGCGCCAGATCGGCAAGGTCCAGGAACTTGGGCTCGGTTACGAGGGCGGGGTCGCAGCGTTCCTTACCTTCGCCGCGGTCTACAACATGGACCTGAACGAGCTGGCCGACGCGGTGCACAGCACCGCCGACAAGGGCGCGATCGCGCAGGCGTACATCATCTACGACTGGGCGAAGAAAAAGCGCCGCACGCTGGGCCTCGAGCGCAACGTGTACGTGGCGTGCGAGGTGCTGAAGAAGTCGTGGCGCGAGGCGCACTTGGCGACGACCGCGCTGTGGAAGGACACAGGCGACGCAGTGCGCGGCGCGATCACGAACCCGGGCGTGACCTACGACGTACGCATGTTGAAGATCAGACGCGACGGCGCATGGTTACGCATCCGGTTACCGTCCGGGCGCTACCTCTGCTACACCAAGCCGGAGGTCGCGGAGGACGGGCAGATCAGCTACATGGGTGTGAACCAGTACACCCGGCGCTGGTCCCGCATCAAGACCTATGGCGGCAAGCTGGTCGAGAACATTGTGCAGGCAACCGCGCGTGACGTGCTGGCCGCGAACATGCCTTTGATTGAGGCGTGCGACTACCGCATCGTGCTGTCGGTGCACGACGAACTTATCACCGAGACGCCGGACAGCAAGGACTTCAGCCACGATGCGCTGGCGAAGATGATGTCTCACAACCCGCCGTGGGCGCAGGGCTTACCGCTCTCCGCCGCCGGCTTTGAAACCACCCGCTACAGAAAGGACTAACCATGCTGCTATCAAGCCTGACATTGGAAGAACTGGAACGCTTTGTCTATATTGAAAACAACATACCGATGGCAAAAGCGCTGGCCCAGCTGATCGACCTGCAGGAGGAGTACGACAGGGAACCGAACGAGCGCCGCGAGGCTTACCGCTACGGCTACGAGAGGGGCTACCACTACGGGCGAAGCGACGGTGAGGCCAAGCACTGTAAGCGGTGTCGCCAAAATACAACAACATGATTTCTTCGCAGCTGCTAATATGCAGCTGTGTTCATTTCAACCGGAGATCAAAATGTTTGACGACAAAGACGACATTGTAATGCTGGGCTCGATCATCGCTTTCGTTGCGGCAATCGTGATTGTGATTGACGTGGTCGCGCTGTTCGATGCGGCCGTGACCTTCATCAAGGTGGCACCATGAGCAAGCACACACCGGGACCGTGGACCCGTGGGTGGGGGAACTTTGTCTATCAAGGCGCAGAGTTCAACCCGTCACAAATGACGCGTCTCATTGCAACCTGCGAGCCGTCATCGCGCACGCAGAAGGATTGGGATCAGGTCTTCGCCAACGCCCGCCTGATCGCCGCTGCGCCTGATCTGCTGGAAGCGCTGATTGATATGGCCGAGATCGCAGAATCGCGAGGCCACATTGTCAGTAAAGCCCGCGCCGCTATCGCCAAAGCAACGGAGGAGCCATGAGCAAGCCTATCATCGGCCAGTTCGCCAATCAGCAGGTGCGCTACAAGCGCACGACCGACACCCGCAACCTGATCAAGACCGGCCCTGTGTTTCCGTGGTATCAGCGGGCGCTCGGTCAGGTGGTCAACATGTTGTCGGCGGTAGTGCGAGGTGTATGATGCGCTACTGGGTCTACGACGAGGACGGTGTCCTCTTCAGAAAGTTCTGGACCAAGGAAGACGCCGCGCGCTTTATGCAGCGCGGCTTTACTTTAATCGTTCAACCGAAGCCGGCGCGGTTCGTGCCGACCGTTGAACAATTTGGGGAGGCACTCTGGTGAAAGAGCGTGAAGTGAAAGCATACCTGCTGGCGCAGGCGAAAGAGCACGGCGTGCTTGCGCGCAAGGTAGTGTGGGAGGGCCGCGACAGCGCGCCGGACTGGGTGCTGATGGCGAAGAAATCGAACCCGTATCTGCCGGGGCGTACCGTGTGGGCGGAGCTCAAGGCCACCGGCGAGGTGCCGAATTCGAAGCAGCTGCGCGAGCACGAACGCATGCGCGAGCACGGGCAGGTGGTTGTGGTGTTGGACTCCATCGAGAAGATTGACGACGCGATCGCGTACATCACAGCATGAAGTTCACGCCAAGACCCTATCAGCTACTCGGCGCTGATCACCTCGCCGACGTGCCGCGCTGCGCCCTCTGGGCCGGCATGGGCATGGGCAAGACCGTGACGACGCTGACCTTCCTCGACAACCTGCACAACGTGGCGGGCGAGGACAGGCCGACGCTGGTGCTGGCCCCGAAGCGGGTGGCGATATCGACGTGGCCGACCGAGGTCAAGAAATGGGATCACCTGTCGGGGCTCGAGGTTGTGTCCGTCACCGGCGGCAGGCCCGAGCGCGAGGCCGCATTGAAGAAAGACGCGCAGGTATTTGCGACGAACTACGACAACCTGCTGTGGTTGCGCGACTACTACACCGAGAAGAAAAAGGCGTGGCCATTCGCCACCGTCATCGCCGACGAGAGCACCCGGCTAAAAGGTTTCCGCCTGCGGCAGGGCGGCGTGCGCGCGCAGGCGCTGGCCGGTATCGCGCACACCGATGTCGAGCGCTGGGTCAACCTCACCGGCACCCCGTCGCCGAACGGTCTCGATGACCTGTGGGGACAGACGTGGTTTCTCGATGCGGGCGAACGCTTAGGTAAGAGCTACAGCGCGTTTCAAAGCCGCTGGTTCAGGCCGATCAACATGGGGAGGTTTACCAAGTGGCGGCCTGCAGAATACGCGCAGGAGGAAATACAGCAGCGATTGAAAGACATCTGCCTGACGATCGACCCGAAGGATTGGTTTGACCTCAAGGACCCGATCGTCAACGTGGTGTACGTTGACCTGCCGGCAAGCGCGCGCAGCAAGTACAAAGAGATGGAGAAGGAAATGTTTTTCGAACTCGGCGAGCACGAGGTCGAAGCGTTCAACGCGGCGAGCAAGTCGATGAAGTGCTTGCAGCTGGCGAGCGGTGCGGTTTATCTGGACCCGGAGCGGTACGGTCCGAAAGTATCAATCGAAGTACACGGAGAGAAACTAGATGCCCTTGAATCAATTATTGAAGAGGCTGGCGGGATGCCGGTCCTCGTTGCCTACCATTTCGACAGTGACCTCAAGAGACTGCAACGCGCGTTCCCTCAAGGTCGGGTGCTTGACTCTGACCCGAACACGATTGTCGAATGGAACAGCGGTCGAATACCAATTCTTTTCGCCCACCCGCAGAGTGCGGGTCACGGTCTCAACCTGCAAGATGGCGGCAACATCATCGTCTTCTTCAGCCAGTGGTGGGACCTAGAACAGCACGATCAGATTGTTGAACGCATCGGCCCGGTGCGACAGCTTCAGGCGGGCCACGACCGCGCCGTGTTCATTCACTATATCGTCGCACGCAATACCGTTGACGAACTGGTGATGGCGCGACGCGAAACCAAACGCGAGGTGCAGGAGCTGCTCCTCGAATACATGAAGAGGAAAAAATGAAAATCGATATGTGCCATCACGGATGGGCCCGCTCGGCCTGCGACATCTGTACACCGGTCGCCGGTCAGCGGCCGCACGTCAGCAGTGCGCTTGACCGACAGGTGGGCGGCAACCACTACAAGGACCTCGCCATCCAGCCGGTGGAGTACATCTACAAGAACAACATCCCGTTCATGGAGGGCAGCGCGATTAAGTACCTCACGCGCTGGCGCGACAAGGGCGGCATTGCGGACTTAGAGAAGGCCCGACATTTTATTGACATGCTGATCGAGTTGGAGAAAAAGAAAAATGCCTGATGAATTCGACCTCGCGCAGGAGCGCGAAGAGATTGCGCGCGCTGCCGCTATCCGTAACAACGCGAAGGACATCCCGCCCGGGGAGCCGGGCGAGTGCTTCTACTGCGGCGAGGAGTCGCAGCGCCTGATCAACAACGCGTGTGCGCCGTGCCGCGATAGGAGGAAGCTGCCGTGAACGCGGAACAGATAGTGGCCGTCGGCGAGGCGGTGCGCGTTATCACTAAGCTGTCGTACAACCGGCAGCTGTCGAAGGAAGACCGCGCTGACTGCAACGCGGTGTTGAAAAAACTTAGGGAGGCTTATGGTCAAGGTGAATCAGGCAACGTACGCGCTGGCGTTGAAGGAGCTGCTGGATACCCCGTGCACTGCTCACGACATTGTCGAGGCTACGGGTCTGCATACTGTCACTGCGCAGAGCTTGATGAGAACGCTCAAGCGGTACAAGGTAGTGCACATCTCGGCGTGGGATACCGATAGCCTCGGTCGAGACGCGACCCCGGTGTACAAGCTAGGCCCGGGGCGCGACGTCAAGCGCCGAAAGAAAAGCGCCGCCGAGAGGCAGCGCCAGAGCAGGGAGAGAAAGAGGCAGGCCGCAGTCGTGGCGCTTAAACCTTTATCGCCTCACCCCTAAAGAACACGAGCCCCTCATCCTCCGAGATTACTTCGCATATCTCAGGCGGCATGAGGCGGCCGTTCCTGAGCGTCAGCACCGCGAAGCCGGAGCGATGGTTAGCCGGCGCGTCCTCCATGTAGGTGAACTGCTCGCCGGTCGGCTGCGCTAAGGTGCCGGTGTCGATCGCATATCTCGTGCCGTTGTAGTCGGTGTAGCTGCGGGTGCCGAGCGCGTGCAGGTGGCCGGTGCACATCGACACCCCAGACTTCATCACGTTGTTCCAAAGCGCGTGCACGCCGTTGTGCCAGCGGTGCTTGATCATCAGCGAGCCGTTGACCATGACCGATGTTGAGAAGTTCCACAGCGGGAAGTGGTCCTTCAGGTTAAACCCTTGCACACCCTCCCATGCCGAGCCCACCTGCGAGGCCAGACGGGTGTTGAAGCGCATGTCGTGGTTGCCCCACGTCCAATGCAGCTTTGCACCCTTGGCGGCCTCTTCAATCTCTGTGAGCCGCTCCTGTACGGCCTCGAGCTCCTGCTTTACGTTTGGCGTTGTCTGCCACCCGATCGGGTCGTGGCGGCTGATCGATGCGCCGTCGAACACGTCGCCGTTCATGATGACCGCCTGCGGGCGCAGCTGCTTGATCAGCTTCACGAAGGCGCGGTGTGCGGTGCTGACGATGCCGGGCCAGTAGTGGCAATCGCTCGCCACCAGCAGCAGGCCATTCTCAATTTCCATCTGCGCACGCACGCCGTCGCCGGGGATCGTCACCTTGATGTCGGGGCTGCGCGGGTCGATCGACGCGAGCCGAATACCGCGTCTGCGCTCGATGTTGCGGCGGCGCTCCTGCACATTGCGTACGCTGCTGCCAATCGCTTTCGCCACAGCGGCGACCGATTGAACTTTATTCCACAGCACGATGAATTCGTCGTCGGATATTTTTGGGTTTGGCATGATCAGTTTATTTTTCTCACGAACTCGCCGCACCATTCCTTGCGGTGAACGATTGGTCGCGCGGTTTCAAAGTCGCCGTCGACCTCTATGATGACGGGCGGGAAGCGACGGCAGGGGCCGACGTCATCCTTCGGTTCGCAGTTAAAGAAGGCGCAGCTCTCGCACTTTGGCATCCAGTCTTCGTCCTGCACCCTCTTCTTTTTTGTCATGTGCATTTCGCTTTCGCTAGGGTTTCCAGTTCCTGCTCGAGCTGCTGCAGACGGTGCTGCTGCATGTCGATCGTGTATTGCATGCTGTTGAACAGTGCGATCGTTCTCGCCACCTCGCCGGGCTCAAGTATCAGGCCACCATCATCGGTTTTTGTTGCGGCGATCGCTGCGGTTGACAGCGCCAGTAAAAGGATAAACGTCTTCATGCCACCCCCTATGATGGAAACCTTCGTGGTTAAGTGATTCTGTGCCCTGCCTTAAGTTGCGCCATGGTTGCCCCGCCGGTGTATTGGAAGTGCGCCATCTCTTTGAACTTGGTCCAGTCGCCGGCCCACTCGAGCCCGGCCTCTTTGCCGAGCTGGCCGATCTTCTGCCAGACCGGGTCCTTCGTGTTCCAGTTCGGCTTGCCATTCAGCAGCGGCACCACATCGACCGCGCAGCGGTAGTTGTGCCAGCTCTGCCCACCCTTCGCTTTGGTCACTATCTTGCCGGGCTTGGTTCTGCCCTGTGCGTAGAGCGCGTCCTGACTCTCGTTGTCGCGGTAGGTAGAGGTTATCAGCAGATCAATGCCGTGCTCGTGGCAAAGGTCGATGAACCGCTGTACGCGCACCTGCACCGGTGGAAGCAGCTCGCCGATGTCGCGGGAGTTGATCATTGCGCTCTCTCCTGTTCAAGCAGCTGCTGGCACGCCTGCAGCTGGATCACAACTTCGTCGGCCTCTCGGGCGAGGCGAATAAGAAATTCTGCATCCGTTCGAGGAAGTTCGGTTGGACAGGCTCCGCTATCTCCGGCGGTACCGGCGGGAGCGCCGGGCATGGGGCCGCCACCCGGGGGGCTGATGGTGACGCGCACGCGCTCAGTATCAAGACGAGCAATGGCAGCAGCTTCTTCATTTTTCTTTTCCTTCAGTGCAGCGCGATAGCTGGCGCTGGTCTGGTTGAACTTGTTGCTTTGCGCCGTCAGCTTGTTCATGCCTTCGGCGTACGCATCGGCCACCGCCTCCGCGTTCGCGCGCCGCTCTGTCTCGAGCGTGTTCTGCAGCTTGAGAATCTCCGGTGCGGTTTTAAGTGTGCACATAAACCAACCCGATGCTACACCGACCACTAAACCGATGGCTGCGCTAATAGCGAAGCGAAAGATAAGCTGGCTCATACGGCGTGCAGCTTCGCTTTAAGTTCAAGTATTTCGAGGTGCATGGCTGCGTTCATCTCCTCGCACGTTTTGTTCTGGGCCTCAACCTTCTCGAGCCGCTCAGACAACCGGGCGACCTCCTCGCGCAGCATCTGGATGACCTGCTGGGTGGCGCTGTCGGTAAGGTCCGCCTTGTTGTCTTCGCGGCGATCCGACTTCAGCATTCGGATGACGGCATAGATACCGGCACCTATCGATGCGATACCGACTGCGACTTTGGTAATCAGGTCTTGGTCCATGATTAAATTGATTTGAGAAATTGCAGAAACTCATCCGACGAAACAAAACCCAAACGGAAAATAGTGCCGTTCGGGTCTTCTTTAAATTCGTACTGGTAGCGGTCGGTCACCTCGCCGGTTTGCGTGTCTTTGTTTTCGACCACCTTAAATTTGCCTTCTTCCTCAATGCCAGCGTCACCGTCCGCCAGCTTTCTGACAACAATCCATTGCTCGCGGAAGTCATAAACATCCTGCATCCATGCGCGTGTTTCTGCGGGAAAGTCACCCTTGAGGTTTTCAAGGTCTTCACGGGTGTTGATGTATTTAGGAAAACCTCTCATGCAATTGCCCCTTTCAATTCGTGCAGCTTCATACTCACTCTTAGGTTGTAGGTATTGGCCCACTTCAGCCAGCCTTCGGTCGATGCGATAGAAGAACGAAATTGCTCAATCGTAATCTTGCAAGATTTAAGTTTTGGCAGCAGCTTGGCCATGCGCTTTTGAGCGCGTCGCGCAGTAGACTTACGCAGCAAAACCTTTTCTTTAAAATGCCTGTAGCCAACAAAATCCACACCGTGCGCTACAGGCGCAATGCTCCAGCGCGAAAACTTAAGCGCAAGCCGTGTATGCAGGAAATCCTTAACCCAGTCTTTCAATTGATGCAGCGCACGTTTGCAGTCGTGAAAAATAACAAAGTCATCGCAGTAGCGAACGTATGCACCAAACTTTTGTTCGTGCCTAACCTTTTGGTCCAGCTCGTTCATGTACAGGTTGCCGAACCACTGGCTGGTGTAGTTTCCGATGGGGACGTTGGTGCTGCCTTTAAACGAACGCACAATATTCTCAACCAGCGCCAGTGTTATTTTGCACTTGATCTTGCGCGCTATGATGCCCATCAAGATGTCGTGGTTGATGGACGGATAGAACTTGCTGATGTCGGCTTTAAAGAAATATTTGTAGCGGCGCACATGCTGCATCGTTTGCTGACTAGCTTGGTGCATACCGCGTCCTTGTCGGCAAGCATAAGACTGCTCAATAAACATCGCGTCCCATAGCGGTGCAATCACCTGCAATAATGCATGCTGCACAATCCGGTCTGGGTAAAATGGCAGCACATAAATGTCGCGCTGCTTTGGCTCGTAAATTGTTTTCTTTTTGTATTGGGCGGTATTGAACGAGTGCGTGCATAACAGCTTTTGCAAGCGCAGTAAGTTTCCGTTGACATCCCGTTCAAACCATTTGACATGGCGTTGCCAGCCCTTGCCCTGCCGTGCGCGGCGATAGGCTAAGTGCAAATTCTCTGGGCAAGTAATCTTGTCCCAAAGATTTCCATGTCGTTTCATATAAAACCCCTCTGCCTGACGTTCCCATGAGGTACTAACCCTGCGAGGGCAGTCGCTGTGTGTTTTGCTGTCCACGCTTGCGCGCTTCGCAACAAGGTCAATATGTCAGCCAGAGGACCGTATGGCCCCGCGACGAACCTACCGCTTTCGATCTCTGTATCCGTGACGCTGCGCCCTGAATTATTCGAATTCAGATTCAAAGGGGAATTATTCCAATTCGACGTGCGTGAGCTGCAAATCGCGCTGTTATTCCAATTGCCGCCTAAGATGCTGCGAATATACATATCGACCCTTTACAACATGCTACTAAAACCGATTATTGGCTGGCTCCGCGACGCCGCGCCCCGAAAGAGTCGAATACAGATCCAAAGGGGAAACATACCAAAGCGACGCGCGCGAGCCGCAAAGCGCGCCGTTATCCCAACCGCCGCCCAAGATGCCGCGATACGGCGCTTGATAGTGTTGACCGCCAACACCTGAATCATTGCCGTCAAAGGCGTTGGCCCAAGAAGCCGCCGTCGTCACGCCGCCTTGGTCGCGTGTCCACTGCCACAGTACGCCGCAAATGTCTTCCACACCCTCGTTAGAGATCATGCGTCGGCCAGCGGTGTCTGTGTGTCCTGTCGTGGTACCGGGGTCGGCCGAGCCAGTAATATTAGTGCTTTGGTTTGCACCATCGGAGGCGGCAAAGAATTCCAACTGGCTGATCGACTTCATTCCCTGACGCGCAAACCACTGTTCAAACTTGTAGCAATGGAACGCTGGACTTGATGTACCGTCCGCAATCGTGGCGTTATTGACCGACACCAACGTGGAGCCAGAAACCGAGGGTAGGTAAATGTCCACCCACACACCAGCGCGCGACAAAATCGTGCCTTCCTGACGCGCGCTTGAACGGTTGAAGCGATCCCAGACCGAGCGCGGGAGGATGTCGCCCGCCACATAGCCCGTAAGCTGGTGGCCAGAGATTGTGCCGACTGCAACGCACAGGCAGTGGAATCCGCCGATTTTGCGGGAGTTGGTCGCTGTGTAGCCGGTTGGGAAAGTAGAGTTGTTGGACAGGATCACGCCGCCTGCCTGCAAGGCATAGACATAAAAGTCGCGTCCTGCTCGGTTTGCTGCCGTAGCGTAGGTAGAGTTGTCCCAGTTGCCCGCCGTGTCCAGCGCCAAGGTGGAGCCGGTGATGCGCACCAGCGTGCCGTTGACAATGACATTGATGTTGGGCAGCACAAGGCTGGTCTGCGAACCGCTAAACAGCGCCGACTGGTCGTAGTAGGTGGAGTTCAGACCAATGGCTTGGATAGCCTGTGCGATGCGTAGTGGTGACACAGAGCGAAGCTGTGTTTCTGTGCCGGCTTCAACCTCAGCTTGCGATGCTGATGCCGTAGGAATGTCTGGGTCGTATGCTTGCACGTCGGTGCCAATCGCAACGCCGAGATTAGAGCGCGCGGTGGCGGCGTTCGTCAGGTCCGACAGGTTATTGGTCGTCAGCAGCGCACCAGACAGCGAAGCGTAAGCTGCCAACCAAGCGGTGCCGTCGTAAACCTTCATGACGCCGGTGGTGGTGTTGAAATACAGCGCACCGACGGCCAGCGCGTTGCCGTCATTGTCCAGCGTCGGGTCGCTCGCCTTCTGGCCGAGGTATCGATCATCGAAGCTGTCAAGCGCGGCAAGCGTAGCATCGCGCGCGGACTCCGCTGCGGTCTTTGCGTTGATTGCAGCAGTAGCGTTTTCTTCCGCGTTCTGCACGTCGGCGATGTTTGTCGCAACAGTTGTCACTGCGGAGCTAATCCCTGCAACCGTGGTGACGTTAGCTGAGATGCCAGCAACAGTCGTTACGTTTGACGAGATGTTGGCTACAGTTGTGACGTTCGCCGCGATATTTTCAACAGCGGCCACGTCCGTTGCGATGCCGGCTACGGTCGTAACATCGGGCGCAATGCCGGCCACTGTGGTGACATTTGCAGAAACGCCGGCGACGGTAATGACGTTGCCGCTAATACCTGCAACCGTGTTGACGTTTGCAATGTTATTGCCGACTGTGTTTACGTTGGTGATGCTGCCAGCAACCGTTTCGATCTCCGACACCGGTTCAAGCAGATCAGAGGCAACTGTGTTGATGTTTGTGCTGTTCGCGTTGACCGCGTTGATGTTGGTGGCGTTGCCCGCGACCGCATTGATATTGGTCGCGTTGCCCGCTACCGCGTTGATGTTGGTGGCGTTGCCCGCTACCGCATTGACGTTGGCAATGCTACCGGCGACTGTATTGACGTTGGCGATGCTGCCCCCGACGGCGTCGACGTTGGCGACGCTGCCGGCGACCGTATTGATCTCTGAGACTGGTTCGTTCAGATCGGCGGCAACGGTCGCGATGTCGTCGATGTTGTCGTACAGCGTCGTCAGCTTCGTGATGTTCGTCGCCAGCAAGTCGATGTTGGCGCTGAGCTCGGCGGCATCTGTCGGGCTCGTAACCGGAACGACAGCGGCGCGCGACACCGCCTCGTCGAGCTGCTGAATCTGCATGCTCAGGCTGTCAAGCGCGTTTTCGAGAACCGTCGGGTTGAAGTCGCCGCCGGTCGGGATATCGGTGCCCTGCTCGTAGGCCACCGCGCCGGTGATCGACAGCTTCAAACCAGAGGCCAGAGGGCTGCCGCTGATGGGATAGGTGACGGTACCGCCCGGGGTTGCCTCCTGATCGACGTTCAGGGTCACCGAGTAGTCGGAGTCGAGCACGAGCACGGTCTCCGCGCCGAGCGCGTCGTTGACTGTGACAGCGACATCCTCGGTGCTGAAGACCTTGAACGTGAACGGGAAGCTGGTGTTCGAGCCGTTGCCGGTGAACGGTCCAGCCTTACGGGTGGTTGACGGGATCGTCATCGTGCGTACTCCTTTGATTTGTCGGAATTATCCGTAGGCGCTGTTCTCATATCCGCACCTACTGCTTAGGGGTGCCAAGCAGCAGAACCGCCGGGTTGCGGGTCTTGCCCTCCTGCAGAGCGATGAAGCCCTCCGCCGCCCGGTTGACCGCACCGGCGGGGTAGTGGAAGACGATACCCGCTACGTTGTTCAGTGCCTTTAGCGCCGGCATGTCGATCTCGCCCTGCTCCGCCTGCTTGGCGAGCTTGCCAACCTCAGCAAAGAAGCGGGTGCCGGCCGGGCCTTGATAACCGTTGAAGCCAGATATCGCGGCACCGATCTCGCGCAGGCCGATCATCGTGCCCATCATGTAGCTTAGCTGTTCCTTCGCCAGCCGCTTCAGCAGCTCCTCCTCACTGTCGTCCTTGCCCTTCAGCGCCTCCTTCAGCGCGAAAGCCAGAATGGTCGGGACCACGTACAGCATCAGCAGGTCGACGCCGAAGCGGCCAACCTGCAGCGGGTCCTTGAAACTGGTCGCGTTGTAGCGCTCGGCGGTCAGGTTGAAGGTCGTGTTGAAGTAGCTGTAGAAGTTGGTGAACAGCTTCATCGCGGCACCGCCACGCTGGACGCGAGCCAGATCGGCTATTTGACCTGCGCCCTGCGCATCACGCACAGCCTGATCCGCCAGCGCGATCGCCTTGCCCTCGTCGCCGTCGGTTTCCTCCATGACCCGCTCGTACATGCCGAGCCATGTTGGCACGTCAGCGATCATCTGGCCCTTCTGGATCAGGTAGAAGTAGCTCTCCTGAATGGCGGTGAATTTAGCGCCGGAGACCTTGTTGCGAATTTCGTTGATCTCGCGCTGCATAGTATCGCCACGCAGACGCATGAAGTCGGACTTCGCGTATATGTCTGCGACAACGCCCTCCATCTTTACCGCGCCACCGATCCAGCGGGAGAGGCCCTTGCCGACCCACTTCGGCCCAATGCGAACCATCGACTGGGTCAGACCCAGCGGCTGCATCAGCGAGGTCATCAGGTTCCAGCCCATGCCGATCACGGTCACACCGTTGCGCAGGTAGTTCAGGCCGCTCTCCCACTCAGACTGCGCAGGCATCTCGCCGGCGGCGATGTCGGTGACCGCCTTCTTCAGCTCGCGCAGCACGACAGGACCGGCGGTCTCGCGGATCGCGGAGTCGATCGGCTCCGCGCGCAGCAGGCGGGTGGCATCGATCAGCCACTCGTGCCACGACAGATCGTGGATCACCTCGTTGATATGCTGGAACATTACCCCAATATCCTTGCGGATTGCCCTGTTCACCGTCTCGGCGCGGACCTTGGTATGGCCACGACGGGTGGTCGCGCGGGTGTATTGCCCCTGCATCATCTGCTTGGTGATCTCGGCCTCGGTGTCCGCCTCAGCTTTGCTCGAGCGGTCCGGGTCGTACTTGATTGGGTAGTAGCCGCCCTGCATCTGGACGACGGTGCCGTCAGCTGCGGTGATCTCAAACGGCGCTGCCTCGACCTTCTCCGGTGCGACGCCGGAGACGCGCTCTTCCTTCGCCTTAACCAGCGGCCAGTAGCTGTCGATCAGGTCCCAAGCCTGCTGCACGAAGCCGAGCTGCTCCGGCGTCAGCGTCTGCAGGATCGCCTCGACCTGCTGCTGGCTCCAGTTGTCGCCGTCCATCACGCGCTGACGGTTGGCGTCGTTGCCCCAGTTCAGTGCGATGACCAGACGGGTCTCGAGCGACAGCGCAGCGTTGATCGCCGGGATGTTGACGCGCTGCTTCATCTTGCCTGTTTTCAGCAGCGGCTCGAAGATGGCGGACAGCCTCTGGGTCGCCTCCTGACGCATCACCGCCTCCATGTCGCCGGCGCGGTTCATCGAGCGCACGAAGACGTTCCAGAAGGGGCCGCCCTCTTTAAAGCCGTCCATCTGGCGGATCAGCGAGGATAGTTTGCGGTGCGAGCTGAAGAAGCCGCGCGCCAGATCGGCACCCTTCTGCAGCTTGGTCGGTGCGTCGATGCGGACCGGGGTTTCCTTCGTCGCGTTGGCGCGGATCGAGAGCTCGATCTCCTGCACGACGGCGGCAAACGCGCGCTGATCCTGCAGCGTCAGCAGCTTGTCCTTCAGCTTGCCGAGGTGCTCGATGTTGCGCACGGTGTCGACCAGCGCGCGGAACTCCTCGACCGTCATCTCCTTGTAGGAGGTGCGGTACGCCTCGTCCAACAGGTCGTCCGGAATCACCGGGTTGTTGCCGATCTCGCGCTGGTTCTCGACCCAGTCGCGCAGCGCAGCGCGGCGCTCCAGCGCCTTGAGCGTAGTTCCGCGACGCAGATCGAAACGCTCCAGCAGCGCGTCGATCTGGGCGAGGTAATCCGCCGGCAGATTCTTGCGCACGCTCTCCTTCTCGAATTTGCGGAGGTAGTCGACCTTGCGCTCGATCTCGGCGAGCGTCTCGGTCGTAGCGCGGCTGGCGTAGTGGTTCAGCAGCTGGTCGCGTTTGGCGGTAACGACGCCGAGGTTATCGCCCTTCTTCTGAGCCTCCATCGCCTTCTTCGCCGCGCGCTTCTCCGCTGCGGTGTGCTGACCCGGGCGTAGGTCCTTAACCCGACGGCGGGCGATCATCGCGGTGGCGAACTCCTTCGCCGCGCGCAGGGCTACGTTGGCGTAGCCGCCGCGCTGGGTCTTCTCGGTCTGGCCGAGCGCCTCCTCAGCAAACCGCATCTCGGTCGCGATAGAGCGGGCGCGGGCCTCGTTGTGGACAGCGAGGTCGGCCGCCGCCTTAATGCCGCGCTCGGTGACCAGATCGCCGTACCGCTCCAGCAGGCGCTGGTCGGTCAGGCCGTCGATCATGTCGGCCTCTTTGTCGGCGGCGACGATAGTGCGCACCATCTCGTCGCCGTTCTTGAAGCCGAACAGCTCCGCGACCATGTTCGGGTGCAGGCCGGTCTCGGCATCGGCGGTGACCATGTTGGTCGACAGGTAGCGCCACAGCGCCGCTGGCTCCTCGCCGTACAACTCTTTCATGATCGGCAGCGACAGCTTGCCGCCCTCAACCTTCTGGCCCTCGAGCTCGCCGAACTTCAGGAACCGCTGAACCGCGTACACCGGCATCGCGCGCACCTCGGCGGTGACCTCCTCGCGCATTGCTTTGCGCTTGGTCTCTACGTCACGCTGCAGCTGCTTCAGGATGCGGGACTGCGCAGCGACCGTCCACTTCAGGTCGCGCAGGCTGCGGGCCTGCAGGTTGTCGATCGCGGTCTGGGTACCGGCAGCGGTCTGGGCCTGATAGTCCGCCCACTCCGCATCGCTCATGCCTTCCGGCTTGGTGGCGTAGAGCGGGGCGAAACCGGCGGTGTTCTCGGCGGCCTCGATCTGTGCTTTGGTCGCCAGCATGCGGCTGAACACACCGCGCACCTCGTCGGTCAGCTGGTCGCCATAGCTCTTGACAAAGCGGTCGAGCGATTCGTAGGCGGCGATCAGAAACTCGCGGAACCGCTGGAACAGCGGGCGCAGCTCCGGGGTAGGGGGCTGGCCCTCGAACATGTACTGCTCGAAGCTCTCCGCCCACTTCTCGTGGTAGGGGCGGCGCTGATCCAGCGTCAGTCCGTTCCAGTGTTCCAGACGCGCGGCGGCGGTATCGCCCGGCAGCTTGAACCATAGGAACGCCTTGTCAAGGTCCTCGGCCACGCGCGCGGGCGCGCCCGGCAGCGCCGCAAAGCGCGCCATGCCTTCGAGGAAGAAGTGACCCATCTCGTGGATCACGGTCGAGAGGTCGGCGTCCTTGAGCACATCGATGCGCAGCTGGCTGGGGCTGAAGGTGCCGCGCGCCGGCTGAGCGAGCGTGCCGCCCGGGAGCTGCACGCCCATGCCGGCCAGCACAGGGCGAGCCGCGTCTAGCTCGGCGCGGTCCATGACCAAGTTGCCAGAACGGATATTCGCGCTCGGCGCAACCGCCTGCAGCGCAGGCAGGTTAATAGCCGCGATCTCGTCGGCCATCAGACCGTAGCGGAACGGTGCCTGCGGGGCCGCTGCAGCGCCTGTGGCGCGCGCAGGAGCGGCGGCTAACGGTTGGACAGGTACGCCCTGCGAAGCGGTTCCAAGGACCACTGCGACGCCCTGCGTGCCAAAGACACCCTTGGCGTAGTAGCCGTCGAAGCCGGCGTCCAGAATGCGGGACTCGCTCGCGTTGTGGTCGCCGTCCCAGAGACGCAACGGATCGGCCATTACGTCGTACAGGTTAGAGAGCTCGGCGCTGTGCGCGATCGGGCCGACACCCTGCTCCGGGGTCACGCCTTTGCCCTCGTCCACGTAGAAGTAGACCCGGTCTTTGATGCGGGGGTCGCGCGCACGCGCCAGACGATCGCGTTCTTGACCCTTCAGCCCGGTACCGTAGAAGCGCCCGTCAAGGTTGGTGCGCTTCTGATTGCTGAAGTGATAGCCAGTTACGCTCGTTGCCGCTTGAGCATATCGCTCAGATACTTGTCCGCCAGCGACAGCTCCGGCGTCACGAGCACCTTCTCCGGTGAACCGTCGCGCTCCGTCGCTAAAGCCAAAGCTTTGGGCACCGGTGCCGAGCTGGTTGAAGAGCTGTTGCTCGAAGAACCAAGCGACCGACTGCGCTTGGTAGCCTTTAATGTTAACCCTTTCTGCTGCGGCATTGAATAGCTCCTTGATAACCTTACGTTGCGCCTCGGTTGGGGCGTCCACAATCTTGCCGTCCGGACCGATCATCCGGCCGAAGAGACGGTTGAAGGTGCGGGTTGCCCACATATCAACGGTAATCTCGTGGATGCCGTTGATGTTCATCACGAAGGGCCCCACCTTGGGGCCAAACGCGCGCAGACCCAGAGCGGTGTCAGTGGCTTTGCCATCAACGCCCGGACCCATGTTGCCCCACTTCTTGCGAGCTGCGTTTAGCTCCTTGACCGTGTGCTCGCTAAAGAGCCATTCGATCGTCTGCGCCTCGCCGATATCCTGAACCATGTTGTTCAGGAAATTGAGCGCCTTCTCTTTGTTGACAGAGGTGGTGCCGCCCTGCCACAGCGAACCGGTCTCGGGGTTGCGGCCCGGCACGGCGCCGGTGTCCTTGTAGCTGCGGAAAGCCTGCGCAGCGATGAACCAGTTGTCGCGCGCGTTGGTCTGCGGCGACAGAATGCCGGCCATGACTGAGAAGAGCTGACGCTGGGCCGGAGACTCCAGCTCCGGGATCAGCTTCTGGGTCTCAGCGAAGGCGGCACCGATGTCTTCCTCGTACCAGTCGAGCCCGTTCTTTTCCTGCTGCATCTGATATTGCAGCTCGCCAACCAGCGTGTCCAGCGCGCGGCTGAATTCGACCGGATCGCCGTAATCGCGCACGCCGGTGATGCGGTCGAAGTATTCGCCGACCTGCACCACGCTCATGGCCTGTTTGCCCGTAAGCTGCTCGCCATTGCGAATGTCGATCGCGGTCGTGGCGGTCAGCTCCTGCGGCAGCTCAACCGCTGAGGTCGGCTGCTGCGCCTTGGCGCGGGCCTGATTGTAGCTACCAAGCTGCGCCTCCGTCGTGGCAGCGAAGTCAAGGTCGATGCTGAAGAAAGCCCCCGTGCCGGGCACCTCGGTGTAATAGTTCTCCGGGGCGGTGTCGAAAAGCGACACGCCGGTGGACGGGGTCTGGCGGCCGTCGCGGTACAGCAGGCCGCGCCGGGTCAGCACCGAATCCTGCATGTATTTCGCACCAAGCTCGCGTGCCTGCGCCTCGGTGATGCCAACCACAATGAAGCCGGGCTCGACGTTGTCGTAGCGGCCCACGCTTGGCAGGTACTCGAGGCCCATCTCCTGCAGGTCCTGCTCGAGCTGTGCGTTCAGCGCGGCGTTCTGCTCCGGGGTCTGGGCAACGGCGTCGGGGTTTGCTGCAGTAAGAATTGCCCAGTTGCCTTTCTCCAGCAACGTCGGCAGATTCTCTGGGGTGAAATCGTCGAGAGTCGCGTCGGGCGCGACAGGGACCGCGTCGAGCGCGGTGTCTACAGCGTCTTGGAGGTCCCGCTGTTGAGCGACCTCACCGCCTCTTCCGCCAGCTTCGCGCTCCACTCCTTGTGGGACAGCTTCAGCAGGTCGGTTGAGGGTGCCACGGTAGACTTGCTCGGTGATTTGGCCGGTGGCGTAGGCGTTTTCAAGGGCTTCATTTAGTTTCTCTCCGAGTCCAGTATCGCTGATTTGCGGGATTTGATCAAGTGCTACAACAGCCGCGTTGTTTTTTCCGCGCGAGTTGTCGATCGCAACGATCGTAACGCGGTCGTCGCCGGCGTATTTTTCGGCCAGCTGATCGATAACCTTGCGGGAGCCAGTGTGGCTTTTTTGCAACACATCGAGTGGGGCGGTACGACCGCTGCGCATTGCGCGCGGCAGAGCGCCACCCGTCAGCGCCTCGACCGGATCGCGGTACACGTACATGACGGTGACATCGCGGCCGGATGCGAGCGCCTGCTGAATCTTTTTGTCGCCCGATGCAAAGGTGCTCATCGTCGTGTCGTAGACGATGTCGGCCGAGTTCATTACCTCAGCGGCCAGCTCGGTCGTGGTGGACTTACCGGCACCGGTACCGCCGGCGGTAAACACCACAGCGGGGCGCTTGCCCGGCGCTACCGGGGCGGCGAGTCGTTCGCGGTACAGGCGGTTGACGAAAGCGCTGGACGCTTCCTGAACCTCAGCTGAGCGGGAGCGGTCTGCGCGGTACTCCGGGCTCAGTTCGCGAGCGAGATCGGTGTTCAGTACCTGCCCGCCCTTGGTGTCCTCGAGCGCGTTGTATTCGGCCACAGCACCGGCGTAGTCGGTATCGATCCGATCCTGCAGTGCCTTGTTCAGCTCACCGGGTTGATTCAGCGTCGGGCCCTCGGTACCTTCGGCGCGAATCTGCAGCTGGAACGGTGCCTGCACGTTACCGTTGGCGTCGGTCCAGCCGCCCTCCCAGAGCTGCTCCGGGGTTATCTTCAGGTCGTTGGCGAGGACGGTGTAGAAATCGCGGGCAGCGTTGCTGTACGCCTCGTTGACGTCATTTGTGAACCGGTTGGCTGCGGTGAACTGCTCGAGGATTTTGGTGCGCACAGCCTCCGCGCTTGCGCGGGTGGCCTCGGCGTTGACCGACTCCTGAACCACAAATTGCGCCATCTGCTGCAGGTACTCCTGCGCTTGTTTGCTGGCGGCCTCCGCCTCAGCGCGCGAGAGCGAGTTGACGTCGTCAGAATCGCGCAGGTGCGGCAGCAGCAGCGGCTCGAGATCGGTACCCGCGACGTTGGTCAGCAGCTCACCGATCGGGATAGCCACGGTGCTCTTGGCGTCGAGCGCGTCCTGATACTGCGGCAGCAGGCTGGGCAGCTGACCCAGCAGCTCGCCCTCCGGAATGTTCGCCTGCTGGAGCACGTCGTTCAGGGTCTCGGCGTCAATGTACACGGTCGAGATAGAGTCGCCGTCGCTATCCGCCAGCTCCTGAACGAACTGCGCGAATGTCTCGGGTGCGCGCGTGCGCAGCTTCGACTCGGTTGCGCGCTTCATCAGCTCAGCCAGCTTGTCGGCCGAGCTCAGCGCGTTCTGCACATCGATGCCGCCACGGGTCGCTTTGGCAACATTTAGGGTAAACACGTCAACAACCGACCCCGGTATTTCGGCAATCATTTCCGCCAATACAGCGCCGGGTTTAATTTCCTCGCCCGCTACAACGGAACCCAGCGCTTCGCCCGCACCACCGCCGGTGGCTTGAATAGTAGCCTGCGCCGCAAGGTTAGTACCCACGCGCTGGCCCGGTGTAAGCGCTTTGCCAAGGATTTGTTTGGGGGCCAGCATCTTGCTGGCGAGCCCGGCGGTGGCTGCGTCGAACGCGCCGATGACCCCAGCCTTCGCCAACTTTGCGCCCATACGCTGGCGGAACTCAGGGGAGTTTACCGCTGCGCGCGCGGCGTTAATATCGTTGATGTCGATCTTCAGCTCTTGGAACACCTCGCTAAAAGCCGTGGTGTATTCCGTAAGCATGGACGAAAGGCCGACAGCGGTGGCGAGACCTACAGCGCCGCCGACACCGCCAGATACCGCGATGACGGGAAGCGAAGGGGCCATAGCACCCAGCGATTCCGACATCAGCTCCGGAATGATAGCCGGGTTAGAGGCTGCGATAGACAGTCCCTGCAGGAAAGAATCGGCAGCTTGAAACCGCGATAGCTCCGGGCTCGCTGCGAGCTCTTTATTGCGCAGCGCCTTGGCCTGCGAGAGGCTGGCGACAACGCTTTCGCCGAGCTGCTTCTGATACAGCTTTTTGAATTGTTCGATCTGCCGGCGGTCCTGCAGCGCGCTCACCAGAACCGCGCCCTGATCCGAATCCTTCAGAACGTCAGCGGTAGTTTTCAGCTGGCCCGATTCAATCTTCGACAGCGTGCTCAACGCCTGCAGCGCCTGCGCAGCACGCATGTCGTTGTAGCCTTTAGCCACGCCACGGAAGCCTCGCTCAACCGCAGGGATAGCGTCAGCGACAAGTCCGCGTTTAGAGTCAGGTGCGCTGACCAGATACTTGATGGCGGCTTCCGCCTTCTTCAGCCCGCTTTCCCACCAGCTCAGGTTATCGGTGTCGTCTTTCCCCATGTGAAAAAGATCAACATTTTCTGCCATGACCTTCGCCGTTTTTGGCGCGCGGGTCGTTACGTTTTTCCAGTCTGGCTCAGCGGCCTGCATCTCCGGCGTGAACGGATTGCGAACCGTATCCACAACCGGCGTGCCGGTTGTCAGCGCGATCTTTTTATTTTTTGCGTACGCATCCGGCGACGATGTGTTCTGCCGATAGAGTCCGCTTAGCGTGCTCTCGTAGGTGTCCGGGAGAAAATCGAGTCCAGTGTTTGCTGTTGCGTTGCCTTTGTTGACCGAGGTCGTCGGACCCCTGTCAGGCAAGTTTTCCAGATCGAGCACTTTATTGACCTTTCATCTGAGCGATCACTGCGTTGATGTTGGCGGTGGTAATAGGTTTGTTGTTTTGCTTCAGCACCGCGTACGCTGCGGCGCGCGGGCCGCTGATGGTTTGCCCCTGAGCAGAGAACCAAACGGTCGCGTCCTTGTAGTAATTCGTGTACAGCTCATCGCCGGCGGTTTTACCGGACGGCACGTCAACGCGAGCGCCCGGCAAATTCTTCTTCACCCGGTTCATGCTGGCGGCCATTTCGTTGATGAATGGCTCGACCTCTTTCGGAGTCTTGAACACGAAATCGGTCACGCCTTTGGTGCGCGCTTCGCCCATCGTCATGCGGCTTTGGAAAAAGTCGTTGGCTTCCGACTTTCGGTAACCGCTGCGGAACCACTTGTCCGCCCACGCGTCAACATCCTCCGGACGCTTGGTCTCTTTGACGTTCGTGTTGATGTAGCTCTGGTACGCCACCCACTGGTCGTAGTCTTCCTTCTCCCACTTCGAGCGCGGCTTACCGAGGCGGTCGCTAAAGCTGCGCTCTACCTCGGTGTGCGGAACCTCGCCTCGCTTGTCCAGCGTTTTGCGAAGACCTCGGAATGTTTCCGCACGCAGGAACGGAGCGAACCTCTCGAGCTGTCCGGGTTGCGTAATCTCGCCCGAGTTGATCGCGGCTTCAGCGATATCGAGTGCTTGATAGTTGTCTTCTTTCGCGTGCAGCTTTCCGCTCTGCTTGTCGACAGACGCCTTCGCTTTCGCCTCGTAGTAGGCGTTGACCTGAACGCGCTCTTTACCGTCCATTGCGTCGAGGTCGGCCTGACTCGGCTTCTTGCCGTTGGCGATCGCCTGCCACACACTGTCGGACGCCGCCTTCTCTTTGCGGGCCTTTGCAGCTTCTTGCTCGCGCTGAATGATCTGCTTATCCTGATAGTTCTCGCGCACGCGCTGGCGGGTCTTATCGCGCAGCTCAGGGTCCTGAATCTTCGAGACCTCCTCAAGCGCCTTATCATAGGGCAGCGTAGCCATCGAGTCCGCCTTTTGCACAGCGGCCTTATCCGTCATTTTCGAGGTAAGCGTTTTCTCGATTTGATCATGAAATGTTGGATCGATGTCTTTCTGGTTTTGCTCAAAGTACATGCGCGCGGCTTCCGGGTTGTTCCCGTCAAGCATGCGGTTTAGCACCTCACGATGAATCGTTGTGGTGTCTTTCAGGTTCTGCGCTGCGAGCCAATCCGCGCCATGCCCTTTGCGGGCGGCCTGATACGCGTTCTTGCTTTTGATGTTGTTGACGGCGGTGTCGATCACCTCCGGCTTCGGGTTTGCGATAGCGTTGCGTGCCTCGACCGCCTTGCTCGCGTTCCAGCTCTCATCGTGCGAGCGCTCAAGCTCGGTGTTCTCGTAATCGCGAATGCTGTTCGCGCTCTGCGCCTTGAGTTGCAGAGCGGACTTGGAAAGCAGGCGGCGCTGGCGGTCGTTCAAGCCTTGCGTGAACCGGCCCTCGGCCTCGGCCCACCACTTATCGGCGTCCTGCATCAGGCCCTTAGCGTTGACGCCTTGGCGCTTCTGACGCATTTCATCTTCGAACTTTAGGTACTCCGACTTCAGTGCAGTCTCGGTGCGGAACACAACGTCCGCGTCCTCGCGCTCCTGAATCTTGTCGAACACGTCAGCGGCCTTCTCAAGCGTACCGCCGACCTGCTCAAGCTGACGGCCGGCCGCGCCACCGAACGGTGCGTCAGAGGTAATGCGCGCTTGAAAGCCGCCCTCGAGCGCGCGCTGCTTTAGCTGGGGGCCGTCGTAGGTAGGGATAGTTGCCATGGTCTGTTATGCGAAGGCGCTGCCCCAGCCGCTGCCGGAGGAGTAGTTCGTCGAACCGAAACCAGTATTGCGCGCGCTGTACCACTTGTCGGCTACCTTGCCTGCACCGGAAACAAGGCTGCTCGCACCCGCCATCAGTGGGTTAATCGAGCGGGCGGTGGCGCGATTCGACATCGCCTCGGTCTCGTAATTGGTTTTCTGTACCCGACTCGCCCACGCCTCCTTCGCCGCATTCGTGCGAGCGGTGGCTACGTCAACCGCGCCGAAGTAGTCGGTCTGCTCAAGCAGCGACAGCGGAGTGCCCTCGCCCAAGCTCAGGCCGCGGGCTGCCATCGTCGCGCGCTGCGCGCCACGAACCTGCGCCGCCTCGCGCTGAACGCGCTGGGCCTCAAGCTCGCCGCGCTGCTGCGCGTCCTGAGCCTGATACTCGGCGATCTTGGCGTTGTTCTCGGCGACCGCGGCGTTGTAGTTGGCCTGATCCTGCGCGGCCTGCGCCTGCTGCATAGAACCGACAGCGGAAAACACAGAGCCGGCTACCTGCGCAACATTAGCCAGAGTGGCCGCAGTTCCTGCGCTCGCGCCGAGCGCGGCAAAGACAGCGGGGAAACACATGGTTACGCTCTCATCTCAAACGGGTGGAACGGCAGGCCGAAGGGCCCGTACGGGACGGCTTCGTGCAAAGTAAAGCCGGAGCGCCTCAACCACGCGATCGCCTTGCGATTCCTGACGTCCACGAAGTTATACAACTGCGGGAACTCCCGCAACATAGCGTGAATGTACGGGGTCGAGTGACGGATAAACGCACCCGCATTTTTCGGTATCAGATCGGTGCCCAGCAGCCACGGGCTGCCGATGCCACAGATCATGGAGATTGGTACCACCCCGAAGATGCAGCCGGGCTCGCCGTCGGCGCACCCGGTCCAGCAGAGTGTTGACCCCTTGATGCTACGCGTCAGCGCATCGACAGGATCGGGCACCCCGGTGGCCTCGATCTCGTCCCGGTCCGCCCGACGCATGCGCTCGGCGACATACTCAATATCGCCGGGCTCTACGGGGCGGACCAGAATCTCAACCGCCAATCGCCACCTCCGGGGTCAGAGACAGCAGCGTCAGCGGCAGCGGCTCCTCCTGACGGATGCAGATTGCGCCGTCGGTGTTCCACGAGGGGCTGATCGTCAGGCTGAGCTCACCAGTGCGCAGTGCCGGCGGCGTGTTGTAGTCGTCGGTGACGCTACGTGCCGGGTACTGCGTCAGCTTGCTGAAGCTCGGGCCAGCCTTGATGCCGGAGCTCTCTAACACCCGCATGTGAATCTTGTTGACGTTTTTGGTGGTGCCCTGCCCGCCGGCAGGTGCGCCCTCGAACGCGAGCGGCAGAGTCTTGATGTCGGCCGTAATCGGCAGGCCAATGTGCACCACGCTGGCGGCGCTTTCGAGCGTTACCTGCCCGCCAGACACCACCCGCTGCGGGTGCACAGCACCGTCCGCCAGAATGTTGACGGTCTTGCCGTTCAGGTGCGACAGCCCGGAGATGACCGTCGCGGGCGAGCCGCTGTAGGTCAGACCGCAGTCAACGTAGTACGCGTTGGCGGGCGCAGCGAAGAAGCGGGACTCGAGCCGCTCGATGTACTTTTTAGCGACGCCGCCGATGGTGCGCTCAACAATCATGTACAGCACGTCGGCGTTGCCTTCAGCCACGGTGCAGATCGACTTGAACAGGCCGTCGGTGTCGTGGCGGTGCCATGCGTAGACCTGATGCTCCGGCACGTAGGTCATGCCCAGCAGCACACCGTCGCTGCGTACCGCCCACGCGATCTGATCCGGGGCGCGCGAGTACGCCATGCGGTCGACCGTGAAGCTGTTGAACATGTGCGGGGCCATGATCGACATGTCGATCGAGCGGTAGGCGCTGGTCTCCCAGTTGTACGACAGCTCGCGAATGTGGGAGCCCTGAGCCTGCACGTACAAAATCGAGCCGGAGGTCACCACCGGCTGGGTCTCGCTCGCACCCGCGTAGCCCTGTGGCTTGACCGAGATTGATGTCGGGGTGATTGCCTTCGCGCCCTGATTGAACACGCCCCACTCGCCGCCGGCGGTAAGCGCAATCAGGTCCGACAGCGGTACCAGATGGCGGATTTTGTTCTGCTGCTGTGCCGCGATTGTGACCTCGATGCCGTCGTCCGCTTGGCTTGGGATCGACGAAGTGAGGTTGGTCTCGGTTGCGGTGCGGGTGGCGAACAGGGTCTGCGGTTGATTCGTCGTAGCGGCGAACCAGCGGCGCTGCTCGTGGTAGGTGCTGACGCTCGGGTAGTTGCCGGCGGAGTTGTTCAGCGTGATGATGCTCTCCGGCGGGACCTTCGCCTGATCGCCCGAGAAGTTGTCGTCCTCGAAGGTGGTACCAGAGGCTTGGCCGATGTACGCGTACACACCGCCTGTCAGCTTGTACACGTTGTAGCGCACAGCACCGCTGACGGCGGCCCACGAGATAGTGTTGTAGTTACCAGCGGTACTGAGGTTGTTCGTGCAGGTGGCGGTAGCGGAGCCGAGCGACTCATCGACACCGTTCTCCGCCAGCGCCGTGACCTTGTAGCTGTAGCTGGTTGTGCCACTGCCGGTGGCGGTTGCGGTCACACTGCCCGGAGCGGCCAGCACCGGCGCGAACGAGGTCGTGATCAGGGTCCAGCTCAGCGCGCCGAGGCGACGCAGCTCGCGGGTTGCGTAGCTAGGATGCGTCAGGGTCAGCACGTCGGCCGACTGCGTGAACTTCAGCAGCGGCAGGTCGCCATGGTTGTATGGGGTCGAAACCTCATACGGCACCCCGGGCGAGGACTCGAGGGTGCCGCCCATCGTATGGAAGCGCACGTACTCCTGCCCGAACTCGAGCGCCATCGTCTGCTCGGCGTTGAACGCGAACGGTATCAGTACCGTGGTGTGGGCGCTGTTCTTCACCTCGCGCACGAATTTCGTGCCCGGGCGGCGGGTGACAGGACCGTGCGGTAGCACGATGAAATTGCGGCATAGCGCCAGACCGGTCTGGAACTTGCCGAGGTCGATGCGGCCATACAGCTCCGGCGTGATCTCGCCGCCCGCAAACGATCGCGCGATCAGCTTCTCAGCCATTAGCGAACCCTCAGTGACTGCGGAACAAAGTCGTCGGTCTTGACGTCGGAGCGGTTTGCGTCGTTCGCGCCTGCAGCGCGAGCTTCCTGCATCGCACGCTCAAGCAGAGCGCCGGCGGCGTTGACGCCTGCCGAGCCCTTGATGATCGGACCCGCGAGGTAGGATGCCAGCATCAAGCTTAGTGCGGACACAAACGGCGCATTGTACTTGGTGGTGTCGGTAACGTCGCGGGTGTATTTGAGCACGGCTTCCGCTTCGTTGGTCAGGATGATGTTGTCCTCAACCTCAAAGTCGGCGGTGTCTTCCTCCTCAGCGCCGGCTTTGAAAATGTGGATCGGCTTCAGGCAGTCCGCGGGCTGGGCGTACGCGTAGAGCCAGATGTCGCTGGGATTGGCCACCGCCGCGAGTGTTGCGCGCTTTGTGGCAAAGGACCAGTTGGTGACCGCCAGCATGACCTTGCGCGCGAGCGGATAAAACCGGGCGCAATAGCCTGCCTCGACGCTGCCGTCGGGCGGAGAGATCGATGTCACCACGGCGTCCGAGCCGATATGCGACAGCGATAGGTTGCAAATATCTACGGCGTTCGCCACGGTTTACTCCTCCGTTACAAACAGGGCCGCTCGTGGCGGCCCTGTTCTTCCTGCTTCGGCCTTTTAGGCCAGATCGTCGGCTTCGGTCACCTCAGCAGCGGGCTCTTCCTTCTTGCCCTTGCTCTGCTTCGGTGCCTTCAGCTCCTCGGTGACAGGGGTCATCCAGCTGCCGATGTCGCCCTTTGCCGCCACCGAGAACTCCTCGCCGGCCGAGTACAGCCGGCCGCCATAGAAGCCGCGCTTGGTAGCTTTGACTTTGATGGTCATAGGCTACCCCCGATTAGACTGCGTTCGGGTATGCGCGCTGACGGTTGTAGTCCATCACGATCTGGGCGCTGAACTTGCCTGCAGTCAGAGGACCGGTGCCGACCGTGTAGTACACACGGATGTAGCGGCGCAGGTCCGACGGCAGCTTCAGAACAGCGGCTTGCTTACCGGCGGTCAGATCGGCCTTGCCGATAGCGGCGGTAGCCACCACGTCGGTGAAGGTCGAGTTGTCAGCCGAGTCCTGCAGGCTGAAGGTCACGGTGGCTGCGCCGGTAGCGGCAGCTGCCTCGTCCACAGTGATCACAGCGGCCAGCGAGGTGACATCGCCGATGGCGCGGTTTGCGACGCCGGTGTCGATGACGTCGGTCGATGCGGCCGAAGCCGTCACCGCCTGAGCGTCGGACACTTGGAGGAACTTATCGATAATCATGGTTTGTCCTTTCGTTCAATTAGGCGATGGTGGCTTCGGTGTTCAGCAGCGCGTCGGTGCGCTTGAACGGGATGCCGTCGAAGGTCAGAACCTTCTTGCCTGCGACTTGATCCATCGTCAGGGTCGAAGCGGAGACCTTGTTCGCGATCTGGCGACGCAGGAAGCTGGTGATCGTGCGGTTCGCGTAGAACACAGCGCGGCCCAGATTCAGGTTCGGCGGAATCTCAACAGCCTGTGCCAGCAGATCGATCAGGTCAGCGCCGGCCGATGCGTTCTTGGTCAGGTCGCTCACATCGATGTTGGCGATGCGAACAACGTAGCGCCAGTCGCGCAGGGTCAGACCGCAGTCCCACTTGTAGTGGGTGCGGAACGCTTGGAAGCGGCCGCCGTTGGCGTCATACACGGTGTCCTCGCCGAGGTCCTTGACCTGCAGGCCAGCGGTGCTGCCCTTCGGGTAGATGCCGTGGATGGTGTTCGGGCCCCACACGACCAGATAGATCGAGGTGTTGTCCGAGCCCGAGCCGCCGCCGAGGATGATGTTCTCGCCGTTCTCAACGCCCGACTTCTGCGAGTAACGAGCTGCCAGACCGGTGAACTTCTCCGGGTCGAGCGATGCGTCACCGTAGAACAGGGTGGTTGCCATCGTCTGGTTCATGCCTTCGATGAACGCGCGGTCTTCCGACAGACGGAAGGCTGCTTCGTTGTTGTTCAGCTTGACCAGATCGACGTCGACTTCAGCGTAGCTTTCCAGCATGCCGGTGGTGTCGGTCACCTGAACGGTGGTCGACTTCTCCGGCTGAACGCCGTAGTTCAGCTTACGCCAAGTACCGGTCGGCAGGCCCGAACGGATGGTGGTTTTGTGGCCGGTCGGCAGGTTGCCCTCGATCCACGTCATGTCTTCGAGGATCGGGTTGGTCTGGTTCAGCAGCTCAATGACTTGAGCGACCGAGTTGTCCGGGTCCAGACGGGTGGCGATGTCCGCCAGCGTCGGCATAAAAGTGTTCAGAGTTGCCATGGTTTACCTTTCATTTTTTAGCCATAGAGGGATACATAATTTCTGCTGCTGACTTCGGCGGGGTAGTGTTGCCGCCTCGTACGAAACCATCATCAGAAATTGCTTTGCCAACCTTCACAGCGAACTTTACAACCTCTGGGTGGTTACCTATGCCCCACTGGTTGAAAAGCTCTTTCAGTTCCGGAGAGCCGAAGGTGTCAATCGCCTTGCGCGCTGTAGCTAAGTTTTCGTTTAGCGCATCGCCGCCGATCTCTTTGTCGGCCTTGACCGACTCGACCCACGAGGTAACCAGCTTCTGGTGGGCTTCCATCTGACGCTGAGCCATCTTGGCCCCGACGTCCGCCACCTTCTGCGCTTCCTCTTTGGATAGCTTGAGCTCTTTGGCGACACTCGCGAACTCCTCAGCCGCAGCAGTGTCGATCGTTACACCCTCGGGCATTTCGAACTCGTAGGACTCGGGGACAACCTTCTCGTCCGCCTTGCCCTCTTTGCCTTCCTTGCCCTCGGTACCTTCACCGTTGGTGTTCTGGCCTTCTTCGCCAGACAGCTTCGATTCGTCGGTTACCTTGTCTCCGCCTTCAGTGTTGTGTCCGTCGGCGTTTTGCTGTTGTATCCCGGTGTCAGTGGAGTCTTGACCGGTAAGCAGCGATTCAGTCGTCATTGGTTTGATGCTCCTCAACCATTACTGCGTACAGTTCGGGGCAGATCGTGTGGAGCTCACCCATAAGGATTAGCCCGATACTCCTGCGTCCCTCTTTAAAGAACGTCTCGCTGTTGCCGGTGAAGCTCGAGTGGTAGACACCTGTCTCGGCCAGAAGACGCCAAACAAACCGGCGGCCCTCCTTCAGCTTCATCAGCGACTTGAAATCCTCGACATCCCTGCGCCGTTTCGCTTCAGCGGCGCGCTCTAAGCGCTCCGCCTCCTGCTGCTGTCGCCGAATGTCGATCGGGTCTCGTTGCGTATTTGGTCGCACTTTAGTCCTTGCTTAAACAGATATCCGCACCATCAACCGAGCATGGACGGGTACATCTTCTTCGCCATGCCCTCGCCTTCGTCCTCGCCTTCCTCTTCCTTTGCCGGCATCAGCATCATCTGCTCCAGCTGAAGCTCGACATTGCGGTGTGGCTCGCCGTCGGTGCGCTCGCTCTGGCTGACCGACACCACGCAGGCCAGCGCCACCAGCTTGAACTCGGCGTCGATCTTAGGCAGCTCGGTCATGCCCAGCTTCGCCATGGTCTCGCCATCGAGCGAAATGCGCAGACCCCACGGGTACTCGTCGCGGGTCTCTTCCGCCAGCATCGTGGACTTCTCGGACTTCACGGTCCGCTTCATGTCGATCAGTTTCATAGGTTGTCCTTACGGGTTAGCGTTGATCCAGAGGCCGGTCGATGCCTGATACTTCAGGACCTGACCGTCGGTCGGGTTGGTGATCTTGACGTTGTGCAGCTCCTCGAGCTCGTAGCCGTTCTGCACCTTCACAAAGATCGAGCCCTGCGTCGGGTGCGACCGGATGCAGTAGCCGATCAGCACAAGGTGATCCGGCGCAGAGGGCTTGGTCGTGGTTACTCCGCCCGGGGTCGACGGCGAGAGCCAGACCGCAGCGCCCTCGGTCAGCGCGGAGGTGTCGATGTCGCGCACGAGGCCGAAGGTGGTGACGTAGCCCTCGGTGTTCTTGGCGACATCCTGCGTTGTCATGCCGATGACGACCGATGATCCGGTCTCGCCGTTGGCTTGCGCCAGCGACATCGTGGCGAAGGTGCCGGTCGAGCCGGTAATGTAGACCGCGCTGCCGTTGGCGATGTCGTTGGCGGTGTTGTTGCGGAACAGCTTGTTCTGCTCCTGCCCAATCTGCAGGGTGACGCCGTTGTTCAGCGCAAGGTCCAGCGTCCTTGACGCCGACCACATTGCCGAAGTCGTCGATGATGTGGGGGACAACGCCGCCGTGCAGTCGGTAGGCCATCGCTTAGACCTGTGACGGCGACGGGGTGCCGTAGCCTTGGAACATGTTGATCACGTCCTGCGCGCCTGCCATGTCGACCTCGCTCGCTGTCTTCGCTGCGTCCGCCATGGTCGGCATCATCGCCGCCATCTGCTGCGCCTGCATCTGCTGCGCGCGCTGTGCCCGCATCTGGGCGACGACGTTGTCCGGCAGGATCAGCTTCGGGTTGACGCCGAACATGTCGCCGGTGTCGTCGATCATCTGGTCGAAGTCGATCTTGTCGATGACCTCCGGCTTCATCTGAGCGATCGCGCCCACGCGGGTGATCAGCTGGTCCATGCCCTGCGCTGCGACAGCGCGCTGTGCCTGTGCCAGCGTCGAGATGAACTCGATCTCGATCTCCATGCCCTCGAGCTCACGCGGGATCGGCGGCAGGATGCCCGCCTCGGCGCATGCGTCGAAGGTAATGTCGATCATCGGCGACAGCAGCTCGTTGTGCAGACGCTCGAGCACCGGGCCCAGCATCAGCAGCTTCTCCTCGTGGCGCTCTGCGACCTCGGTCGCGGTGATGCCGGAGCGGGTGTCGTTGGCCAGCATCAGGAAGAGGTCGGCGTAGTAGGCCGACTTGATGCGCTCGCGCACGTCCTGAATGTCCGCCAGCAGGTGCTGCATGTTGAGGTTGACCTCGAACGCGGAGCGCACGCCGCCGCCGGGGCTGGTCGCATCGACGTGGAAGACGCCACCCGGCAGGCGCGCCTTGGTGTGATCCTTGTACTGCGAGGGCACCTGCAGGGGCGGGTTGACCTGATAGTCGATCGCCTGCGCCTTGCGGAACTGCTCGTGCTGCAGCTGCTTGACGTCGCCCAGACACTCCATGCCGGGGCTGGTGCCGTAGATGTCGTTGCCGGTCACCACCCAGCGCGGGGTCACTGCGGGGAACCGATCGTAGCCGGACTCGCGCAGGAAGCGGCTGGTGTTGTCGCTGCCGCTCTCGAAGTAGCAGGATGCAAACTTCTTGTTCTTGCCGTCCTTCTTGCCGACGTCGCGCTCACGGCGGGGCTCGACCATATGGATGATCGTCACCCACGCGTCGTAGTTGCCGTTGTCCCACATGTTCTTGACCGTGGTGCTGACGTTCTCGATGCCGAACTGGCGCACGATCTGGGCGACGGTCATATCGACCTCGCGCACGATGGTGTCAACCTCGCCCTTGTAGTTGGTCGCGATCGCGTACTCGCCGATGGTCAGCGGGAAGTTGTGGATCACGTTGTCGTAGTCGGGCAGCACGAAGTTGGCTGCTGTACCGAAAGCGCCGAGCTCCTCGTAGAGGCTGTGCAGCGCGCGGTAGGTGTTCGACTGGGAGTAGATCGCCCGGATCAGTTCGCCGGTGTCATGCAGCCATGTCTTGACCGCGTAGGACTCCATCAGGTCCTTGTCCTTGATCCCAAGGCGGAACCACGGGCGCGCCGGGCTCGTCATGCCGGCCATCATGCCGGCGGCGAGCGTACGCAGCGAGAACATCGCGGTGTTGTCGTAGATGTTGTTGTGGCGCTTCTTGCCCTGATTGCGGTCGGTATGGAAGAACCGCCCCGCGCGCGGCAGCTGATACTCGCTGATCTCTTTCCAGTGCGAGTCCCAGCTCGAACGCTCAGAGTAAAGCGCGGATTTGCGGCGCAGCTTTACGTCGCGCGGGGTTTGGTATGCCATCGGTTACTGTCCAAGCAGTGAGGGTTTCGACACGCTGAGCGCCGACGGCGAGACGCCTGCCGGGCCTGTCAGCATTGTGCCGCCAGCCATTGCGCCTGCCGGGCCTGTCAGCATTGTGCCGCCAGCCATTGCGCCTGCGCCGGCCTTCTTCTTCTTGCTGCGGGTGTAGTCCGCGATGTCCGGGGCTTTAGCTGCCTGCGGCGGTTCTGGGGCCGGCGGCGGCGGCGGCGGCGGCGGCGGCGGCGGCGGGGCGGAGCCTCCTCCAAAGCACATAGCGTTTCCTTTCGGGGTGAATGCCCGGACTGTAATGCGTTGTGCAACCGATATCCGAACCTTATAGGTGAGCGTAGGGATCGTGGTTCAGGACCTCTTCGCGGTCGCTGCCGCGTCGCAGGTCTCGCTGCTTCGGCGTGTCCATCAGCGCCAACAGGTAGGCGGTCGCGCGGTCCGGGCTGCGCCCGATGCGGTCGATGATGTCGTCGCGGGACTCGACCTTGATCGTCGTGCCCGACATCTCCCAGCGCGGTGCGCAGAGCTCGGCCGCCAGCTGGGTGTCAGGCGGCAGCGCGATGCCGGTGTCGTTCGCGGGGTCGAGCGCCTCGCGCATCGCCCACCACAGCTGAGTGCGCAAGTTGTAGAATGTCAGCCGCCCGGTGCGGTCGGTTCTGGTCGGGCGCTCCGCCACGTTGACGCCGTACACGTCCTGCCGCGCCGAGCGCAGGAAGTCGTAGGGGCTGGCCCCGACCCCGATCACGTCCAGATGGATCGGCGCACGGTCGCGCACTGTGGCCATCACGAGGCCCATCACCTTCGGCCCGTCCGGTGTCTCGGTGCCCGGGAACACCTGCGCGCGGTCGAACCACATGTCGGTATGCCGACACGCGATCGTTGTGCTGTCCTTGCCTCCACGCGCCACGTCAACGCCAACCGACAGCATCTCGCCCTTCGGGCTCCGCTCCTTCCATCTGGCCATCGCCTGATCGACCCACGCGGTCGGGATCACCTGCCATGGGTCGTCCTCCATGCCGGCGTGGAAGTCGCCCAGCAGCATCTGGCTACGCAGCGGCTCGGGCAGCGCCTGCAGTTGTTGCAGATAGCCGGTCGACACGAGGAAGGGGTTGTCGGTGATCCGGCTCGGGATGAAGGTGCGCGACTCAGGGCGCACGATGTCCTCGGGCCTGTACTTGCTCTCATCGAACTCGTACACCCGGGTCGTACCCTGCAGGATGAACGGCCGTGGGTCGTCGTCCTCGATCCAGACGTCCTTGCCGGTGACCGGGTCCACGTACACGTAGCGCAGCGCGCCCGGGTCGGACGGGAACAGCGGGTGCTTCTTATCGAGCCACGGGCCGAAGAAGTCGACCACCCACCTGCCCTCGGCGCTGGTCGGCGGGTTGAAGGTCAGCAGCGTGCGGGTGCGCTGGCCGGGCTTGGTCGTTCGCACCCAGCCCTTGACGAACCGCACCTGCTGCTCGAGGAAGTTGGCGGCCTCGTCGATGACCAGCAGGTCCTTCGGTCGCCCCTGATACTTGGTCTCGTCGCCGAGGTTGGGCATCGAGTTGAATTCGATCTGGCGCTTGCCGTCGTTGTACACCGTCGGTTTTCCGCTCAGATAATCCCGCCCAACAAGTTCAACCAAACGGTCCACAATGCCAACTAGCTGCGGACCCTCGCGGCGAAATATTTGCGATCGTGTGTGCTGGGTTAGCGCCAAGCCAATTGCGAGGTCGGTCTTGCCCCCGCCCGCTGCTCCGCCGAAGCCAATCACGTCTGCGCGGCTGTTGTGTGCCATTGTCTGCGGGCCCGGCAGCGGACGCCAAAAAGCGCTTTTCATGTCTTGCGACACCAAAAGCTCCAATTCTTTGCGCTCTTTGGGGGTTAAATACCGCTCTAAGTCTTTTACCTGATCCGGTGTCATCGCTTGTTTGCTGCCTGCTCTTTAGGCGTGGCCCACCGGCAGTTGCCGGGTTCGTAGTTCCCGTTTACGTCAATGCGGTCAAGCGTGCGGCCAGCGGGGCGCTCACCCATGTCGGCTAAAAAGTTTTCAAACACTAGCCAGCGGTCGCAAACCTTGATGCCTCTGCCGCCGTACAGGCGATACCGGTTGCTTTTTGGGTCAAGGCACCGGTATTTCAGGTGCTTCCACGTTTGATAGGTCGGGCTCGTTTTTTCGCGCGTTTTATGCCCGTGACGGGTTTGCGCTTCTCTTGCCTGATCTACCACCAAGCACCCGCAGGACTTGGTGTTTCCGCTGCGCAGATTTTCTGCGCGAGCTACAGTGCGTTGTCCGCAATCGCAAAGGCAAAGCCACATAGTTCTGCGCCCCTGATTTTTTGTGCGCTCAAGAACGGTAAGGCGGCCAAATCGGCAATCGGTAAGGTCAACAAGTTTCATGCCCTTAAGGTTACCCTCGCACCAAAGGCATAACCGCACCCGGCGCTTACCACCGAATTGTCAGAAACTCGCCTATCTTTTTCAGACAAAAGATCGCCGCGCAGATGCTGACGGCGACGCCGATCGAGAGGCCAAGGAAGAATGCGACGGTTGCGCTCATGTCAGGTCCTCGTTCTCTTTGCGCTGTGCGGCCAGCGCCATCAGCTGAGCGATGCGCGATGCGCGTGCGGTGTCGTCGATGACCAGCGCGCCGCCGTCAGCGCCCGTGATCTCGGTCTTGTCGCCGAACTTGCGGCGGCGGTAGCCCTTGAGCAGGAACTGGGCGAGGCCATCGCTGTACTTGGTGACGGTCAGCGGTACGCGGTTGCCCTGCGCATCGCGCGCGTACTCCCAGTGCTCCTTGCCGGCGTCGTCGATCCAGTGCCGTACCTGCCACTGCTGCGCGCCTTGGTAGACCACCGGCTCCTCGACGCCCTCGAACGCACGGCGGCGCGCTTCGGCTTCGAGCATATCGTAGGCGTCCTCGAGCGCCTCATCCCACGATGCGCGGAAGTCGCCGTCGCGCTCACGCAGCGCGTACACGGCGCTCGAGCTCACGCCGACAGCGCGAGCCGAGGCCGCGACGTTCGCGCTCTGCCGCAGGTGATCGAGGAAGGGCATTGCCCATGCTGGATAGTTCATGTTGCGATTCTCCGTTTACGCGTTGCCATTATCCGAACCTTTGATGACCCGCCATGTTACCGGGGTCTGCGCCCTCGTGTCATACCGGCAGATGTCTCGTATGGTCGACTTGCTAACATCGAACATTCGAGCCAACGTGCGGTACCCGAGCCCGTCGTCCTCGTGCAGGTCGCGAATCCTGTCAACCTGCTCATCGCTCAGCTTCGCCCGA